>Ga0068714_10004247_pt1 | contig 16255 bp, 10 predicted proteins | sample MTBNYHSulfiMetaG_FD_62988 | JGI IMG/M metagenome (GOLD analysis project Ga0068714, IMG submission 62988) | Enrichment culture microbial communities from rom New York Harbor, USA that are MTBE-degrading - MTBE-NYH (New York Harbor Sulfidogenic)... | ecosystem: Environmental > Aquatic > Marine >...
CCTACCGGGGCAGAGCTTATGTGGTTGACGGATGGTACATTACCGTCTACCAACCCCTCCATGATGCTTACGGCCAGCTCGTCGGCATGCTCTACTGCGGTGTGAAAGAGCAACAAGACGACCGGTTGAGCAATACAATAAGCACATTGAAAATCGGACAATCGGGCTATCCCTTCATTATGGACAGCAAAGGCTACTTGGTGATGCACCCGAACCAGGAGATGATAGGAAAAAATGTCATTTCCGATCTGAAAGTCACTGAATTTCAAAAGATCCTGGGTGACAACAACAGCAATGTCAAAATGCTCAACTATACTTGGGAAGGCCGTGACAAGTTTGTGGCCTACGCACATTTTCCTGAATGGGACTGGGTGGTCTGCGCCAGCGGCTATTGGGCAGACTTTTCGGCACAGGCGGCGCAAGTCTCAATGACTCAGCTCAAAGCGGAGATAACGGGGTTTCATGGGGCGGCATTTGTCGAGCAGGAAGGGAAGCGGACACCTGCTTACAGTCAGATTCGCTACATCGATGAAAACGGAAAAGAGATCGTCAACCTGGAAGGGGGCGGGTTCACCGACAAGTTGGGCTCGAAGGCGGATGAATCGTGGTTTAAAGCCTGTTTGGGACTGAAAAGCGGCGAAATCTTCAACTCCGGTGCAGTGATTGCAAAGAATACCGGCAAGGCGGAAATGCGCCTTGCCAGTCCTGTGTTTCAGGGCGACATATTCAAGGGGATCGTAGTGCTCAATCTGGACTGGCAGCTAGCATGGGAGCTGATCAAGGGCCACGCTTACGGGAAAACCGGCTACCCTTACATAATCAATGAACAAGGGGTACTCGTAAGCCATCCGAAATACGATTTGACCAATCCGACCAATATTTCTGACGAACAATACGGAGAGCTCGCGACTATCGTAAAAGAGAGGATGCTCCCAGGGCAGCAGGGTGTGGCAACTTACAGCTTCGAAGGGGTCGATAAGCAGATCGCCTTTGCTCCGCTGCAAGCGGGCCAAAAAATCTACAGTATCGCGGCTAGCTGCCCACTTGATGAATTCCTGGAAATGGCCAATGTCATTAAAGGCAGTGCAATCAGCAAAGCCTCGCATGCGACTCTTATCCTTGGGATCGGCGTGTTGGCGATGATTCTTTTGGGAGCTGTGGTTGGATACTTTTCCGGCAATGGCGTGGCAAGACCGCTAATGCGCTCTGTGAGCGGTATGCAGGAAGGAATAGAGCAGGTAACGGCAGCCGCAGGAGAAATATCTTCGTCGAGCCAGGCTCTGGCTGAAGGGGCCTCTCAGCAGGCCGCTTCCATTGAGGAGACTTCCTCTGCTTTGGAGGAGATGTCTTCCATGACCAGGCAGAATGCTGACAATGCCAATCAGGCCAATATCCTGATGACGGAAGCCTCGCAGGTTGTCAAATCGGCCAATGACTCGATGCGTGACTTGACTAATGCCATCGAAGAGGTCCAACAGTCCAGTGAAGAGACTCAAAAGATCATCAAGACAATTGACGAGATCGCTTTCCAGACTAATCTGCTGGCCCTGAATGCAGCGGTGGAGGCTGCCCGCGCGGGTGAAGCAGGAGCCGGATTTGCGGTGGTTGCCAATGAAGTGCGCAATCTTGCCATGCGTGCAGCTGATGCTGCCAAAAACACGGCGTTGCTTATTGAAGGCACGGTGGATCGGGTTCGAAAAGGCTCTGAGCTGGTCGATAAAACCAGTGAAGCCTTTTCCAGAGTGGGGTTCACCACCAGTAAAGCTGGCCAGCTAATCGCCGAGATTACCTCTGCGTCGCAGGAACAGGCGCAAGGAATTGGGGAGGTGAACAATGCGGTGGGTGAAATGGACAAGGTAGTACAACAAAACGCAGCCAGTACCGAGCAGTCTGCATCCGCCGCGGAAGAGCTGTATGCTCAGAGTCAGCAGATGCAGGAATATGTCGGAGAGCTCGTCGCGGTGGTGGCCGGTGGGAAAAAGATGAATGGGAAATCGCAGATTGCAGAAAAAAAGGTTTTTCCGATAGGTGCGCTCAAAGGCTCCAAGATTCTGACTTCGGGCGACGAGCACAACCCACGCGATTTTTAGCTCGACCGCGAAATACTTTTGCGGGTTCTGAAACTGTTCTAAAAGGCAAAACGATCGAAGGGAATAAGGTTGCCATTGCTAGCTCTCATGATTTGTTTATAGCAAACAGGAAAAGATTACGCTTTCTGTCGTCAATCTTATCTGGCAGAATCGATTTGATGTGCTTGGAGCTGCATCGACTTTTTCTCGCTTCGCATGAGAGGGGCCCATATGACGCTGCATCGTCTGGCAGGAAAACCTGCCCCAAGGTCAATGCTGGTGAACATTCCGAGGCTGGTAACGAGCTATTATACGGTTCATCCCGATGTAGGCGATCCAAGCCAAAGGGTCGCCTTTGGCACTTCCGGGCACCGCGGCTCCTCTTTTAAGGGCAGTTTCAATGAAGACCACATCCTCGCGACTGCCCAATCTATTTGCGACTTTAGAAAAGCACAAAAGATCACCGGGCCGCTTTATGTGGGCATGGACACTCATGGCCTCTCGGAGCCGAGTTTTGCCACTGCCATGGAGGTTCTGGCGGCCAATGAAGTTGAAGTCATGATCCAGGCGGATCAGGGCTATACGCCAACCCCTGTTATTTCCCACGCCATTCTGGTTTATAACCGCGGCAGACAATCCGGCTTGGCCGACGGGATCGTGATAACGCCGTCACACAATCCTCCGGAGGATGGGGGCTTTAAATATAACCCACCGCACGGCGGTCCGGCCGACACCAATGTAACGAAGCTTATCGAGAGCCGTGCCAATGAGCTTCTCAATGCGGGCAACAGAGGAGTCGGCAGGGTCAATTTTAATAAGGCAATGCATGCAGCCACCACCCACAAATTCGATTACATTGGGCCGTACGTCAATGACCTGCAAGATGTGATCGATTTCGACGTTATCAAATCCTCCGGCATAAAAATCGGGGTAGATCCCCTGGGCGGCTCTGCTGAAGCATACTGGCAGCCGATTGCGGAACGATACGGACTCAATATTGATGTGGTCAATACCGCTGTTGATCCAACCTTCGCCTTCATGACCGTCGACAAAGACGGCAAGATTCGCATGGATTGCTCATCCCCGTACGCCATGGCGAGCTTGATCGAATTGCGAAACAAATATGACATTGCTTTTGGCAACGATCCGGACAGCGACAGGCACGGCATTGTGACGCCAAGCTCGGGGTTGATGAACCCCAACCATTATCTTTCCGTGGCGATATGGTATTTATTTCAGCATCGAACCGCATGGAATCGGGATGTGGCGGTCGGCAAGACGCTGGTCAGCAGCAGCATGATCGATCGAATAACCGCCCATCTGGGCAGGAGGCTTTTCGAGGTGCCGGTAGGGTTCAAGTGGTTTGTAGACGGCCTCATAGACGGCTCCTATGGATTTGCCGGAGAGGAAAGCGCGGGCGCGTCCTTTTTGCGCAAGGACGGAACCGTTTGGACTACGGATAAGGACGGGATTATATTGAATTTATTGGCAGCTGAGATAACCGCAGCAACGGACCGCGATCCGGGCGAGCATTATCGGCTCCTCACCGCCCAATTTGGCGATCCAATTTACGAGCGATTAGACAGACCGGCGACTCCCGAACAAAAACACGTGCTGCAGAAGCTTTCGCCGGAGCGCATAGCCGCATCGACACTAGCCGGCGAACCCATACTTGCAAAACTAACCGAGGCACCCGGAAACGGTGCCTCGATTGGTGGACTCAAGGTGGTGACAGAGAATGGATGGTTTGCAGCTCGTCCGTCGGGGACCGAGGATGTGTACAAAGTGTACGCTGAAAGCTTTAGAGGTCGAGAGCATCTGATCCAAATTCAACAAGAGGCGGAAAGTATTGTTATTGAAACATTGAAGCTGGAAGGAGTTTAGAGCGGTACGTTCACTTTGTTGCTGGACTAGACTGAGTGTTCAGATGAGATGGTCCAATGGAATCCTCAGCTGATTGAGGCACTGAATCGGCGTTAGGGCTCGTAACGAATTGCTTCTCCCAGATCCGCAAATGAGAAGTTCAAGAAGATGTGATGTCCGTCATAGTCGAGCACCCGCAAGTCGTCTGTCTCATGCAGATCCCCCATCACCACTGAAAAATGCATGCCGTACTTTTCTTTGACCTTGTCCAAAGGGACCTCGTGCACGATAAACTTCTTGATCCCTTTGGCATTCAGCTTCTCTACAAACTTCGGCTCGGTGAAAGAGTCGTAGGAAGTCAGAATGAGGATCGGACCGGTTCCTGTAAAGACCACTCCCGCTTTCATGGCATTCCCTCCTCTCTGGCCAATAGTTACTGCCTGCTGTTGACACCTGGTTTTTCCCTCGTTATTTAAAATGCTCATTCGTGAATTGGCTGTCAAGATGTCAAAATCATTAAGTATAGGCGTCCGCTCGCGCGAGTTGACGCGGAACGGAATTGCTCTGGACCTGAGCAGAATGGTAGTCGATAATAAAGACTGAAAGCCGGCGAATCACTCCGCTGAAAAGCACCTGCGGGATAAATTGACTATTTTTGAATCTGACATCCGGTGCCTGACAGGAAATGTCAAGTCGCCAAACTGAGCCTATACGGATAGTGTTATGGGAAAGCCGAGTTACCAAGACCTTCAAGCTAAGATCAAGGAATTGCAGAACATCGTTAATTTTAAAATCTATCCGCAAGAAATCCATTTTGAAACAAAGGATCTCCTCTATTTCAGAATTGATGACGAGTGGTATTTTGATTTTTTTCACATAAAGATCTGTGAGCTCACCGGATATTCGCGCAAGGATTTCCTGGAAAGGAAGGTGAGCTGGCTGGATATCGTCCACCCCGACGACCGAAAGCTGCTTGAAGATGCCCTCAAAAGAGCGCTTCAATCCGAAGATTACTTCCTGGCCGAATTCAGGATCGTCACCGGAGAGGGAAAGCTAAAATGGGTGAAGATGAGGGGGCCCATCTTTCGCGATGACACGGGACAATTCTTGTTTGTGCAGGGAATCATAAATGACATCACAGAGCAGAAAAATATTGAAATGGCTCTCGAGTCCGAGCACGAGATATTCGTCTGGGTCGCAAACTGCCTTGAAGACGGGATCTATATTGTCTCGGACGATTATCGAATCACCTTTATGAATGACGCACTGATAAGTATGGTGGGCAATCGGGTTGGTGAGGTGTGTTATGAAGTACTATTTAACCGCAAATCAGTGTGCCCGTGGACGGTGATGGATGTTATCAAGCAAGAGAGGTGCGGGTTTCAGGAATACCAGCTGCCGGGATTGGGAAAGACTTTTCAGGTGAGAAGCTTCCCCATAAAGAGCCCGGACGGATCTATCGGAAAACTAGGCCAGCTCAAAGATATCACTCAAACGAAAAAATTGAAGCATGAAGTCAGGGAGTTTGCGGATCGCCACCAGGCCATCGTGAATGCTGCCAATATAGCTGATCTGGGGATATTCATTATCCAGAACCACGAAGGCAAGGAAGCGCGATTTCGTTACGTCAATGAGGCGCTCAGCAGAATGGTCGGCTACACCGCTGAAGAGCTTCTCGATAAGAGCATCGCCGATCTTGTGCATCACGATGACCGGGACGAAGTGCTGGATCGCTATCGCCATAGGCAACGCGGAGCGGTTTTGACCCACGCCTATGAGCTCAAGTTGACTCGAAAAGATGGCACTCCGCTGGACGCTTTCTTCAGCGTGGCGCTCTCATCCCACGAGGGAGAAGTCGCGACCATCGGATTTGTGCGCGATATCACCGAGAGCAGAAGATTGCAGAAATCATTGCAGCTTTCTCAGAGGCTCGCCTCCATCGGTAAACTGGCGGCCGAAATCGCCCACGAGATAAACAATCCGTTGACCAGTGTGCTCACTTTCTCCAAACTGGCCAACCGCATTCTCCAAAAAGAGCCCTTTCCCTTGGATCGCCTGCCCGAGCTGCGCAACTTTGCTTCCCTGCTGAATGCGGAAGCCACACGCTGCACTGACATTGCCAGGAACTTGCTGGATTTTTCTCGGCAGACGGAAATCGAAACAAAGGACACCGACATCAATGAGCTCCTGGATAGAACCCTTGACATTTTAAGGCATCGCGCCGAGTTGAACGACATTGACATCGTCACTTCCTATGATCGAGATATTCCTCACCTTTTTTGTGATTTCAAACGCTTGCAGCAGGCCTTCATGAATCTCTTTTGGAATGCTATAGAAGCCATGCCGGGTGGTGGAACACTGAAGGTAGACACCAGCTTTGATCGTCGTGAGAGATCGATTCGAATCAGCGTCAAAGATACGGGAATCGGCATTGCTGATGAGAATGTGGAAAGCATTTTCGAACCTTTTTTCACGACCAAAGCCGAAGCAAAAGGAGTTGGTCTGGGACTGTCGGTTGCGTACGGAATCATTCGCAGGCACCAGGGGCAGATTCAGGTGCAAAGCAACCTCGGTCAAGGTACTCATTTCATCATCACATTCCATCCTGACCGGTGCTTTCCGCAGCAGGATGAGCATGACTCTGCCGAAAACGGGTGAAGCAATGACTGAAGATGCAAAAATCCTCGTAGTAGATGATGAGCCGATAGTTTGTCTTTCATTGACTAATTGGCTGCAGGAAGAGAACTATCAGGCCAAAGCGGTGGGGGATGGACTTGGCGCCATAGCGGCCGTTCAGCAAGAGAACTGGGATATCGTGCTGTTGGATCTCAAAATGCCCGGTATGGACGGCTTGGAGGTGCTTCGAAAAGTCAAGGAGATCGCACCCCATACCGTGGTCATAATGATGACCGCTTATGCCTCCGTACCCAGTTCGGTCCAGGCGATGAAAGAGGGAGCTTACGATTACATTATTAAACCGCTGGACGTGGAGGAGCTCACCTTGATGCTCAATAAAATAGTCGAGCATCAGCATCTGGTTACTGAAAACATTTTACTGCGCAAACGACTGACCGATCGCTACACCTATGAGGATATCATTGGTAAGAGCGCTGCTATGCAGAAAGTATTCGAGCTCATCGATACCGTGGCTGATACCAACGCGACAGTGCTGATCACGGGTGAAACCGGCACCGGTAAGGAATTGGTGGCGCGGGCGATCCACACCAATAGCTCACGACGTTACAGTCCGTTCATTGCAGTAAGCTGCGGCGCGCTCCCGGACACCCTGCTGGAAAGCGAGCTGTTTGGTTACGAGAAAGGCGCTTTCACGGGCGCCGAGCGCACCAAAAAAGGCCGCTTTGAATTGGCCAGCCACGGTACTCTCTTTCTGGATGAAATAGGCGATATCAGCATAAAGACTCAGATCAAGCTGCTGCGCGTGTTGCAGGAGAGGAATTTTCAAAGGCTGGGCGGCACGGAGCTGGTTGAAGTGGACGTGCGCCTGATTGCCGCGACAAATCGCGATCTGGCAAGGGCGGTGGAGGAAAACGTCTTCCGCAGCGATCTCTATTATCGGTTGAACGTTGTCAATGTCCATCTGCCGCCTCTACGCGAGAGAAAAGAAGACATCCCGCTTCTCGTCACCCATTTCATGGAAAAATTCAACGTGGAGTTCAACAAGAAATTCGATCGAGTTGAACCGGCCGCATTGGAGCAAATGACCTCCTATCCCTGGCCGGGCAATATTCGAGAGCTGGAAAATGTGATTGAGCGCGCCGTTGTGATTGATCAAGGGCCGGAGTTGAAGCTCGGCAGCCTGCCTTTCTGTAACATCGAGCAGTCCGCCCGGGGAGAGCCCGAGGCTTTGGAAGATGTCGAGAAGGCACACATTTGCAGAATGCTGGAGCGTCACGGTTGGAACATTGCCAAAACCGCCCGCACTCTGAATATCGATCGCACCACGCTGCACAAGAAGATCAAAAAGTTCAGCCTGGTAAAAACAACCCAGTAGTATCTTCTCATGATTATCCGACCCAGAATCATTTATGTCGTGCGCTTGGGAGATGTCGAAATCGAGCACCTTACCGTCATTTCAGAGAGTCTCCAAGAGCACTTTGGACTGGAGGCCAAAATCATCGAGAACCGAATGATCCTTCCGTGCGCTCTGGATGCAGCCCGGAAGCAATATAATTCCAATTTGATCCTCAAGAAATTGCTCGAGATCCTACCCGCCGACGCACTCAAAATCCTGGGTGTCACCAACTTTGATTTGTTCAGTCCGATCTTCTCCTATGTGTTCGGTGAGGCACAGTTCGGCGGGAAGAGTGCAGTGATATCAACTTTTAGACTGCGGGGGAATCCTGCCGGTAAAATACCAAGGGGCTGTCCGCCTCTCACCGATAGAATAGAAAAAGAAGCGCTCCATGAGCTGGGTCATACCTTTGGTCTGCGGCACTGCGCCGATCCCGATTGTGTGATGCATTATTCGCTTGGCGTACAGTGCGCCGATCGAAAGTTTGCCTTCTTCTGTTCCGCGTGCCGTGAGACCATGGTCTGGCATATGGCCACCGATTTCTTTCTTAAAGTTTAAAAGCGCAGGCTTTGGGGTTGGTGGCATTTTGCCTCAGTGTGTGGCGAAATCCATCATGCCTGTAATTGCCCTTTCGTACCAGCCAATTTTAGACCTTTCTCAGGTTCCCCACTCCCGCCTGCGTGTGGTATTCCACCACACTTTTTTGGCAGCTTGCCTGATCGATTCTTGGTGTAAATCCATTTATCCTGTGATTTCCAATAGTTCTATTTGAACTAAAAGTTGGCACAACGGTTGCAACCGCCTCCCTGCAACAGCAGATAGCAAGCAAAGAGAGTGACCAGATTCCTAATAAAATATCAGAAGGAGGAAGCATCATGGGAGAGAAAACCAATATGAATCGGTTCAAGGCGGTCCCCAACGGTGAAGAAAAGTGCATCTGGATGGAAGCGGGAGTGATCGACTACAAGCTTTGCAGCAATTATTTCAACTGCCACACCTGCTCTTTTGATCGGGCAATGAAAGAGACTGCGGGTAAAAATGTTTTGGCTCGCCTCCAGGGCATTGAGCCGAGCGGCAAAAAGGCGGGCATCATCCCCTGGCAGGAAAAGATGAAAAAACGCCAGGGACTGGAGCGCAAGTGCCGCCATGCCCTCACGGGACGCGCACCTTTCAGGCTTTGCCCATACGATTTCGAGTGCCACAGTTGCGAATTCGATCAGATGTTGGAGGACAGTCTGGAAATTCAACTGCCGTATCGTTTGAGCAACATTCCGCAAGTGGACGGCTATCAGCTGCCGGAAGGGCATTTCTTCCATCTGGGCCATGCCTGGGCCAGGATTGAGGCTGGCGGTCGGGTTCGGGTCGGGCTGGACGATTTCAGTATGAGAGTCTTCGGACCGGCGGACAATTTGGACTTGCCGCTTACCGGCGAAGAGATCAAGTTCAGCGAAATCGGCTTGGCCTTCCAAAGAAACGGCAGGTCGGCATCGGTGCTCTCTCCCATCTCCGGAGTGGTCACCGCGGTCAACTACCATACCGTTAAGGATCCGACCGTGGTCAAGACCGAGCCCTACAACCAGGGTTGGCTGATGGTTCTTGATCCGGTGGATATGAAGAAGAATTTGAAAGACCTGCTGTACGGCAAAGAATCAACTGAATGGATCCATGCGGAGCATCAGAAATTGGTGGAAATGGTGAGCGAAGTGGGCATGACGTATGCCGACGGCGGTGTGATCGATGATGTGGTCGGCAATCTGCCGGATCTGGAGTGGAACAAGCTCACCCAGGCCTTTCTACGCACCTAACAGACCGATTCTGCAGCCTTCCGGGCGGCTTCCTCCAGACTTTAAACGGTTGGGTTCTTCCATTCCCGAATCAGCTCGGGAATGGAAGATTTTCGTGTGCGCCTGATCGCAGGCGCCGCCCCTAAGCGGGAAGGCGCACGTCGGAAGCTATCTATCGCAAAGCACCCTCCCATTCACCTTCGCGCCATTGAGCGGCCCCGGCAAGCTCGTAAAGCCATCTGGCCGCTTCCTCATCCCGCTGTTCAAAGGCCTGATCACGAGCCCGGCTGTAAGCTTCCAGCGAGCAAGCCGCTTGTCCGGAGTCCTCCACACGCCTCTTTTCGAAAATACAATGCCCCAGATAAGATTCGAAGTCACTGACCGTAGGCTCATTTTGACACCTTTTGAAAAAATCTTGAAAATCCATGGATCCCTCCTTTTCGTCTAGATCGTGATTGCCGATACTGTCATTTTGGCCATTTTGGCTGGATATCTCAATGCAGAAATTAGCTATATCTACTTGACGTGCAGCCAATATTTTGTTTTTATCGACGCGGAGCTAGGCGTCCCCTGTCGATGTGAAAAAAAGAACTTAGTCATCTGTTTAACTGTGCGGCTTCCTGATCCTCTTCTCTAAAATGCAATCTCCGGGCGCTTAAGCGGTCTCTATTCGATTGTCGGCGTAGGGTGAACCGAACCTAAGATAAATTACTAAACCCTTGGTAACGCTTTAACATCTATAGCATATATCTTGTTGTGAGATAACTGTTTCAACCTTGATGGATGGATGAGACAGTGCTATACTCAATAACCTTTGCCAGCCTTACCTTTGCGCACAGCAGTCCGGTAAGAATGAATTAATGAAATGAAACACATACAGGAATGGGAATGATGGAAAAAAGAAAAGACGAGCAACTGAAAGCACAACCCCACGATGGAGGGAACGGTCGTTCTGTCGGTTCAGTCATGGTAATCGGCGGAGGCATTGCCGGAGTCCAGTCTGCTCTGGATCTCGCTAATTCCGGCTACTACGTCCACCTGGTCGAAAAATCGCCGGCAATAGGCGGCGTTATGGCTCAGCTCGACAAAACATTTCCAACCAACGACTGTTCGATGTGTATTCTCTCACCCAAGCTTGTGGAAATCGGGCGCCATATCAATATTAACTTGCTCACTGCCACCGAAGTGGAAAGTGTCAGCGGTGAGGCGGGAAATCTCCAGGTGACGCTGCGCAAGAAGCCAAGGTATATCGACCTGGAAAAGTGCACAGCTTGTGGCGATTGTGCCGAAGTCTGCCCGGTCACGCTGACTAACGAGTTTGAGCAGGGATTGTCCGGTCGCAAGGCGACTTACAAATCTTATGCTCAGGCGATTCCGAGCGGTTACATGATCGATAAGCGCGATCGCTCGCCATGCACCAATGCCTGTCCCAATCAGGTCAATGCTCATGGTTATGTAGCGCTGATCGCCCAGGGCAAGTACCGGGAAGCCATGGAAGTGATCATGCGAACACTGCCTCTGCCCGGTGTCATTGGACGAATCTGTCCCCATCCCTGCGAGACTGCCTGCCGCCGCGGCCAGGTTGATTCACCGGTGGCCATATGCGCCCTCAAACGGTTTGTGGCCGACCGCATCGACATCGAAGATCTGCCGCTTCCGGAAATCGAAAAGCGCGATGAGAAAGTTGCAATAATCGGTTCCGGACCGGCCGGGCTGAGCGCAGCCCATTTCCTGGCACTGGAAGGTTATCAGCCGACCATTTATGAGGCTCTGCCGGTTGCTGGCGGTATGTTGCGCGTGGGCATACCCGATTACCGGCTGCCGCCTGCTGTGCTGGACAAAGAAATCAGAGCCATCACGCGCCTGGGTGTGGACATCAAATACAATCAAGCCCTGGGCCGTGATTTCACGGTCGAAAGCCTGCTGGCTGAAGGCTACAAGGCGGTTTATGTCGCCATCGGAGCCCACAGCAGCATGAAACTGAACATCCCGGGCGAAGACGCTCAGGGAGTGATGACCGGTGTTGATTTCCTGCGCCGCGTCAATCAGGGCGAAATCGGCAAATTGGAAGGCCGGGTGGTGATCATCGGCGGCGGCGATGTGGCCATCGATGCTTCCCGGGCTGCTCAGCGCATGGGCGCCAAACAAGTCACTATTCTCTATCGCCGTTCAGAGAAGGAAATGCCGGCGCGGGAAAATGAAATCGAAGACGCTCTGGCAGAGGGGATTGAAATTCAATATCTGACCGCACCCCAGCAAGTTCTGACCAAAGACAATCAGGTCATAGGTGTTCAGTGCATCAGAATGGAGCTGGGCGAGCCTGATTCTTCGGGCCGAAGACGGCCGGTACCGGTGCCGGGAAGTGAATTCACGGTGGAAACGGATCTAGTGATTCCGGCCATCGGCCAGACCCCGGATTCCTTATGCCTGGCGGAAACGCCCGGTGTCTGTCTGACCCGCTGGGGAACCATAGAGGTGGAGGACATCACCTATGCGACCGGAAGAGAAGGCGTTTTTGCCGGCGGTGATGTGCAGACCGGTCCTTGGGTGGCCATCGGCGCCGTAGCCCACGGCCGCGAAGCGGCTATTTCTGTTTCCCGCTACCTCAGGGGCGAAGATATGGCGGCGGGAAGAAAGCGCCTGGAACTGCCGCAAGAAAACTTTGTACCCATTCCTGAAAAAATCGAAAAACAGCCCCGGGCAGAGATGGCTACGCTGCCAATGGCTGACAGAAGAATCAGCTTTGCTGAAGTGGAGCAGGGCCTTTCCGAAGAACAGGCTCTTGCGGAAGCCGCCAAGTGCTTGAACTGCATGGCCTGTTCTGAATGCATGCAATGTGTGACCGCCTGTAAAGCAGGTGCAATCGATCACAACATGCAGGAAGAATTGCTGACCGTTCAAGTAGGATCGGTTATTGCCGCACCGGGCTTCAAACCGTTTAACCCGCAGGTTTACGACTACGGCTACGGAAAATATCCCAACGTGGTTACCAGCACCGAGTTTGAGCGAATTTTGAGCGCCTCGGGCCCCTATGAAGGACACCTGGCGCGTCCATCGGATCGCCAGCCGCCGAAGAAGATCGCCTGGCTGCAGTGCGTGGGATCGCGCGATATTCACCATGCCGCCCACGGGTACTGCTCGGGCGTTTGCTGCATGTACGCCATAAAAGAGGCCGTGATTGCCAAGGAGCACTCCGATCACGACCTGGATACCGCAATTTTCTTTATGGACATGCGTACCTACGGTAAGGAATTCGAGCGTTACTACAATCGCGCCCAGGAAGAAAGCGGTGTCCGTTTTATTCGCTCTCGCGTCCACAGTATAGAGCCCGTTGAGCCCGGCTCCGACGATCTGCAGATCAGCTACACCGATGAAAACGGCCAGGCGCAAAGTGAAGCCTTCGATATGGTGGTTCTTTCCATCGGTCTGGAAATCTCCAAGGAAGGGAGAGAGCTGGCCGAGCGGCTGGGCTTAAAGGTGGACGGCGACGGCTTTGCCGCGACCAGCAGCTTCTCCCCGGTAGAGACATCGCGCCCCGGCATCTTTGCCTGCGGCGCCTTTTCCGGTCCCAAGGACATTCCTTACTCGGTCATGGAGGCTTCGGCCGCCTCGGCCGCCTCGGCCGCTTCGCTGGCGGATTCCCGCAACACGCTGGTCAAATCCAAAACCTATCCCGACGAGCTGCCGGTCGGCGGCGATGAGCCGCGCATCGGGGTTTTCGTCTGTCATTGCGGAATCAATATCGGCAGCGTGGTCGATGTGCCGGCCGTGCGCGATTACGCGAAAACCTTGCCCAACGTGGTTTTTGTGGCCAACAATTTGTTCACCTGCAGCCAGGACACCCAGCAGTTGATGCGCGATGCTCTCAAAGAGCACCGGCTCAACCGCATTGTGGTGGCGGCCTGTACGCCGCGCACCCATGAGCCCCTGTTTCAGGAGACCATTCGGGAAGCGGGCTTGAATCGCTACCTGTTCGAATTCGCCAACATCAGGGATCAGGATTCCTGGGTGCACCAGGCAGAGCCGGAGAAGGCAACTGAAAAGGCAAAAGACTTGGTCCGCATGGCTGTTGCCAAGGTTGCTTTGCTGGAGCCCATCGAGCGCCTGCAAGTGGAGCTCAATCACAATGCGCTGGTTATCGGCGGTGGAGTTGCCGGCATGAGTGCGGCCGTCAATTTGGCCGATCAAGGCTACAAGACTTTTCTGCTGGAAGCAAACGATCAGCTCGGCGGACACGCCCTCAAGGTCAAACAGACCTGGAAAGGCGAAGATATTGCCTCTTTTGTGAAAGATCTCAGTGCCCGGGTGCTCGGACATCAAAACATTGAGGTGATCACAGCTGCAAAGATTAACGAAGTAACTGGTTTTGTGGGCAATTTCTTCACCACCATAGAAAATAACGGGTCCGTGCGGGAATTGCAGCATGGAGTCGCCATTCTGGCCACCGGAGCTCATTCTTACAATCCGGAAGAGTACTTATTCGGGCAGTCGGATAAGGTGACCAAGTGGCACGATCTGGAAGATCTGATTGCCAGGGAGCCCGACAGGCTGCAACAGGCCGAAGCGGTGGCGTTCATCCAGTGCGTCGGTTCCCGTGAGCCGCAGCGCCCCTATTGCTCCAAGATCTGCTGTACGGCCTCTGTCCAGCAGGCTATCTTCTTGAAGACCAAGCAGCCTGACCTGGATGTTTATATCCTCTACCGCGATCTGCGCACCTATGGTCAGCGGGAAGAGCTCTATCGGAAAGCTCGTGAGCTGGGTGTGCTTTTCATCCGTTATACTCTGGACAACAAGCCGCTGGTTGAAAAAGCAACTCTTGACGGCAAAGAAAAGCTGAAGATCACTGTGACCGACCACATTCTCGGTCGGCCCATCCAGCTCTATGTGGATCACCTCAACCTGGCCACCGCCATTATTCCGAAGGATCTGGACAAGCTGGCCAACTACTTTAAGGTTCCCATCAATCAGGACGGCTTCTTCCTGGAAGCTCACATGAAGCTGCGCCCCGTCGACTTCGCCACCGATGGCGTGTTCGTCGCCGGCCTGGCGCACTATCCGAAGCCTCTTGAGGAATCGATAGCTCAGGCGCAGGCGGCGGCCGCCAGAGCGGCGACCGTGCTGAGCCAGCCGTATGTCGAAGTGGAACCGATTGTGTCGGTAGTCGATCAGGAAAATTGCATTGGCTGCGGTTTGTGTGAGGCCTCCTGTCCGTTCGGTGCCATTCGACTGGTAAAAGTGCACGGCAAAGGGTATCGAGCTGAAAACATCTCCGCTTCATGCAAAGGCTGTGGAATTTGCGCCGCCTCTTGCCCCCAGAAAACCATCGACATGAAACACTTCCGCGATCGCCAGATCATTGCAGCTATTCATGCCGGAGGACATATTTAGCAGAGTTTGCAGGCTTTGGGATGCAATACACTATTGCTTGAGATGCATCCCGAAGTCTGTGCAGAGTAATTTTTGAAAGGGAGACGAGATATGAGTGATACCTTTGAACCGAAAATCCTGGCGTTTCTATGCAACTGGTGCGCGTATGCGGGAGCTGATTTGGCAGGTGTTTCAAGGTTCCAGTACCCGTCCAGTCTGCGGGTCATCCGAACGATGTGCTCCGGTCGAGTCGATCCTCTGTACGTGATCGAAGGGCTCAAAAGCGGGTACGATCAAGTTTCGGTGTTCGGGTGACACCTCGGAGACTGCCATTACCTGGAAGGTAATGTATATGCATCCAAGCGCATGAAGATTGTCGAGACGTTGCTGGACGCATCCGGCATTGGCAAAGAGCGGATGGCGCTGCGTTGGGTGAGTGCAGCGGAAGGGCAGCTGTTTGCGGATACCGTCACGGCTCTGACCAGGCTGACTGCGGAATTGGGTCCATTCGACCGGGGAAAATACCAGCTTCAGCTGGCGGCGGTTGAAGGGGCTCTGAAATCCGCTCGCATGCGCTGGCTCACCGGGATGGACCGGCATCTCACGGAACGCGGGAATGTTTACCATGAGAAGCTGAGCCTCGAAGCTTTTCAAGAGCTGGAAAAAGAGGTTGCCGTCGACGAATACCAAAAGGCATTGATCCTGGAAGCTCTCAAGGAGGGTCCTCTGTCCGTCCGAGAAATGGCTGCCAGGACCCAGTTGCCCGTGTATACGGTCTCATTGAAGCTCAATGATTTGGAAAGGCGGGGGCTGGCCGATCTGAAAGGTTATGAAGGCTCCACTCCTAAATTCATAAGATTAGCGGCATAATGGGCTGCGGGCCTTCGCTGTGCCCTGGCAGCTCAGCTCGATCCGCATCTCGTTACATAAAATGTAAAGAGGGTGATTATGGCAAACTCAAAGAACGATCAAAAGAAAGGGGCCGTGCTGGTGGTCGGCGCCGGAGTTGCCGGAATGCAGGCATCGCTGGATCTGGCAAGCTCCGGCTATTTTGTGCATCTGGTTGACAAGTCCCCCACCATCGGCGGCATCATGTCCCAGCTGGACAAAACCTTCCCGACCAACGACTGCGCCATGTG
>Ga0068714_10004250_pt1 | contig 16251 bp, 13 predicted proteins | sample MTBNYHSulfiMetaG_FD_62988 | JGI IMG/M metagenome (GOLD analysis project Ga0068714, IMG submission 62988) | Enrichment culture microbial communities from rom New York Harbor, USA that are MTBE-degrading - MTBE-NYH (New York Harbor Sulfidogenic)... | ecosystem: Environmental > Aquatic > Marine >...
ACCCCGGTCTGCTCCTTGTTCTCATGGGCTCCCAGCGTTCGGCAGATGAAGATGATTGAGTGATCGAATCGCCTGGCGACGTCCACATAGAGGCGCGCGTTATAGCGCACCTTATCCGGATAGGACATCCCGGAGACGTCCGGTTCAGCCGGCCCGCCGATCCAGGTTCTTCCTTCAAAGTCGCGCTCGGTTTCATCGAAGACCAGCTCGAACGTGGGAACAAAGTCGGGGATGCCCCCGGTCAGCGCGATGATGGCGCGTTCTCGATGTTTCATTTCGCGCTCCTCGAGGATCCGCTTCGTAAGTCGGGATAAGTCTCTTCCAGAAAGCGGATAAACCGCTCGGCCAGCTTCTGTTGCCCTTCACGGCTGGGGTGAAGGCCATCGAGAAAATCGCCGGGCGACAGCCAGTCGAAGGGATCGGCGCAGGGAATCTGATAGTTCCTGCAGGTCTGAAGGATAATCTCGTTATAGGCGCGGATTCGAGCCGGTGCCACATCGTGTCTCCACAGAAGAGCCGAGCAGGCTATCCGGCACGCCGGCAACCCCTCTTTCAGCTGTCGCATCAGTTGATCGAAAGCGGGCGCAAACTCCCCGGCCGGATCAACACCCGCCCCCAAGTCGTTGGTGCCGTAGAACAGGAGCAGATAGTCCGGTCGTGTCGCAATGACTTCCTTCTCAACCCGCTCGCCCGCCAGCGGGTTCTCAAACAGGCGCCGGCAAAGACCGGAGCCATCCCGAGCGGTATTGAAATACTGCCAGCCGAAGTGCTCGCAGATTCGCCAGCCGTATCCGATTCCGTACGGGTCGAACGGAGGTTCCGGCGCTACGCAACAGTTGCCGCTGATCGAGTCGCCGAACGTGCAAAACACCGTCTCCGGAACCGGAACACGCGGCGGGGTGACAAGCCCGTCCGCGTCCAGCTCGAAATCGATAATGTGAGCGTCCACGTAGAACGGTCCCGAGGAGACCGAGGTGCGAACGATTCGGATGTCGCAGCCGTCGGCCGGATTGGTGGCGAGTTCAACGGAAGCAGGACTCGACTCGGGGGGAATCGCTCGGACATGTTCGCCGTCGAGGAACACATGCACCCAAACGGTAGCCTCGGTCGCCAGGGTCAGCCGGACCTGCCGGGTTTTCTTCACCCGGAAGCGAACCTCATTTCCCCCGAACGGAGCGCGAAGCGTGGGCTGATTGTCCCATTTGCCCACCGTCCAGCCTTTGGAGAAAGAGAGCGACGCCCGGATATCCACGAACGGTCGCTTGATGCTCTCTTTCCCGCTCGAGGGCTGCGGCTTTTTGTCCGACTTACTGGAAGCCTTGCCTCTCATTGTTTCATTCCCGTTAATGTAATTCCTTCAACAAAGTATCGCTGGCAGAAAAAGAACACCAGCACGGTTGGAATCAGCATCACGATGGATACCGCCATCAGGATGCTCCATTCTGAAGGATGCTTGCCCGCATAAACGGCCAGCCCCAGGGCCAGGGTGGACTTGGCGTCCTCCGTGAGGTAAATCAACGGCCCGAAGAAATCATTCCAGTGGAGCAAAAAGGCGAAGATGGCCACGGTCGCCAGCGCAGGCTTGGACAGCGGCAACAGAATCCTCCAGTACGTTCCAAAGTGGCTGGCGCCGTCCACCCGGGCGGCATCGCTGAGATCGCTGGGAATCGCCAGGAAAAACTGCCGCAGCAGAAAGACAAAGAAGGGCCACCCCGTCAGATAGGAGGGCACAACCAGTGGGTAATAGGTGTTGATCCAGTGCAGCTTTCGAAAGATCACAAACAGAGGAATAATCGTCACCTGGGCGGGCAGCATCATCGTGGCCAACAGAATAAAGAAGAACACGTCGCGGCCGGGCCAGCGCATCCGGGAGAAGGCATAAGCCACCAGCGAGCCGGAGGTCAGGTAACCGATAATGCACAGAAGCGTGATGAGCAGCGTGTTGCGCGTGTAGAGCAGCACCGGCATGCTCTTGAACGCATCGGTATAATTGCTCCATTGCACCGGGCGGGGAATCCAGGTGGGGGGCGTTGTGAAGACCTGATCCGCGGTCTTCAAAGAGCTGAGTACCAGCCACACGAAAGGCGCAAGCATCACCCCGGCGACCAATATCATCACCAGGTAGTGCAGAATCCACGGCCCCTTTTTCTTTACTCGACGCACCATGGCCTTTTCGACCGGGCGGTCCTACTTCGGCACCCCCGCCTCGTAGTAAACCCGGCTGCCCAGATACTTGAATAGCGCCAGCGTCACCAGCAGGGTGGCCACAAAGAGCAGCCAGGCCATCGCCGAGGCCAGCCCCATCTGGTAATCCAGGAACGCTTTGTTATACAACTCAAGATTGTAGAAGAGGGTCGAATTGAGCGGCCCGCCCCGCGTCATCACGTAGGCTTCCGTGAACACTTGAAACGAGGTGATGATCTCCACCACGGTCAGCAGGAACAGCACAGCGGAAATCTGCGGAAGGGTGATGTACCGGAAGCGGCTCCACCAGCCGGCCCCGTCAATAACGGCCGATTCGTACATCTCGCGGGGAATCCCGTTCAGGCCGGCGATGAACACGATCATCCGCCCTCCGCCGATGGACCACAGCCCCATCAGGACGATGGCCGGCTTCGACCACCTCTCACTCTCCAACCACAGCGGGCCGGGCACGCCCAGCCAGCCGAGCCATTGATTGATCAGACCGAACTTCGGGTTATACAGCCACAGCCAAAGGACCGAGAGAGCCACGCCGGAGACGATCGAGGGCAGATAGTAAAGGGTCCGCACGGCCCCGACGCCGGGCCGGGGGCGTTCGACCAGTATCGCCAAGAGCAGCGAGCCGACGATCACCAGCGGAACCCGGCAGACCGTGTAATAGAGCGTGTTGTAGACCGACTTGTAGAACAGAGGGGACTCGGTCAGGAGGTACTTGTAGTTTTTGAGTCCGACAAACATCGGCGGTCGCAGCACATCGTACCGGCAGAAGCTGTAATAGAAAGACAACACAATCGGGATCACCCCGAAAACCAGAAAACCGATGAGCCAGGGACTGGCAAACACATAGCCCAAGACCCCCTCGGGAAGCTTTCCAAAACGATTCGATCCCCTGAAGATTCTCATCACACTTTGCTTGAGTTCCCGCGCGTTGCTTCGCCGTACGCGCGGCTTGTTTTTCTAGGACGACCGGTGTCGTTGATAGTAATCGTAGTATTCCAGCTGATCATCCAACGCTCTCTGGATCTCTCGCTCCGCATCGCTCAGCGCCTCCAGAGGGGCTTGCAGGCCTCGCATGACTCGGTCCCAGGCGCTGCCGTATTCCCGCCAGAAGACCGAGTGGGCCAGCGGAACAATCGTGGGACTTCGCGCCCACTTCATACTCTCGACGAACACTTCATTATGGGGCACCGACATTTGCTTCGGGCTGCGAGCGACTTCAATGTTCGAGGGTAGGAAAGAGGGGATATTCTGATCCACGGTATAATCCGCCGCTCTTTGCTGAACCGGGGTTTGGGTGAGGTATTTGATGTACTCCCACGCCTCATCGGGATGCTCTGCGCCGGCCGGGATGGCAATCCAGACAGCGCCGGAGGTTGTCGCCGGTCGCCCGCCTTCGGGTATGGGAAAAAGAGAAGCCCCATACTCAAGGTTGGGGGCGAACTTCATCTGCTCGACGACCAGGCTGGACTTGTGGCCAATCATCGAGACCTGACCGCTGAAAAACCCATGCTGCGCTCCATAACCGAAAGAGGCCCGCAGTCGGATCAGCTCGTTACGCCCGAGCTTTTCAAACAGCTTCCCTTCCCATTCGAGAGCCTCGACGCAGGCAGGAGAGGTCAGGTTCACTTTCCGGCCATCCGGGCTGACGAACCGCGCCCCTTTCTGCATCGCCCAGAAGATGAAAGTGTAGGATTCCTTCGCCGGCGACCAATACCCGGGAATATACCCGGCCCGCACCATGCGGCCGTCCGGAGAACGAACCGTGAGCCGCTCCGCGTAGTCTTCCAGCTCGGCCCAGGTGCGGGGCGGCCGCTGCGGATCCAGCCCCGCCTCGCGAAAGTGCTGTTTGTTCCAATAAAACACGTCGCAGGCCGTCCCGACCGGAATGGCGTACACCTGGCCCTCCCAGGAGACCTCGTCCCAGAGGGCCTCGAAGATCTTCGAGCGATCAAAGCCGTCCCGCTCCATATATTCATCGAGGGGAAGCAGCGCCCCCCGCGACGACCACTGGGCCACCGAACCGAAGTACTCGAACAGATCGGGCGGGACATTCCCGACAATGCTGGTAAGAAACTTTCGCTCGATCTCGATGAACGGCACTCCCACGACGTTCACGTAGAACGCGTCCTGTTCTTCGTTGAACCACTGGGGGGCTTGGGGGTCCGTCTCGTCCTGCCCCCGGACGTGCCACAAGTCAATGACGGTTCGACCCGGAAAGGTGGCCTTCGGCTCGCGAACGAAAAAGAGAAGGTAGAGCGAGACGATCACAGCGCCCGCGGTAAACGCTCTCGAAGTAAAACGCCGGATCCCTTCTGTAAGGCGTGAGTGCAAAGAAACGGCTCCCGTGAAACTCCTGTAAAGCTCTGAGAATCTCTTATGAAACTGCCTTCTTTCGTCATTCCCGCGAAGGCGGGAATCCATCCCTTCACTCTCTCAGTCGTAGGTGCCGAATCGTTCCGCCAGCGCCGCGAGCCGCTCGACCCGCTCCGGCGCGACCGCCGGCGCCACCGAGCAAGCCGTGCTCAGGATATAACCTCCTCCCGGCATCCCGGCATCGAGGCACTTGCGAACCGCCCGTTCGACCTCCTCGTCCTTGCCGAGAAGAAGCACGTTGACCGAGTCAATGTTCCCTTTCAAGAAAATCCTATTCCCCACGCGCCTCTTGGCATCCGCCAACTCGACGTCGCCCAAAGGGGGCGGGTCCATGCATTCCAGGCCGTCAATACCCGCCTGCGCCGCCAGTTCCAGGCGGTCCGAAAGAAATCCGCACGTGTGCAGGTAGCTGAAAGCCGGCAGGGGGCGCAAGGCCTCGGCCAGCTTCCGGACCGACGGCAGCACCAGGTTCTCGTAGGCCTTGCGGGACAGAAAGGACGAGCCTGCGTAGGGCGACGAAATGTGGATGCTTTCCATGCCTCCGAATTCCACCTGGGCCTTCGCCCAGGCGACGCTCTGCTCGTCAAAGTAGTTGACGAGAGCTCGAAAACGACCTGGGTCCTCCAGGGTGGCCACCAAGGCGTCGTCCAACTTCGGGAACCACTGGACGGCGCGGGAGAACCCATCCGGCGTCCATCCTCCGATGTGATAGTCCGGCCCCAGAATCTCGCGCGCCAGGCGGCCGCTGTAGAAGTCCTCGGGTTGATAATCGGACGTCTCCCGCTCCCAGGCGTCGGGATCGGTCTTCGCGAACTCATGAGTTGAATCCCCTGCCGGCGGGACGTTGAGCCAGTTGCGGATCGTCTCGTCGGCTCGCGTTCCCTCCCGGCATCCGGGCAGGTACAGAACGACTCCGTCGAAATGGTACCGCCTGGTCAGCGCGCACTCGGCGCGGACAAATTCATCAATGCTCCCCGGAACCTGCCCGGTTTCGGTTCCGTTCAGGATGATATGCTCCAGACTGAGTGGGCACCAGACCGGCACCCGGTCCGGCTGCCGGCGCTGCATGGCGGCTTTCAGGCGTTCCCGTGGGGTCATGGCTCAACTTCTTATGTTCATCCTGGTGACAAGTTCAGGTAGAGACCCTCTTGGAGATGGACTCCACCCGTGCAACTGGAAGCCTGAGGATCGCTGTCTCCGGCCTCCGTGCGAACACGGAATTCATCTCCTCCTCTCGGGATGCCAGGACACATGCCTCTCGCAGACGACAAGGGTTGGGATAAGAAGAAAATGAAGGGAGGAACCCGCAGGTAGAGGGTTCCTCCCTCTGAATGACCGTGCCACGGTTCAAGGTCCGACGCGCACGATGTCACCGTCGCTGACAGTGCCGTTTGTCGGATCGTATAAGGCGCCATCGTTAAACCAGCCCGAGATCCCGCTGATGCTGTTGAGGGTCTGTTCTCCGAACATCAAATACTCCCCGACGTTCGACCACTGGTCGGGGCCCGCGGTGACCAGCGCCCACCGATAAGGCGTCTCGGGGAAGCCTTGCGCCTCTTGCAGAACGGGCTTCCAACAGATGTCCGAAAAATACCGGTATTGTGGATTCTCATGGGGCAGCCAATCGGTTCGGTTGGGAAACGGGTCTGTTGGAAGGCTCGCCGTATACTCGATCGGTGTCGTCAGCAGGCGAAGTGGATACTTCTCACTGACGCTACCCGAGTTGCACTTGGACGGGTCCCAGCTGGGGGGACAAAACCCAAACCACCAGGTCGGATCGGGCACATACACGTCGGCATCTGTCCGATAGGTCTCCAGATTGACTCCCAAGGTACGCATTTCGGCTTGGCCGCGCGCGACCTTGGCGCGTATTTGGGCCTGCAGAAAATTGGGAATCGCAATAGCCGCCAGGATGCCGATGATGGCGACCACGATCAACAGCTCGATCAGCGTGAAGGCCTGCGGCTTGTGTGAAATCGCCATGAGCCTGCCACTCCTTTCCTAAAGTCGCTCTCGACAACAAGCGTGTCGCGCCCGCTAGTACAGCTTCCAGTCCTCGACGTTGGTCGGCACCCCCGTATCCAGCGCGCGCAGATTGTCGTCATCCAGGGCACCCGTCATCCCGCCTTCCCAGTACATGTTGTCCAGATAGAGGGATTCCGAGGTGACGTCGATCACCCAGGCATGACCTTTATCGTTCATTGTTCCGGCATTATAAAGCGGAACATTCCCGGCGGGGGAGGTGCTTGAGCTATAGAAGTAGGCCCCTTGGGGTACCGCGGTTTGCCCCAGCCGCGAATCGTCCTCAGCGGTACCGTTTTTCTGAATCTGGACCGTGAGGAACTTCCAGGTGCTGGTATCCGGAATCGTGTCAATCAGGAAGGACCTGCTGACCGTGCCTCCGGCGAGGTCTTCTCCGCCGATCAGGTTGACCGCCGAGCCGGTTCCCACAAAGTGGATGAAAAACGAATGCCGGATATCATTGAGGGTGAAATCCCAGCGGAAGGTCGCCATAGTTCCCGAAGCGGGGATCGACCCTACGCTTGCGGCGAATTGAAAATACTGAAAAGGACCATTTGCCTGATCCTGGTACGGCTCGGTAACATAAACGCTCTGCCCGGCGGATAGCACGTAAGAACGCGTTCCATCAAACGCCCGGTCCGATGCAATCGCCCCGGTATCAACAACATTCAACGGGTTCGCCAAAGCGTTATAGGAATAGGTGTCCACATCATCGAAGGCCACCTCGTCATTGAACTGCTCGTCGAGCCATACATTTGCGGAGCTGAAGCCCGCCGCAAACAAGATAACGAAAACGACTGAACATCGAGCGACATTCTTTAGCAGTGTCACGTTACTTTCTCCTTTCCTGGCTTAATCTCAGTCCCACTTGGAAAGACGAAACAGAAGTATCGAACGCGGTTCACCCCCTTTCTGGAATGGGCGTCCCTTATGGATCGGTCTCAAGAGCCTTCTCCGGCTCCATTCATCGATTCAGACGACACACCAAACGCTTTTACCTAGGTATACACAGTCCGGCTATCACTGTCAAGCTCTTTTTCTCTGCGAAGAAGAGATCAAAAAAGGTCGCGAAACTCATCCTATCTTTAGATATATCAGTGGATTAAATCATGCCTATCGTCTCATTCCCACAGGAAAGACATCAACCGGGCGCCGCTCCCTGCAAAGCTTGAATCCCTCCCATGCCAAGCGGACGGAAGTCTGGGTATACGAAGTTAGCAGTACCGTTGCTTGGTGACCAAGCTCATTGCGTGCCATCGCTCGAAGGGCGCGGGCGAGCGCTCCCTAGGGCAGCTGGCGGATCGGCGCCGAGAGAGCCTTGCGAAGCGCGAACCCGCTGCCGTTCGGGTTCAGCCCCGGGTCTCGAAGAATCATTTCACCCGCTATTCTTCCAAGTCGGTAAGTATCCTGCTCGAGCAGGATATAGGGGTGGCCGCCCTGGAGATAAACCGTCTTGGGATTTCCGAATCCCCCGACCCGCACTCGGGACAGGTCGCATCCAGACGCCTGTTGAACTGCTTGGAAAACACCGGCGGCGATCTCCTCGTCCGAACACAGGATCGCCTCCACATCCGGGGTGTGTCTCAGAAAGTCCGCAACGATTTTGCAGGTGTTTTCGGGAAGCGATTCTCCCATCCCTTTGGGAATGCGCAGAAGCCGGCGCGGATCGTAATGAAGATTCTGTTCCAACAGGCCGTCTTTGAATCCCTCCAGGCGCTTGGCAATCGAGCTGGCATTGTTAACCCGGGTCACATAGGCAAGTTTTCGACACCCCTGGTTGTGGACATATTGGACCAGGTTCTTCAGCCCTCCATAGTTGTCCCATGAAACGGACGGCAGCAAAACGTCGGGCAGGTAGCAATCAATGAGCAGAATTCGCACTCCCTGCTGCTGGAGGTTGAGATACAGGGTCAGATTCGGATTCAGCATGGTTTCGTCATCACTCAGAACCATGAACAGAAGAATCCTTTTAATGCCTTGCTCCACCAGGCGGTTGAGAATCTCGGCTTCCCGCTCGTAGGAGTCGTTGGACAGGCACAGGTTGATGTGGGCGCCCAGATCGAACGTTTCTTCATCAATCCCCTGGATGATCTCGCTCATAAACACATCGGAGGCATGGAGAAGGACCACACCGATATTCCGGTTAGCGCTTCGCTTCTCGACGTGGGGATAAGAGGAAAGATCGGCGACAAAGGAACCCTTGCCTCGAACCGTATAAGCGAGTCCTTCCGCGACCAGGTCGTTCAGGACGCGCCGCGCAGTAATCTTGCTGACCCCGTACTGCTCGGTCATCTGGTTCAGGGAGGGGATCTTCTCATGCGGACTCAGCTTCCCTTCAAGAATCTGAATGGAGAGTTCGGTCTTAATCTGAGCGTATTTGTAAGATAAGGTTTCCTGATTGGTTAGTATTTCGGTTCGAATCATCGATGAAACCCCAACAACCAAGACCTCCGGTCATGCGGGCAGACCGCTGTTCCCCGGCATGCGTGTATACACATAGAACAACATTTTATACACTCTGTCAAGCTGAACTCTACGCGAGACGTCCGCCGCTCGCCTGTTCAACCTTGAGAAAGGTTTATAACCTTCTGATGTATAATAGCTTAAGTATTGATCTGATGGCGTCGGAGCAGGATGGATGGTTGTGGAAAGAAGGTCTCACACGGCCTTTGGAGCACTCCGTCCCGGCGCACAGAGACACAAAAAGTGCTCAGTTTCCCTGAACTTCCCGCGACTTCGCTTTCAGAAAGGCCAAGTGTCCCGCTCCCCGGATGGCCGCCAGGCCAATCGAACGGGCGACTGTGATCCGTTGCAGACCGGTCAGGCGGGTTAACTGCCCCCTGAGCGGTCCCTCGAACAGCTCGAAGGCTCTCGATATCGCTCCCCCGAGGATCAGGCATTCCGCCCCGAATTCCTCAAGGATCGGCGCGAGAGACTGCCCCAGTCGCCTTCCAAACTCATTAAAGACCTGCACGCAAGTCGAATCGCCGCCTTTCGCCCGGGCCGCAATCTCTTTGACGTCCAGACCCGCTGCAGGAGGTCCGCCCGCCAGTGACCGGTACAGGGCGAGGATACCCCGCCGGGAAACATAGTCGTCCAGCTTCCCGCCCTTCCAGGCCAAGCCGCCAATCCATCCGAAAGGCGGTGGAACGCCGGGGCCGTCCGCCAGCAGTTGCCCGTCGGCGATAAAAGCCGAGCCTAGCCCGGTGCCCAACGTTAGCGCAAGGATGCGGTTGAATCCCTTGGCCGCCCCGCGCCAGGCTTCCCCTCGGGCAAACGCCCACGTGTCAATTTCAAAGTTGATGGGAAAGCGCTCGGGCAGGCCTAGGCGCTTGCGGAACTCCTCTTTCAGATGGACCCCGTAAAGCGATTCATACTTGTCCACGCCTTGGATCAAACAGATTCCCCGGTCGTAGTCGAGAGGGCCGCACATGCCGACTCCGATCCCGATCAGATCAAGCCCTTCCCGCGCGGCCTGTCGGAAGTTTTCCCGAAGCGGCGTGGCGAACGTTTGCAGGATACATTCGCGCGGGCCTTTGGAATCCACCGGCACCTGCTGGAACGAGCCGCGACGAATCCGGCCTCGCGCGCTGACCAGCCCGCAGCGCACCGAAGTGCCCCCGATGTCTGCGCCGATCGCATAGGCAGGGCCTTTTTTCGCTCTCCCCTTCATTTCATCAGCACCTTGACGACTTTGCAGGGCGGGTCTCCCAAGCCCTGCAGCGTGTACGCCCCCATCGCCGCTGGAATCACCGCGAGGCAGGAGAAAGGCAGCTCGGTCGTCAGCTCGGGCCGCCGATGGGGGCGGATTCGGATCCCCTCGCCGGCGACTGGCACCAGAAGATGAAACTCCCCGGCCGTATCGTCCTTGATCTCCCGCTCAAACTCCAGACGATGCACCTTGTAAAACATATCCGCCCGCGCCCCCAAAAGAACCTCCGCCCAACCTTTTCCCTCGCGCACCACTCGGGGTGCCTGTTTCAGATTCGACTCCACCCAGCGCGTCCTTCGCTCGGTCCGCAGCACCGCAAAGGCGTGCTTCGAGTGGATCGGACGCAACTTCCCGTCCAATCCGGGACGAAGAAAGTCATAGAAGTGAAAGGTATAGCGATAGGTCGTCGCGCTGATCTCCAGCACCGTCTCGTTCCGGCCCGAGCCGTGCAGCGTGCCGGCCGGGATCAGAAACAAATCGCCCGGCGCGCTGGGAAGACTGTTCACATACGGATTGTGGTCAAAGGGAATGCTCTCCTTCTCGGCGCGCAGGACCGCTCGGCGGAACTCCCGAACGTCGGTCTCTTCCTTCAGCCCCAGATAGACCTTCGAGCCGGGAGCGGTGTCCACCACGTAGTAGCTTTCATCCTGGCGATAAGGCTCCCCGAAGTGCTTTTGGATGTAGGCGTCTCCCGGATGAACCTGAAGCGCCATATCCCCGCCTTCATAGCTGTCATCGTAGTTGATACGGATCGGGAACTGTCCCCGGAACTTCTTGCTTCGGCCTTTGCTCCCGAGGAGTTCCGGCGACTTCCAGCAGGTTAAGACCGGAAAGGGAATCTCCATCCGAGTCTTCCCCAAGGCAACCCGGAAACTTGTTTCCGGCTCGATGAGGTCGTAGCTCCAGGCGCAGTTGACCATTTGTTTCGGGAGTCTGCGGACCCGCTTCAGCCACTGCCCGCCCCAGGGGCTGGGATCATAATAGGGCTTGGGTTTAACGGGGCCTGAAACCAGAAGGTTCAGGAGCTGTCGAAACACTTCTCCCGGCAACATCTTGGGCACGTTCAGCGTGTTGCCGTCAATATAGTAGTCCAGGGTGGGCAAGAGCTGTTTTCGGTGCTTGTCTAAAACGGGATAGTCAACGTAGTAGAAACGTCTCGTGCTGAAATAAGCAGGCAGAGCGTCTCCCGGGGATTCTTTCGCCTTCGCGGACACCGGGGCCGCGCCGATCGGCTTTGCAAGACCCCGTTTCAGCCGCTTCAGGATCTCTTCGCGGGCCAGATCAATATAGAACACCGCGTCATAACAGGCTCTCAGGCCCGAACCGGCGGCCCCGCTGCCGTGAATAATGACCACATCGGCAGCGGCCGACCGTCGCCGGCCGTCTGCGTCGGATATCAGCGTCTTTTGCAAGGAAGAAACCTTCCTCTTGTCGAAGAAGTCCGCCAGCGTTCCGGGATAAATGCGGCCGAAAGTCGGATCGTCCGGCAGGCAGGGCCGCACCACTCTTTCCAAGGCTGCGGTGCTTCTCAAACAAGAGGCAATGTCAATGGACTTTGGTTGAAGCCCTCGCTTTCGCAGCGCGTCCTCCAGAGCAGAAATGAGTTGCTTCCAATCCACACCAAGATGCCCATCCATCGCGATTCTGAAACCCCGTCCCTTCTTGGCCGCCAAGGCGCTTGCCGCCAACCGGCTTATGAAGGGAATCACCTGCGACATTCCCGTCTTCAGCTCAGCGAGCCACGCCTCGGGAATCGGCGGCGTGTTGATCAGGTCATCCGGGTGATACCCTCTCCGCATCCGATCAGGCATAAGTCCTTTCCCCTTATCCGCTCACAGAATGAGCTGCGTCATTGCCGGCTTTGTCTTCCATCAAAGCGTCTCGAGAGGTTGTGTCAACCTTCCCCGCAGCGATGACGGGGCAGGGCCTACTCGGGGATAAAGTCGCTGGCCCGAATCACGTCGCCCCGGCTGAGCGTCCCGTTGGTCGGATCGTAGATCAGGTAATCGAAACCGGGGACCTGCCCCTGGAACAGCCCGGGACGATAGCCGGGGTAAAACTCGATCGGGTCCATGCTGGGCACCCGATCCGGCCCGACGCTGGCGAGTACCCAACGGGAAGCGATGTCGAGGTCCATCGCGCCATAGCGGTACACTCCCGTCAGGAACAGCACCCGGCTCGGAAAAGGGTCCCGGGGAAGGGCGCTGAGATAACTCACCGGCGTCGTCAGCGGTCGCAGGCGGCTGCGGGGCAGAATCAATGCCGCCTGAGGATAGGTGTCGTTATCCGCGCAATAGATCTCCAGGGCTTCTCCCAGCGTGTGCATATCGGCCTTGGCTCGCGCCACCTTCGCCCGGGTCTGCGCATTCAAGAAGTTGGGCAGCGCAATCGCCGTCAGCAGCGAGATGATAGCCACCGTAACAAGAAGCTCGACCAGCGTGAACCCACCGCCTGCTTTGCAAGAGGGCCGCGCCAGCGAACGGTTGTGCGCCATTCTTGCCATCATCGCCGCCGCAGCTCAAGAGGAGGCCTGGTCACTCAGCAGTTCGAGAAAATAGGCTTCCACTTCGCCCAGTCCCTCCTCGTATATCTTAAACTGCTCGGGCGGAAGCGCCCGGCGCGCCACCTCTCGCCGTTCGAGCACTCGTTGGGCCACCCGGGAATCCAGGAAGCGTTGAAGGGTCTCCCTCTGGTTTGGCGCAAGATGCTCCCGCGTCTGTCGCAGGCGTTGCTGCAATTCCTCGGGCGACTGAGGCGAGCCGCCGAGCCACACTTGGGCCAGTTGAAGCTTTTGCTCGGGGGACAGTTGCAGCTCCTCGGCCAAGTGCCTTACGACTTGTCTCAGATTCTCCTGCGGGAAAGGCGTCAACGGCGGCCGAGGCGACAAGCCTTCTTCCATCGCGCCGGTCCCGGCGTCCCCGGGGAAAAAAAGGGACTGAGCGGATGAGGGCGCTCGGGATCGAGGCAACCCCCGCTTGAATCTCCAGAGAGTGTGCACCCCGTAGACAGTGCTGGCCGCAATCACAACAAGCGCCAGCCCCACCTTGACTCTCTTGGATATTCGGAAGCTCTCCACAGCCATCGTTCTGCCTACTTGCCCGGAAGAATAGAAGAGTTGACGCATCATTGTCAATCCTTTCATCTTCCCCCATCGCTTGAGAGAGTGCGAGGATTGGGAATGAGAGCTTTGACAACAGAATGCCGTTGACCCGGCGTTCGGATGTTCTTATACTGTCACGCCAGCTGACCATTCGCGCTTCGCGTTCGATCGATGCGAGTGCGCAGCGGATCACGGCTCGACCCTTGTTGTGCTCGATTCAGGAAGAGGGATGGCTGGCCAGTTGAAATTGGCGGGAACACAATCCGATGGAAACGACCTTTAAGTTGGCCCTGGGCCAAATGCTCGTCGAAGGGGGAGCAGTCGGGCGAAATCTGGCAAGGGCGCGGGAGACGATCCGGGAGGCGTCGGCAAAAGGCTGCCAAGTCGTTGTTCTTCCCGAATGCCTGGACTTCGGCTGGACAAACCCGGCGGCGAGACACCTGGCGCAACCCATCCCGGGGCGGCCCAGCGACCAACTCTGTCAGGCGGCTCAAGATGCAAGCCTGTTCGTTGTGGCCGGCTTGACCGAGAGACAGGGACAACAGATCTATAACGCGGCGATTCTGATTTCCCCCGAAGGAACCATCCTGCTCAAGCACCACAAGATCAATATCCTGGATATCGCCCAGGACCTTTATGCGACCGGCCGGTCGCTGTGCGTAACTGCGACGCCGTTCGGAATGTTCGGTCTCGCGATCTGCGCCGACAATTTCTCCAGCTCCCAGGTCCTGGCTCACTCGCTGGCGCGGATGGGCGCGCGCGTCCTGCTGTCGCCCTGCGCCTGGGCCGTGCAACCCAAGCACGAGCTGACCCGGGAGCCTCCCGCTACTCAGGAGTGGATCGACTCCTACACGACCCTTGCGCGGCTGTATGACCTGACGGTTGTAGGCGTCAGCAACGTCGGTCGGCTCGAAGCCGGCCCCTGGAAGGGATACAGGTGTATCGGCGGCTCATTGGCCGTCGGGCCGGGAGGGAAGATTCTGGCCCAATGCCCGCACGGTGAGGACGCCGAGGTCGTCGAGGTGGTTGAGGTCAGCGTGGTCGAGCAGAGCATTACCGGGACGAACTTCGCTCCCATGCTGGCACAAAAAGGCTATCGAGGACCTTGATCCGCTCTTCAGCCAACAGCCCGACTGAACTGCAAAGGTTTAGGCCGCCTCCCTCCGGCTGGGGAAGAGAGGCTGGGGCAGCCGAGAGGCTGCCTTGGGGAACTCCACCGCAACAGGGAATCTTCTGCAAAAAGGCATTTTGACTCTGTGAGCAAAACATGGCAATGCCTCTTTCCGGAGCAAGGCTTGAAGCGGTGGCAGCCGTATGATATTTTGCGAATTGGTGGGTTCAAACTTCAAGATGCAAAGCGAACGAGTCTGTTTCCAAATCCATAGGAGCGATAGACCGTGACAAGCAAAAACTGGCATAGCGTGGACACCCTTGGTTCAGAAGAAATGGTCACCCACTGGAGGGATCATTTCAGCCCCCCGGCGCTGGTCAACGACCTGGGCTGTTTCCAGGTGATGCCGGATCCGATGGGAATCCGCGACTTTCTCATGCCGCCCTTTTCGGGCAAAGGGGAAGGGACCGGGATGCTTTACATCAATCGGAAACATCCCGCTTCGGAGGACGTCCCTGTGGGCTACACCTGGTACCCCGACCGGGTGCGACGGCGGGCGACCTTTGAGGGCTTGGAGGTCGAAACGGTGACCTGGGCGGCCGCGGGCGAGCCTGCCGCGTTGGTTCGTTTGACGCTGACCAATGTGTCAAGCACCTCTCGCCGGGTGGAAGTCGGGATCAAAGTGGCCGGCCAGCTGGTCCACACGATTGACGGCTGGGCCTCGATGGCGCCCACCATTTATCATGGCTGGACCGATCTTTGCTCAGGAATGGACCCGAAATCGGAGCATCCCGAGCGCTGGCGGTACGACGGCGAAGCCGGAGGAATGTGCTTTTCCTCTCAGCCCAAGGCGTATTCGGTGCACGGAACCCGTCCCCGGCCGGATCGCGTCGAGGGGAAGACGCTCCTGTACGATGTCTCCCTTTCCGCGGGTGACGCCTGGAGCCTGGGCTTTGTGGTCGCCTTGGGCGAGACAGAACGGGAAGCCGCCGAGCGGTTTGTCCGGCTGGCCGACGGCTTTGAAGAGGCGAGCCGGCAAGCCCGCCGGAGTTGGCAGGAGAAGATTGAAGCTGCTTTTGTGCCCAACAACCCGATCTTCTCCGGCCACCTGCCCACGTTTCACACTGCGGAAGAGAATCTCGCCCGCCTCTATTACACGGCCTTTGCAGGTTCTCTATGCTGCCGGCGCTCGAATCCGCTCAGCCGGTACGGCACTACCTACGTGACCCTGACGCCTAACAATTGGACCACCGCGTCGTTTCTGTGGGATATGATGATTGCCGCGCCCTTCTACGCCCTGCTCGACCCGCTCGTCCTGCGCAAGATGATCAAAGTCTGGCTCGAGGCGGACTTGAGAAAATGTCACTCCGTGGAATATGTGACCGGCAAGGGCCTGAGCAACTGGTATGCGGTCAACAACACGGCGATTGTCCGCCTCGCCTACGATTATCTGCGCTGGACCGGCGACTTCGCCTGGTTGGACGATCCGATCCGGGGAAAGACGATCCTGGAGCACCTGGAGGACCACGCACTGAGCTGGCACGAATTGGATCGCCACGGCCATGGGCTGGCCGATTGTGGCGGCGTGCTGAATCTTCTCGAATGTGTCAGCACCTATGTCCATGAGGTGCCCTCCTTTAACGCGATGTGGGTCGCCGCGCTGCGCCAGGTGGCGGCCGTTCGCCGCCTAAGGGGTGAGCGCCGCAGGGCAGAAGCCCTGGAGGAGGATGC
>Ga0068714_10004251_pt1 | contig 16246 bp, 13 predicted proteins | sample MTBNYHSulfiMetaG_FD_62988 | JGI IMG/M metagenome (GOLD analysis project Ga0068714, IMG submission 62988) | Enrichment culture microbial communities from rom New York Harbor, USA that are MTBE-degrading - MTBE-NYH (New York Harbor Sulfidogenic)... | ecosystem: Environmental > Aquatic > Marine >...
TGCGCGAGGGTGGTACGTACGCAGGAGTCGTTCCACCGCTTCCTCGGCGAGGTCTTTCCCCTGCTTACCGGTCTTACCCAGGGCGGAAGCTCCAAAGATCGAATCTGCGGTCTTCGCCCAGAGCACCAGGCCGATTCCCGGGGACGGGGTGGTTCCGACCTCGGTGACCACCCGCGCCGGGACGTGCAGCGCGTCCGTGAGGAGCCGTTCCGCGAGCCGCTTCTGCTTCTCCGCCTCCCGGTTCCGGCCCGGCGTTCCGGACCCATGGCAGACACCCCACGACCCCACCGCCTCCGCCGCGTCTTCCCGAAGAACCAGCGGCGCGAGCAACGCATCCTCGCGGGACTTGATCAGCGCTCGAACGATGCCGCCGCCGGCAGGCAGATACCCTCGCTTGATCACCCGGAAATCCACCTGGAGACCCATTCGCTTGAGCATCTCCAGTTTCACGTTCTTCACGTAGTCGCAGGACGGAGCGCCCGGAACGTCCGTCCCGCCCCGCAGGGTGAGGTCCACAGGCCCCGGGGATCCCAGGGAGGCCAGCAACAAAGACTGAAAAACAAGGGCCACCGAACCCGCGGTTCCGGTGTCGAGTTCCATCCGGATTTCACGGAGCGTCGAGGGTGAAAAGGAGAGTTCCTCCGCACCGACCTTCAGAGGGGACGTCTCTGCGCCACACATACGCGCCAGCCCTCGGATGGCGGCGCAGTGCTGCGGCCGCAACCCGGGGGTGCCGCGCCCTGCCCGGATCTTCCGGAGGTGACACGCCAGTCCGGTCAGCGCTGACAGAGCGCAGGCCGTTCGCACGATCTGCCCGCCCCCCTCTCCGAAGGATCCATCGATCTCGACGCACCCTTCGGTGAAACGGAGCCGTTGTGCGGGGATCTTCATGCGTTTCCTCACCGTCCCGTGCTTGGATACAGATCCACCCAAAAACAAAAAAAGATCGCCGGGGCGATCTTCATGCGCTTCGGGGGAGTGTGGTGGCGGTGCAGGGAATTGAACCCCGGACACTACGGATATGAGCCGTATGCTCTAACCATCTGAGCTACACCGCCAACGTGTCGGCCGATTTCCCGAATGCTTTGAAAGAATAGCAGATTTCTTGCGGAACTGCAACGATGCGCCGGCGGCAAAGCCAACAGCGACGATCACGGCGTTCACCCGGGGCCTCTGCGCACAGAAGCACAGGCGCCCCTCAAACCCCCACCGCCTCCCCCACGAGAATGACGGTTACATCCGTGAGCAAAGGCCGTCGGTGCAGGATGAGCGTGGCACGGCAGATTCGGTTCGGGTCCCGGCAGTCCACGCAAACCCCGTCAGCGGTGCACGGGAGGTCCAGGCCCAGATTTCTCGCACGAACGGGAGCGACTTCCCGGATCCGGCGCATGGCCTCATCTCGATCCGCCACGATCTTCTGAACCCCTACCAGGAGCATGACCTTTCCAGGTCCGAAGACCGTGGCAGCGATCCGATTTCCAATTCCGTCACAGCTCAGCAGTTCCCCAGCCTCGGTCACAGCGTTCACACTGGACAGGAACAGGTCGCAAAGGAGCTGTTCCCGGCGGCAGCGGTAGGATGCCTCCAAGGAAAGCGAGGAGTCCCAATGGTCCAGAAGTACCGCCCCTTTGGCCCGCAACGCCTCGGGCAGCCCCAAATCCCGCAGCGTCTTGGACCCACCCAACCCCACGGAGGCCCCCTCCTGCACCGAGTTCAGGACCAGTTGCGTCGCCTCCCGAGCCTCGGGGACGAAGTAGGCGAGAAACTCGTTGGACTTGAGCGCCTGCAGCGTGGCCGCGATCCGTTCCTCAGAGGCACAATACGCGCTGCCAGTCATCGATCTCCTCCCGGTCTTCGCCCCGGCGGGCGGCCCCGGCCACGGGACGTCACCTACCCGGTCCTCCTCCGGTTTTCGTGCACTCGGACGGAGGCGGTGCGGGAACCGGTTCCGGGACCCCGCGTTTGAAGGCTTCCCAGGCCTCACATCTGAGGCTCATGTCTGTCAAGGGGAGGCAACCACCCCGGGGCGGAATCGATCACCGCCGCATTCCCCCCAGGGCGGCCAGCAGGCGAGGAAAGACCTCAGAAGCCGACCCCTCCAAAAAAATGTCTGTGACGGTCGCTGTGAGGGGGGTTTCCCGTACGTTGATTTCCACGATCACGGCCCCGCTGTTCTTGGCCACTTCTGGGATCTGGATTGCCGGGTAAACCATGGCGGATGTACCCACAACCAACATCACCCCACACTGCCTCGCGGCCACCTGGGCACGAAACTGAGGCTGCCGGGGGATCGGTTCTCCGAAAAGCACCACGTCCGGTTTGAGCACGCATCCGCATGCGCACCGAGGCAGGGCCGCCGCTTCGCCATTCAGGCAGACGTCCTCCCGGCGGTACCTCCGATCACAATGCAGGCAGGTCAGGGAATGGCTGCTTCCATGATACTCGATCACGTCCGAGTTCCCGGCCCGCTGGTGAAGTCCGTCTACGTTCTGTGTGATCACGGTGCGCAGAAACCCGAGTTCCTCCAGTCTGCCCAGTCCCACGTGCCCGGCGTTTGGTTCGGCCACGTCCACCAGGCCCTGCAGTTCCCGGAGCAGGACCCACGTCTTTTCCGGATTCTCCCGAAACGCGTCGATGTGGGCGTATTCCATGGGATCGAAGCGCTCCCAGAGCCCACCGGCATCCCGAAAGTCGGGTATCCCACTGTCCACCGAGATTCCGGCGCCCGTGAGCGCAACCACCCGCCCCCGCCCCAGGATCTCCCGCGCCGCCCGCTTGTAGCAAGCGGTGCGCCGCCGCTCTTGTCTGAAGTTCCCCAGGATGCTTTGAAAGGGCAGGTTCATGGCGGTCTCCCCGTCCCAACGCCCTTGCGGTCGTACGCGGCCGTGGGTTCGTCACACGGGATTGATGATAGTAGAACGGACGAAGACGAGTCAATTCCCTGCCGGTGGGCAGCGTTCCTGTCGAGCCACCCTGTCCGCACCCGCGTCTGGGAATCGGCCTCGTCCAGATGAACATTTGACCCTTTCATCTTCGAAACTCCCGACCGGAGGCTGGCCGTGTTACGGAACCACCCTTCCTTGACGCGTTGCCTTGCACGACGCTGTTTCCCTTTACACCGTAAGGCCGGCTTTGCTAGATTTGAACTCGGGCCAAATCACTATCCATGTTGTGGTCTGATCCTCCTTACGGGACTGTTCAACGCGCACGCCCGGCTGTTTCCGTTCTCCTTCCCCCCAGACCGCTCCTGACCTCGGAGAGATCCTATGCCTGGACACCCCGTTTCCATGGTGCGCTGGGAAGGCCCGGCGTCCGTCGCCAAGGTCATCGATCTTTGCGACGGACTTCCTGGGATCCGAACGAGCGACCGTGTACTGGTCAAACCCAATCTCGTGGGCTGGGATAATCAGGGCCCTTACCCCCCCTGGGGGGTACTGACCACCAGCCGCCTGATGGAAGGGCTCTGCGCTGTTTTGAAGGACCGGGGGGTCACACGGATACGTATCGGAGAGGGGTCTATCGCGTGTAAAGCCATCGGCTCGGGAACCACGGAGATCTTTCAGTACCTGGGGTACGACAAGCTGGTGCAGCGGTACGGCGTGCAACTGGTGGACTTCAACCGCGGGGCGTTCGACACCGTGGAACTGGATCCGGGCCACGAGGTGAAGGTGACGAACCAGGTCCGGGAGTGCGACGCACTCATTTCCGTGCCGGTGCTCAAGACCCACGCCGGGACGGTGGTCACCCTGGGCATGAAAAACCTGAAGGGACTCCTGCACCCCTCCTCCAAACAGTACTGCCACCATCCGCAGAACCTGCTGGACCACTTCATCACCCGCCTGGCCGAGACGTTTACGCCCACCCTCACCCTCATCGACGGGGTGTACGCCAACGAGCGGGGCCCCCTTCACATGGGGTTTGCCCACCGCAGAGACCTCCTCATCGCCTCCACGGACGTCTACGCTGCGGACCTCTTGGGTGCCTACGTCCTGGGGTATGGAACCGACGAGGTCCGGTACCTGAAGGAATGGAGCGACCGCCACGGCTGCCCCCCTTCCCTACGGGGACTCTCGATCCGCGGCGACGTGGACCCCGACGAGGTGCGCAAACCCCTTGCTTGGGACTGGCCCTGGTTGCCGGACAACACCGGGCCCGAGGCGTTTGCCAAGATGGGGATCCGCGGGCTAAGGCTGCCCAAATACGACCACACGCTCTGTACGGGATGCTCCTACATGTTCAACCCGTTGATGATGCTCCTCCTGTCGACGCGCGAGAAAACCTTTGACGATATGGAGATCCTCTCCGGCACGCTTCAGGAGCCATCCGGTAAAGCCCGCAAGACGTTTCTCTTTGGCCAGTGCCAGGTCAAGAAGAATCTGGCCAACCCGTCCTGCGGGGAAATCGTCCGCATCAGGGGGTGCCCCCCCTCCATCCAAGAGATGGAAAAGGCACTTCGGGAGAACGGGATCCCGGCGGACCGGACGGGATACGACCAGTACCGCAGGTACCTCATGGGCCGGTACGGGAAGAAACCGGATCTGTACCCGTTCACGGATTTCTTCCTGGGCGAGGTTCCTGCGTGGGCCGCTTCGCCCCCACCGAATCCCGACAAGCAGGCATGAAAGGCGACGGAGAGCCGCTGCCTGTGAGGCTCCCGCGGCGCTATCCAAGATCTTCAACGGGATCCAAACTCATGTGTCCTGATACGCATCGAATGCTTTGAAATGCTTCCCTCTTTGTCCGTCAATCACTCCCCCTCTCCATTTCAACGGGGTACGACGGCTTTCCCCTGCTGCCGGCCCCTTCTTCTGTTGACTTTTGTTCCTCCCCCTTGATTCAATGCTTTCCTGCGTACGCCCCAGCGACAGCCGTTCGCCTTTCTTTCCTCCGTCCAGGAGACAAGCCCCCTGACGCGCCTGCAGGCCCCGATAGAAGAGACCCTGAAGATCTCCCGGAAGATCGTGGACCCGATCAAGGAGATCCTGTTCCGCGGAGGGCTCCAGCTGGGCGACCGCCTCCACACCGAGAAGCAACGGGTCCGGCATCTGCATGTGAGCCGGCCCACCACGGGGAGGGTCAGATGATCAAGACCCGAGAAGATTATCTGGAGAGCCTCCGCCGGCTGGGGCACGTGGTGTACTACAAAGGGGAGCGCGTCCGGGACGTGCCTTCTCACCCTGCGTTTCTGCCCCACATCAACGCCGCGGCCAAGACCTATGAGATGGCTACCCAGCCGGAGTTCGAGGCCCTGCTCACCACCGTCTCCCACCTCACGGGCCGCAAGATCAGCCGGTTCACCTCCGTCCACCGGAGTGTGGAAGATCTCCTCCAGAAGGTCCGGATGCTCCGGGTCATTGCCCATGAAACCGGAAGCTGCTTCCAGCGCTGCGTAGGGTTCGACGGGCTGAACGCCACCTACATGACCACGTACGACATCGATGCGAAACACGGCACCGCGTATCACGAGCGCTTCAGGCGATACCTGCAGATCATCCAGGAAGAAAACCTCATGGTCGTGGGCGGGATGACGGACCCCAAGGGAAACCGGTCCCTGGCCCCGGGCAAGCAGGCGGACCTCGACCTCTTCACGCGCGTGGTCGAGCAGCGGGAAGACGGTATCGTCCTGCGCGGGGCCAAGGCGCACCAGACCGGCGCCGTGAACTCCCACGAGATCCTCGTCATGCCCACCCAAGCGCTCCGGGAGGGGGATGAGGATTTCGCCGTGACCTGCGCCGTACCCCTCAACGCCCGAGGGGTGGTGCTCATCTTCGGCCGCCAGACGAACGAGGAGCGAAAGTTCGACAGCCGCATCGACGCGGGCAACCCAACCTACGGCATGGTGGGCGGGGAAGCCCTGGTGGTGTTCGACAACGTATTCGTGCCCCGGGACCGCGTTTTCATGTGCGGCGAGATCGACCTGACCGGGGTCCTGGTGGAACGCTTCGCCACCCTGCACCGCCAGAACTACGGGGGGTGCAAGGGCGGCGTTTCCGACGTCCTGGTGGGGGCCTGTGCCCTGGCGTCGGCGTATCAGGGAACCCAGAAGGCGTCCCACATCCGCGACAAGCTGGCCGAAATGATGCACCTGGCCGAAACCATCTATGCCGGTTCGGTGGCCTGCTCCGCCATGGGCTTTCGCACCGCCTCGGGGGCCTACTATCCAGACCCGGTCCTGGCCAACTGCACCAAACTCAACGTGTCCCGGAACGTCTACGAGATCGCGCGGCTGGCGCACGACGTGGCCGGCGGGATCATTGCCACCCTCCCCTTCGAGAGCGATCTGCGCAGCCCCGAGGTCGGCCCTTACGTGGAGAAGTACATGGCCGGCGCCGCCGGTGTGTCCACGGAAGCCCGGATCCGGATCCTACGCCTCATCGAAACCATGACCGGCGGCACCGCCTTGGTGGAATCCATGCACGGCGCCGGATCCCCCCAGGCCCAGAAGGTCATGTACCAGCGCCTCGGCAACCTGGACATGAAGATCCGGTGGGCCAAGAAGCTTGCAGGGATCCAGGACGAAGACGCACCCTGACGCGCCTCAGTCAGCGCACAGCCAGCGGGCTCCCCTTCCCGCGAAGGAGACGACCCGTCTGGCCGGCGAACCGGGCATGAACCCATTCCTCAAGACCTTCTTGCCGCAGAGGTTTCCCTGACTCCTCTGTTGCTTTCCTGCTCTCTTGTGCCTCCTCACCCACACAGCGCATTGAGCGTACGAGGCCCGCAGAATCCCGTGCAACCAAAGAAGAAGCGTCAACACCCGCCTGTATTTCGAGATCATTGGGGATGTCAGGGAAATCGAGGTCATCGCAACGGGCGGGAGCATACGGGATATCCTGCGCCTCAAAACGGTTCGGCTCCGGCCCATGGCGCAAGATGCAAAGCCTGGGAAAGGTTCTCCGTATCGTCGCATTCAACCGGCCGAACCTCAGGAGAGTGCGGGGTGAATGAATTCTCTTGCTCGAATACCGAAATCAAGCCGATCCCTTGGCCAGCGGCGAGCGATTCCAAATCCCGACCCACAGTCGTTTTCCATCGGCCGCGGCCCGACCTCGAGGCATGAAGCCGCAGGGGGGGGTACGGAGCTTCATCGTTGTGTGGGCCGCGCCTGCGGGGAGGTTCCCTCGTCCTCCGGGGACCTTCAGAAGACCTGAACCGGCCCCCGTCGTCCTGCGTGACCTCCACCGCGGGCGCTTGCAGGCCCAACCGGACCCGGACGTCGGAGGCAGAACTTCATCGTAGTACCAGCCTTGCCGGGAAAACCCAGATCTCTCCTGGCCAGGGGTGGAGAAGCGGCAAGACGGAATCGTCCTGCGCGGAGCCAAGTCGAAACAGACCCAGTGTCCGTGCGGAAATATTTTCGACCGCTGTGAAATCTTTTTCTCCGGTCTCTTGCCCAACGCTCCTCCGCAGACACCATCCCCCTTGATTTCGCTTGTCTTTTTCTGTTCACTCCGCTTGGCCCCACCTTTGCAATGCCATGATCCCAATCAACCATGACATCCAACAGCGAGAGGGTTCCCCATGAAGACACGAAATCTGACAGGCATGATCATCGGCGTTGTGACAGTGCTCTTCACCGGGATCGCTCACGCAATCCCGTTCTCTTTTACCGGGATCACGAACAACAACGCCGCGGACACATCCATGGGCGAGGCACAATTCTGGGTGGACGTGACGGATGCAACGCTGGATGGAGGCGCCCGGGTCCTGTTCACCTTTTACAACGACGGTCCGGCCTCCTCCTCCATCGCCGGCATCTACTTCGATGATGGCCACCTTCTGGGAATCTCGAGTATCGTGGGGTCCAGCGGAGTAGGCTTCACACGTGACGCAACCCCCGGCAATCTCCCCGGCGGAAACGGGATCGGCTTCCATACCTCCGCCGGGTTCTCCGCCGGTTCCGTCCAACCCCGCCCGCACAACGGCGTGAACCCGGGAGAGTGGGTGGGAATCTATTTCGATATCATCAACGGATACAGCTTCCAGAACGTGGTCGAGGATCTCGAATCCGGCACGCTCCTGAGGGTCGGTATCCATGCCATCGGCTTCGCCAGCGGAGGAAGCGAGAGCTTTCTGAACAATCTCGACCCCACGACCGCATCGGTGGACGCACCGGTGGCCCCACCGGTCCCCGAACCGGCTACGGTGTTCTTGTTCGGGAGCGGCTTGCTCGGGCTGGCGGCTCTGAGAAAAAGGTTCGGCAGACCAATACCCTGAAAGACACAGGAACGGGACCCGCCGGGGATCCGCACGGGTCCTGTTCCTTCTGGGGATCCATCAGACGAGAAGTCATGACGTAGCCGTCGCTCAAAATGAATCCCCCCCCGTGGCCGCCGTTGAGCCCTCATCCCCAGAAATCCCGCCGGTCAACCTGCTGCCAACCGTCATTCTCCGAGGAAGCCGTGACCGCTGCGTCCGCCCGGCATATCGCCGGGGACTGCCAGCACGGCGAGGAGCCGGGATGTCGGAACGCATGCCCGGCCCCCGGCCGGCATCGACACATGCTCTTTCGCCCATCGGATCGAAGCCGGGAGTTTTCCGGGCACGGCCGGAGTCCTGCGGGACGAAAACCCTTTTTCCAAGGTGTGCGGCGGAATTCGCCCTGCGGGGCGCTTCTGCTCGAAGGGCTGCAACCGGGCGGGATATTGACAACCGTCCCGTGCGCGTCCGCCCGTTGCACGGCTGGGTCTGCCGGCAGGTTATCGGTCTGCAAGGGCGGGATCCCACTACGCTTCCCCACCACGGGAAGAAGCTAGCCCTGGTGGGCCGGCCCTGCGGACCTCACGTGCGCCCATTTCCTGGTTCGGCTTGGCTACGGGCGGTGCTCCTGGACCAGCGGACAAAACCCCACGTTTAGAACAATCGTTCCTGCCTCCCCACGGGAAGGGGAATCCCGAAATACTCGAACGCCGAGCGGGTGGCCACCCTGCCCTGCTTCGTCCGGCCCAGGAAACCGAGCTGAATCAGATACGGCTCGTGCACGTCCTCCAGGGTGTTCGGGTCCTCGTTCACAGCGGCGGACAGGGTGTCGATGCCCACCGGACCTCCCTGGAACTGCTCAATGATGGCCAGAAGAAGGACGCGGTCCATCTTGTCCAGGCCTTGCTCGTCCACCTCCAGCAGGTGCAAGGCCTGGGATGCCGTAGCCTGGTCGATCTTTCCGCTCCCCCGTTCCTGTGCAAAATCACGTACCCTCCGGAGCAGACGATTGGCCACCCGGGGCGTTCCCCGCGACCGGCGCGCCATCTCGAAGAGGCCCTCGTCCGTGTACGGGACCGCCATGCGCTTCACGTTGCGCTCCAGCACTGCTTTGAGTTCCCCGGCATCGTAGAAGTCCAGCCGGTCGATCACCCCGAAACGGGTGCGCAGTGGTGAGGTGATGAGTCCCGCCCGGGTAGTGGCACCCACCAGGGTGAACCGCGGGATGTCAAGCTTGATGGCCCGAGCGCTCGGCCCCTGCCCGATGATGATGTCCAGCTGGAAATCCTCCATGGCCGGGTAGAGGATCTCCTCCACGGGCCGGGGAAGCCGGTGAATCTCGTCGATGAACAGGATGTCGTGGGGTCCCAGGTTCGTGAGGATGGCGGCGAGATCTCCCTGCTTTTCCACGGCCGGTCCGGAAGTGGCGTGGATCTCCACCCCCCGTTCCCGAGCCAGGATGTAGGAGAGGGTGGTCTTTCCCAAGCCCGGGGGACCGTACAGGAGGACGTGGTCCAGCGGTTCCCGCCTCCGGACCGCGGCGTCGATGAAGATCCGAAGCTTCTCCTTGAGCGCGTTCTGTCCCACGAACGCCTCCAGGGTGGAGGGCCGCAGGCTTGCCTCGATCAGGTCTTCCGGCTTCCGCTGCGGGCTCAGGGGGCCCTTGGCGTGCTTTTCGGCCATGTCGTCTCTTCCACCCTATTCCTTCATGAGCAGCCGTAGCGTCTCTTTGAGCAGGGTCTCCAAATCTTCCGGCCCAGCATCCCCGCCCTTCCGGAAGGCTTCCTCCACGGCGTGTTCCGCTTCCTTTCTCTTGTAGCCCAGGTTCATCAGGGCGGAAAGAAGCTCGGAGAAGAGTTGCCTTCTTTTCTGCGCGATGGGTTCTCGTTTCCCCAGGAAGACCTCTCGCTCCGGGACCTTGTCCTTCAGTTCCAGGACCATCCTCTCGGCCATCTTCTTGCCCACGCCGGGGATCCGCTGAAGCCGCAGCGCATCCTCCCGGAGTATGGTTTCGAGCAACTCACCGGCGGGGATACCCGAGAGGATGTTCACGGCCAGTCGCGGGCCGATCCCGGTAACGGTGGTGAGCAGGCGGAACGTCTCTTTCTCTTCCTGACGCAAGAAACCCACGAGCAGGATCTGGCTGTCCCGCATGTGGGTCTGAATGAGAAGCCGCACGGTGCTCCCCGTCTCCGGCAACTCGTACAGGACCGTCAGGGGAACGAGGATCTCCAGCCCCACACCGCCGGCCTCCACCACGACTCCGTCGGGAGACTTGGCGAGCAATGTCCCGCGCAGGCCGGCAATCACGAGCGGATCCTTCTTTTGCGGGTTGCAGCGGCTTCGGCTCCTGCGATTCGCTGGCGTCTTGGCAACGGCGAGGGACCGACCCGTGGCGTAGCGCTCCGGTGTGTGTGAATGTGGCAGATGCACAGGGCCAGCGCGTCGGAGGCGTGGTCGGAGAGCCTCCCCCCATCAAGCCGGAGCAGGGCCTTCACCATGGCACCCACCTGCTCCTTGCCCGCGCGGCCGTACGTGGAGACGGCTTTCTTGATCTCGGTGGCCGCGTACTCGAACACCGGAACCCCCGCCAAGGAAGCCGACAGGATCGCCACCCCCCGGGCGTGTCCCAACAGGAGCGCGGATTTCGGGTGACGGGCGAAGAACACCTCTTCCACGGCCACGTGATCGGGACGGAACTGATGAAAAACATCCTGCAGTTCTTTGTGAATCCGGGCAAGCCTCTCCACAAAGGGAGATCGCGAGGAGGTCGGGATCGTGCCACTGGCGACGTACCGGAGCCGAACGTCCCGGTCCGCTTCCACCACACCGTATCCCGTGAAGGTGAGTCCTGGATCGATTCCCAGGACCCGGATACCCCGAAGGCCATACATCGGACGGCCGCTCCTCTGCAGGTGGATCGCCTTGTGGGTCCCATCCCCTCGGAAGCGCGCGGCCGCGGAAAGCCCCCGCACCCGTAACCCCGGACAGGCCGCAGGGGCCGCTACTCGAGGCTCTCCATGACCTCCCTGGAGATATCGAAATTCGAGTAGACGTGCTGGACATCGTCGCTGTCTTCCATGGACTCCATCAGCCGCAGCATCTGCACCGCAGCCTTTCCTTCCAGCTTCACCGTGTTTTTGGGAATCATGGTGACATCGGCCGAGTGATAGGCGATCCCCCGGGCATCCAGCGCCTCCTTGACCGCAGTGAATCCGTTGGGCGGCGTGTAGACGTCAAAGGTCTTCTCGTCCCGGTCCTCCACCACGTCCTCGGCCCCGGCTTCCAGCGCCACCTCCATGAGGGTATCTTCGTCCACCTCGGCAGCCGGGACCGCAAGATATCCCTTCTTCTCGAAGATCCACGAAACGCAACCGTTTTCGCCCAGGTTGCCGTTGTTCTTGCTGAAGACGTGCCGCACCTCGGCCGTGCACCGGTTCTTGTTGTCGGTCATGACTTCCACCAGGACCGCAGCTCCGCCCGGGCCGTACCCCTCGTAGGTCGTCTCCTCGTACCGCACACCCTCCAGGTCTCCGGTTCCTTTCTTGATGGCACGCTCGATGTTGTCCGAGGGCATGTTCTCAGCCTTGGCGTGGTCTATGGCCGTCCTGAGTCTCGGATTCATGCCCGGGTCGCCGCCCCCCATGCGGGCGCTCACCGTCAGTTCTCGGATCAGCTTCGTGAAGATCTTTCCCCGCCGAGCATCCTCTTTGGCTTTCTTGTGCTTGATACTGTGCCACTTGGAATGACCGGACATATAAGGTTGCCTCCTGCCCGTTGACCGACTCGTGGTTGAAAGTGAAAATGCAGATGCATGCTAGAACAAGGCGCCGGAGGATTTCAATCCGCAGGTCGTGCGCCGCCACCGTGGCCCGGATTCCTCCCGATGAAGGGGGGTCTCATCCCTTGATCGCGTCACTCTCCGAGCATCCCCGCTTTCAAGGCCGGGTTCTTGTGGGAGGGGTTCTTGCAGAGCCAGATGCCGAACATGGCCCGCTTGAGTTCCAGCCCCGGGATGGTCACCAGGAGGGTTCCATTCTTGCTGGCCTCGACGCCCTTGCCGGGGATGTAGACCAGTTCGTACACATCGTTCTTCCGGATCTCGCTCTTGAACACGGAGATGAAGGCATCGATTTCCTTCCGGATCGGCGCGGTGTTTCCTCCGGTGGAAACTTCGAACCCTTCCTCCGTGGCAGCAGACATCTTGCGGCTGGAAATCAGCTTGGAGAGGATGTGTAACCGGATGCCCATGGGTTCGTCCGCATCGATGATTCGCTGCGCATCTCGACTCTTTTCTTCCAGGTACAGGCCCGCAGCGTACATGTCCATCATGAGCTTGGTGCGAATACCGGCCCCGTTCAGCACGAGAGTCGTATCCCCGGCCTGGATCGTTTCGGGTATCTCCACACCCGAGATCTCCAGGGCGTGGCTCCCGGGGGGACCCCAGGCCAAGAGAACCACCACGGTCAGGAGCCATTCCTTGAACATGCGCTTCTCCTTTTCGGCAAACCGGATTTCACGTGAACCCGTGAACCTTGTCCGGAACGCGACGCAGGCACCCCTTAGACGCACAATGTAGAGAATTCGCTTGGTCGGTGTCAATCGTCCCCTGCGAATGGATTTGAGGGGTTGGTCCATTGGACGCCAGTCCGTTGTTCAGAGGAACCCTTCCGCTGAACTCTCTTCCCCTCAAGCGGGGGCGCTTCGAGAACGGGTTCGCCCACGTCGGGAACAAAACCAGGGGCGGTCCTGTCCTACTGTACAAGGGGTGATGGTCGGACCGGACCGGAAACAGATTCCTTCCTGATCCCGTTTCCCCCCCCTCCTTTCTCATCGGGTTCGATTCGGGACGATCGAATCGGCCCGCTGAACCGGCAAACCGGCCATCACCCCAGACCCGTTTCAAGCCGCGGCGATCTGCGCGATGAGCGTTTCTACCGTCCCGAAAAAGTTCACGATCTCGAACTCAGGCGGAGCCTCTTCCCACCGTTCTCCCTCAACGCCTACAACTCCGGTCACAAGGTCCATAGTGAGTTGATGGCCAGCCTACAATAATTAATGTTTAGCATCATATATTCGCATCAATCGTATTGTTTATAAAAGTAAAACTGAAACGGCTCATTGCATTCAATTTCGCGCGGCAACAGGAGTGGAATCTCCCCTCTCCGGCCGCCTTTATCCAGCCGCCTGTTTCGGCGGGCCTTCCGGAAGGCGGCCTGGATGCGGTCTGAACCAGCAATCCCCTTCCCCGGGCGTATCCGAACCACCCCCCGGAAAGCGTCCGGGAGGCTTAGTCCTCAGGGTGGGCCATCCGGTAGGGATCTACGATCCGGTCGAATTCCTCCGGGCTAACGAAACCCAATTCCAGGCAGGCGTCCTTCAGGGAAAGATCCTTCTCCATAGCGTGGTGCGCCACTCGGGACGCCTTGTCGTACCCGATCACCGGACTCAGTGCTGTGACCAGCATCAACGACCGGCCGAGAAAGCGGTCGATCTGCGGCCGGTTCGGCTCCAGGCCGTCCACGAGAAACTCCGCAAAGCTCAAGCAGCAGTCGGAGAGAATCCTCATGGACTGGATGACGTTGAAGATCATGACCGGTTTGTACACGTTCATCTCCAGGTACCCGCTCGCACCGGCAAAGGTTACGGCGGTGTCATAGCCCATGACCTGGACCGAGGCCATGGCCATGGCCTCGCACTGGGTGGGGTTCACCTTTCCGGGCATGATGGAAGAACCGGGCTCGTTGGAAGGCAGGATCAGTTCGGCGAGACCGCACCGAGGTCCGCACCCCAGCAACCGGATGTCGTTGGCAATCTTGTACAGAGATCCGGCCAGGGTTTTGAGGGTCCCGCTGGCCGCCACCATGGCGTCGTGGGCACCCATGACCGTGAACTTGTTCGGAGCCGAGACGAACGGCAGGCCGGTAATCCGGGCGATCTCCCGGGCGGCCCCTTCGGCAAAGGCCCGCCCGGCGTTGAGCCCGGTCCCCACCGCGGTGCCGCCCAGGGCCAGCTGGTACAGCCCCGGAAGCACGTCGCGAATCCTCCCCAGGTTATCGTCCAACATGCCCACGTACCCGGAAAACTCCTGTCCCAGGGTCAGGGGAACCGCGTCCTGCATATGTGTCCGTCCGATCTTCACGATGTCGGACCAGGACCGGGCCTTCCTGTCCAGGGCCTCCCTCAGGCGGACCACCCCCGGCAGGAGGGATTCGTGCATCTTCACGGCGGCCGCCATGTTCATGGCGGCGGGAAACGCGTCGTTGGTGGACTGGGCCATGTTCACGTGGTCATTGGGGTGGATCGGGTTTTTGCTTCCCATGGCACCCCCGGCCATCTCGATGGCACGGTTGGAGATGACCTCATTCACGTTCATGTTGCACTGGGTGCCGCTTCCGGTCATCCACACGCGCAAGGGAAAATGATCGTCCAATTTCCCCAGGATGACCTCGTCCGCGGCGCGGAGGATGAGGTCGGCCTTGTCCGGAGCGAGGCGACCTCTTTCCCGGTTGGTGATGGCCGCCGCCTTCTTGATCACGGCCAGCGCGTGGATCACCTCCTCAGGCATTCGGTCCTGCCCGATGTGGAAGTATTTCAGCGATCGCTGGGTCTGCGCCCCCCAGTAGCGATCCGCCGCCACTTCAATCGTCCCCATACTGTCGCTCTCCACCCGGGTCCTGACCTTCTCGGTATTCATGCTGCGCCTCCTGTCCCGTTCGACACGGCCGGGATGGGTCCGCCCCTGCAAGACGAACCACCGACCCACCACGGATCGTCCACTCCCCGGAAAAGCTCGGAAGAAAACCGGATGCCCCCGACACCGGCGGGGCCAGGCCTTCTCTCTCCGGCTGCTTCCCTTCGCAGCATGGCACGGGCGGCGCGGTTGTCAAGGTCGCCCGCGCTTCTTTATCTTTCCCGGCGTCTGTTCTATGCTTGCCAGTCACCGGCCGGCCCATGATTTCCTTCAAGAGACAAAAGGGAGGCTGTCCTCATGATCAAAAGCATCCTGATACCCACGGACGGTTCGGAGTTCAACAAGGTTGCCCTGACCTACGGCATCTATTTTGCGAAGCGGTTCGATGCCCAGGTCACGGGCTTGCACGTGGTGGATATCCGCTCCCTCGAAGGGCCCCTGCTCAGTGACATTTCCGGGGCACTTGGATTCGCCCCCTACCAGAGCTTTCTTCCCAGATTTCAGAAGATCCTGGAAGACCGGGGCGATCTGATCCTGGAAGGGTTCCAGGCGGCCTGCGAGGCCCAGTCCATCCATCCCAAGATCAAACGGTTGTCCGGCGTGGTTTCCAGCGCCATCGTGGAGGAAGCCAGAACCGTGGACCTGGTGGTCATCGCACAGCGGGGCGAGCACGAACGGTGGTCCAACGGCCTCCTGGGTTCCACCACCGAATCGGTCGTGCGCAGGTCCCCGCGTCCCGTGCTCGTCACCCCGGGCACCTTCCGGGAATGCAAGAGCGTTCTGGTGGCTTACGACGGAAGCGTGGAATCCAACCGGGCACTGAAGACGGCCTGCGAGGTGTTCTCCGGCGGCGGAACCCGTCTCACGGCGGTCGTCGTCAGCGGAAACGCCAAGAAGTGCGCAACGCTCACCACGGAGATCGAGGCCTATGTGGGACCTTACAAGACGGACGTGGCCGTGGATTGCGTGGAGGGGGATGCGGCTCAGGCCATCCTGGATCAGGCAGCGAAGATCGGGGTCGACCTGATCGTGATGGGAGCGTTCGGTCACTCCCGCATCCACGACCTGATCCTGGGGGGGACCGCTGCCTACATCATCCGGAACACCACCCTGCCCGTGCTCCTGCACAGGTGAGCCGACCCGGGAGCGTGCCTTCCCTTCATTCCAGAAGACCGTATTTCTTCAGCTTGTTGAAGAAAGTCGACCGTTTGAGCCCCAGCAATCGCGCGGCCTCGGACTTGTTTCCTCCGGCCCCCTCCAGCGCCTGCAGGAGCCTCCTGGTTTCCACCTCCCGGATCATGTCCCGGTGGGAAACCGTGACCTTCTCCGGGTCCGCACGGACGCCGGCCCGGC
>Ga0068714_10004252_pt1 | contig 16245 bp, 18 predicted proteins | sample MTBNYHSulfiMetaG_FD_62988 | JGI IMG/M metagenome (GOLD analysis project Ga0068714, IMG submission 62988) | Enrichment culture microbial communities from rom New York Harbor, USA that are MTBE-degrading - MTBE-NYH (New York Harbor Sulfidogenic)... | ecosystem: Environmental > Aquatic > Marine >...
ACAATCTGTCGGGTCACGTGAAGACCTGGTATTAGGTTCTCAAGATCTTTTCTAATTTCCCCGGCTTGCGTCGCACTTGTTGCAAGAAAATTCAGAAGCATCATTGGTCTATCGGCGAACATCCAACTGACCCAATAATTCTCAGGATATGATGATGCAATTTTCTTATCGATATCAATCTGCTGTGATGAGAGTAAATCTGGAAGCTCTACAACGAAATTTATGATCATCCCCTCACTCACAGCACCAATATTGGCAAGGAGGGTTTCATATATCAAATCATTTTTTCGCATGAACTTTAGCCTTTTACGAACAGTTGGAACAGAACGACCAGTTCGCTCAGCTAATTCTTTCAAATGCATTCTTCCATTCCATCGGAGATGATGAAGAATTAGCCAGTCAATCTGTTTCAGATCTTTAAGGGTTTTGGAGGGTCGTATGGTCTCATTTGAGGATGGAGGAGGTAGGAGCTGATAGATTTCAGTTCCATCAACGGCCTTGTTACTTCGTAGATGTTCCACGGCTTGCTGTAGCTCATCACTATTTCGATAGACAGCAATAGCAAACCATTGAGGTTCAAATCCCCTCATAATTGCCATTATGAATTGGCTACTTCCTAGCTCATTCATAGTTTTATCAGATACATTATCATTAAGTTCAATCATAATTAAGGCAAAACTGATGTTCAAAAGGCTCATTTTAAGAGAAACATCAAAACGTACAATGATCCCTGCTTTAAGAAGAGATTCAACTCGGTTTTTGATTGTATTTACAGATACATCACATTTCTTTGCCAGTGTTGAAAATGACATTCGGCAATTATTGCTGAGTTCTCTGATTATTATCTTGTCGAGTGTATCCAACGAGTCACAACCTAGAGTGTTACCGTTTTAGCAGAGCCAAGTGCAAAAACTGTAAAGTATCTGATGAATATTTGGGTTTTTTCCAATCTAGAATTGCCGAGGTGTCTTATACTCTATAGACCATCATTTACTCGAACCTACACTAAAAGGTGAAGAAAATGCTGAGAAAAAGAATTCAAAAGATTCAGACTGAAGTCAATGCAGCTCCCGATGAGATGTCTCGGCGAGAGATTGGAAGAATGATGGTTTTACTCCTTATTGGATCTGTCATCTTTTGCTGGATTGCACAAGAGATTGTTCACGGACTGGCTATTACTATCCCTGTCTTTGCGACTGTAGTATTTCATGCTATCTACATAATCGTAGTATTTGTGGGATATCCAATCTACGTGAAAAGAAATGAAGAGCAATCAATAGGAGGTGTTTAATCAGAATGGATTCGACACTCTTTATCATAATACTCCTTGCCTCGATTATCGCCTGTTGGGGAGGGCAAGAATTTGCCAGTAAAAAGGACTGGATTATTCCAAAGATTTACCTGATTGTAGGCCATCTCATCTATGGAGTGGTCCTACTTTCTGCATATTTTCTCCTTTGAGAACATTGAAGACTATGATGGTAGACCGTCTCTGCGGTCTACCCAACTTCAAGTTAGAATATTTCGAGAAACACAAAATTCGGCTATTTAGATAGATAATTCAGATATTTCGTTGTGTTATTACATAAACAATTAGAACTATATCAAAAAGTGTGCATAATAGTTGTAGTTGATTAAAAATTTACTTAGGTCGGGAGGGATGACCAATGTCTAAAGCCCTGAGCGGTGGAGTTCTGATACTTCTAGTCATTACATTGATGAATCTACTACCATCAGTACACGCAGATGTACCACCCCCAATCTATTCCGCCTGGGCAAATTCAGGAGGCCCATTCACGTTGGCCTCTAATGTATCGTTACCAGAGGCGAGAGTCAATGCAACTATTGAGTTAAATGATACATGGACTTATGATATCAGGGTCTCATGTTCTTTTACTATAGCGAGTCTAAGTTCACAGAATCTCACAACCGCATTTGTGTATCCTGAGCTTTGGGCAACAGCAGACCCATCACAGACGGTGACCATGCATGAGTTCAACATCTTGGTCAATGACACGCCTGTCGAGTTCAATATCCTTACTTTTGATGAGTTCAAGAGTATATATGATCTGAACCAGACGGACTGGTCGTATGTGACATACTGCTATTTTGCTCTCTTCAACTTCAGTATAAACTCCGTAGAACCAGCTGTTGTAGAGGTACTTGCACATTTTAGCTCACATTCATCAGGTCACAATTTTTACTTTGACTACATTGTTGATACTGCAAGACGATGGGAAGGTAATACCCATGAGATAGTCCAGGTGGAATTTCACAGGGCAGATGTGACCGACATCATCGAGTGTAGATATTATCCTACAAATAACTCTGAGTTCACCGGGGATGATTATTCTTCTGTTACAATCTGGGATTTCACCATTCAGGAATTTCCTTTTGATAAAGTACAATTCATAGTACAGCAGCAAGAGTATCCTGTATATCATAGACCTTTTCCAAATCCCGATCTCTATCTAATCTCAATAGCTACAATAACGGTCCTTCTTCTGGTTGTCAGTGCCATCATTTACCGGAGCAAGAGATTCAATTGATACACTTATTGAGAATTCTATTCTGAAAGAGTGAATTCTATAATATATCCTATGCTGCCCAATAGATTAGCCTCTGAATACAATCAGAAGAAGAATACCAACAAAGACTAGGAAACTAAACCAACTAGAACTTCAATCCACGGCTGAACTACTAACTACTAAATCCTCTATACTCATGTGGTCTTCGAAAAATTAAAATGGATAGTTGAAGAAATATGTTAGTGAAGGCAAACTGATGGGAGCTTCAAGTGGTGCAACGATTGGGAAGTTGGTGGTTTGGATTGGAGTATTCATTCTATTCTTGCTAGTTCTTGTTCTCATGCAATGGTATGGATATCCTTGGAATGATTACGTTCCCCAAGTTTCGGACTTCATCTTTCTTGGTTGGCTCCTAGTCATTGGGCTCGTAACAGTGTTTGGCGGATTCGCTATTCATAAGCAATATAGAGAGAGAGAGCTCTATCTCTCCAAGGATGGTGAGCCTATCCACTCAGTGGAGATCTGGAAGAAGGGACATGAACAGGGATTGTTTGTCACCTCTTGCGGACTTGTGGTATCCACTAACGATGAATCAGAAGAAACGGCTCACGTGGGTTATAGAACTGTTACAGCTAGACAGCCAACCTGTATCGAATGCACTCAAAGAAGAGGAAAAAAAGTATTAGATGCTTTTAACTTGCGAAGAGAATACTAGTATCACGATAAAGAGTCGCATACCTGATTAGAACTAAGGTCCTTTCATCGTTTTTTAAAGAAATAAAGTATGATAATAATCAGAACTATCGTAGCTAGAAGCGATAAAGACGAATCCAATGAACACAAGCATCAGAAATGATTGAGAACTGATTGACTATACCTGTTGTGCATCTCCACAATTTGCTTCTTCATCTCATCTGAGAATTCAATGATCAAATTATCTTTCATTTCCTTTGTGAGTTCTTCTCCTGCTGCAATCTTCTGCCCTGCAAGTCTAACCGCTTCAAGAAAGCCAGCAAGCTGTTTCTTTGCTTCTTCGTATAGCAACAGCTGTGCTGCAGGAAGAAGAATAGGTAGTGCCATAGGGTAGAGAGATCTCACTATATCGAAATTATTGGAGTCAGGGAATCCACATGTCGCTACTAAGACCAATTGTGGAAATCTGTGTATTCTACCAGGGTGTCGAGTCTCTCCATCATGGGGTACCATTTCAGGAAGGGAAAACACGAATGTTCTCTCCATTAATTTCTGTACATAGTGAGTTACATTTCGACCATAGATTGGCGTACCGAGAAGGAATACATCAGCTTCCAGAATAGCAGGAAGTAGTTTATCCATATCATCTCGTTGTATGCATTTGCCAGGTGTTACCCACCAACAGTTGAAACATCCACGGCATCCCCCTACATCCAAATCGACAATATGATGTTTCTCTACCTCGGCACCCACTGATTTTGCCCCTTCGATAAAAGCCTCCATCAAAATATCAGTTGTACCTTTAGATTTTCTAGGACTCCCATTTAACGCAAGTATCTTCATTGCTCCTCACTCTTTGCTGTAAATGATATCTAATGATTGTACCCATCAAAGCAAATGTGCTTCATTTCAGAGAAGGAGATGGTGGACCGGCCGTGATTCGAACACGGGACCTACTTAAAAAAGAAACATATATCTTAGTAAATTTTGTAACCAAGAAATAGTATGCAGAAACGAACATGTGCCATAGTAATGATAATGCTAGTAATCATTGTAGGTGTTGTTTTATCATTACAATTTGGCAACAATTCTCATGAACCAGATGATGAAGATCTCTTTGATAATGAGGGCCGCTATGATTCTTCAAATCTTGATTACATGGGTGTGATCTACACAAACCGTTCGGACATTCTTAATTGGAATGGAGGGTATAGTGAAAGCACTAATTGCCCTTGGGGAAGAGTGCATAACGGACTTGATTTTGCGTTTAGAAATGATTCAGATGTAATTGCTACAGCGCCTGGAATTGTAGAGGCGATTGAGCTTAGCTTTATAGTGAATGGCACCGTCTACAAAGTGGCAGTACTCATCCGTTTTAATAGCACAGTGATTATTGAGTACGGATTTGAGGGATTCTCAGAAGATGTCGCAGTAAGAGCTCAACAGGTTGCCATGCTTGATATAGAAGAAGGAGATTGGGTGGCAAAAGGTGACATAATTGGTCAATTCCTCCAAGGAGGTGGTGTAGACCACATTCACTTTGCAATCTACGTTGGAGAAGCAACTTGTCCCATGCCTTTCTTTTCACCGGATGCTTATGCTGAGATGATGGAACTTGTTCATACTTACCAACCTACATGGGAATTATGTTATCCATAGAGTGAATACTCAAATTAAGAAGTGGTGGACCGGCCGTGATTTGAACACGGGACCTCCTCCAGTTTGGATGCACGCGAAGTGCGTCACAGCTGCCAAGGAGGCGATCTAGTTTCCTGAAACTTCGTATTGAAGATTCAACCGGGCTGATCTACCGGCCCATAGTGCAGTCTGCAAATCAGAGTGGAACGGTTAAAAGAATTATGGCGTGTTGATGCCAGACTTCACTATCTAATGATGAATATAATACATCAAGTACAACCGTCGTGAATTGAAGCCAACAGAAAAAGCAGGGCTCTACATCAAATAGAGCCCACTTCTGCGTGTCCAGCAAGAGCTGAATTACTGGTTCATCAACCAATTTGACTCTTACCACGTGAACACATGATAGCACCAATAGTCACAAAGATCAAAATACCGAGTAGAACAACTAAGAATAGGTCAATTACGCCATTGCCATAATAATTGCAGGCTATCCCACCAATGACTACGAAGATTGCTATCAACAGCACGGTAATTGCTAATTTATCTCTCAATTGCATCCAGAATCACCTCCTGCACATTTGTTCTCCGAGTCTGGGACTGAGATCTCGTTCCTCTTCAGATGGACTCTCATAATGCCATAACAGCCCTTCAGCTCGAGTATGTCCGATTCTATGAACGAGGCACGTTGCAGTCTTCCAAGAGTACCCTCTATCAGGACACCGTCGTTCACATCTGTTGAGAGAACTGAGAGTCGGTGCCTCTTACAAGTGAGCTCGATTGAGAAGTCACATTCACCATTTTCATTTTCTTGCAGGTTCATCTCTTGTCCCTGAAAACAATAAGTGTTTGAGATTTTGATAAGCTTTAATTGATAGGTTTACGAAAGATTTCGGACGGGTGCAAAATTATTACTACGCCAGATAATGAAGGTGACGAGGAGATCTCGAAGGTCCTCTTTGAACTTGCAAGTAACAGAAGAGCAAGCATCCTCTTTGCGGTGGAAAAGAAGAGCCTTAAGATGCAGCAAATAGCCAAGACTCTAGATATGAATGTCACTGAGACTTTCAGGCACCTGCAGAGGCTCAGTGATGCAAAACTCGTTGAGAAACAAGTTGATGGCACGTATATGACAACTTCTCTAGGAGGTTTAGCAATTGGTCTTCTCTCAAGTCTGAATTTCATTTTGAAACATGGAAACTATTTCTTAAACCATGAGATTTCCTGTCTTCCCTACGAATTTGTTAACAGACTTGGCGAAGTAGCAGATGCAGAGTTTTGCGGAGATGCTGTAACCAACCTCGATCGAGTCAGAGAGATCGTCTACGAGGCAGATGAGTACATCTGGACAATGGCCGAGCGAGTTGAGTCAACCCATAGACTGAAGGTGAACGAGAAGGTGACTAAGGGACTTGACTTCAGATTCATAATGCAAGAAGACTTAGCCAGAACTGTGAAGATCACACCTGAGGTCGAACACCTGAAACAGAGACGATATCTCCATCATGTGTGTCTCACCCTCGTAGTCACCGAAAAGGAGGCATCTATTAGTCTACGTAGACGTAGCGGAGAGACTGATTACATTGGTTTCATTGGAAGAGGTGAGAGATTTCGTAAATGGACTCGAGACCTATTCGTGTATTATTGGGAGAGAGCTGAACCATGGCAATCAAAGATGCAGAACCCATAGATAATGTTCAATCTTAAGACCACAAAATTATAGTTGCTAATGGAATAATCATAGTTCCGTATAATTGGAGATTTTCCCGAATTGGATGTACCTCTTCAACATATCAACTTGGAAGATATTGCAGAATTCAAATTGATACTGGATATTGGGGGTGGAGGCGAGGGATTGGTTTCGAGGATTGCAGGGACTAGAGTCTGCGCTGTGGACTATAGAATGAGCGAGATACGGGAAGCGCAAATCCATAATCCACCAGCTAATTGGTTTGTAGCAGATGGAAGACACCTGCCATTCAAGTCTGACTCGTTCGATTGTGTCACGCTCTGGTTCTCACTTGGATATATGACCTCACCATCTATCAAGAAGCAAATACTTGAAAGTGCATTTCATTCATTGAAACAGGGAGGTCTAATTTCGATTCTTGCATCCAGGATTGATTGCAGTGAAGATCGATTCATATTCTACGCACTCTTTACATTTCCAGATGGAACTGAATCAAAGGTGGGATATGGTGTGAGGGGAGATCAGAATCAGACCCATTCCAGTGTTAGAGCAATAATGGAAGAGATTGGGTTTATGGACATTCAAATCGAGGATTACGATTGGTGGTTCAAAATACGAGCGTCCAAGAAGAGGAGCAGTTGACTCGTAGCAAAACCTTAAAGTGGGAACCGTTGCACGAGCGGATGAATTAATGCCTGGTGATATACGATGAGCCTAGCAGTTTGGTGGAGACGTGGAAGCAAACCCGGTTTGATTATGATATTTCTGGGAATTGCAGGACTTGTACAGATTCCTATACTCTGGCATGCACAAGAGTATGTCAGGGTCCTTAGTCTTGAACTTCAGATACTAGTATCACTCGGAGCTATGGCTGTCCTTGGAGGAGCCTATGTCCTAATTGCAGAGGCCATGTATCGTTGGGCCCATATTCAATCAAAGAGAAAGTTACGAAAGCGACAACGTGCTCAGGCAAATTGGATTTTAAAACTCTCAAACTTTGCCAGATCTTGGAGTGACATGCCAGCCTTTACTGGTGTAGCCTTGTTGACCTGTATCTTCTTCTTCTTCTATTTCATACCCTTTGGTGTTGCAGATGCCGGTAGTCTCCCCTCATGGCTTGCTACACTGGCATTTCTTGACCCTCTCTATGTGTATGCTCTTGGTGTCAACGCTGCCGCAATAGCCACAGCTGTCATTGCAAGTTATATGAACTATCGAATTCGATAGACAAGAGAGACCTCGTAGCAGCAAGGAGATACATCTCAAGTTTTAATAGATTCAAATAGGTCAATACCTTAACTATTGTGAGGATAGATTGATGACACATTTAGAAGTTGGAAATGAGGCACCAGATTTCACTCTCCTAGAGGCACCAGGGAAGAGCGTAACTCTTAGCGAAGAGATAGAAAAGGGACCAGTGGTTCTTGTATTCTACCCTGCGGATTTCTCCTCCACATGTACGCAAGAACTCTGTACATTCAGAGATGTCTTGGCAAAGTACAATTCCCTAGGAGCGAATGTCTTGGGAATATCTGTAGATGGTATCTTTAGTCACGCAGCATTCAAGGAAAAGAATGGAATCGAGTTTCCGCTTCTCTCGGACTGGGAGAAGACCACTATCAAAGACTATGGCATTGTTCACGAGAATCTCGCGGGTATGACCAATGTTGCAAAGAGATCGGTCTTCGTCATCGATACCGATAGGACTATAGTGTACATCTGGGTGAGTGATAATCCAGGGAAACTTCCTCCCTTTGATGAAGTAGAGGTGGCAGTGAAGAAACTCGCCTAGAGCCATTGCCACTATCTTTATATCGCATTACCAAAGGAAAACAGATTACGGGAATGCCGAGGTAGATTAGCCCGGGAGTTTTATCCGTTTATGGGTAAAACAGGCACAGATCGCGCGGCTGAAGACCGCGTCGTCGAGTGTTCAATCCAGTAAGGAATCATCCCTCTGGGAACAAATCACTCCCTCGGCACCACATCTTCTCCTTGTGTTACTTACAAGATTGCGCACCATCAAGATTATCGATAACTTAGTAAATATCTAGCGATTGTGAGTAACTGGGAGGGTTACACTCTCTGAAGTCTCAAGGCGTTTTGGTTTAATTTGAGTACGTACTTTCCAGTAGTAACCAAGAGCTATTGCCAAGTATGCTACATATGCTACAACTTCAAGTGCAGATGGATTTCCGTTATAGCCGAAGAGTGCTTTGGCTAGAGCGCCTATTGCTCCGTTCTCATGAAGCAGAGGATAACTCCCATCTGGTAATTGAGGAGGATTGATATTCCAGACCTCAGCTGGTCCAATTAGAAGAAGACCTGCCTCCTGTAGTTCGTGAATGCCATATGCTATCATTCCTGCAGCAAAGAGGATGAGAAATACAGAAGTCCATTTGAAGAGGGATTGTGTGCTAATTTTCAGAGATCCCTTATAGATTCCCACACCTATCATCGTGGCTAATGTAAGACCTAGGATAATTCCAATGTAAGTCTGATAACCGTCCTGGATTACTAGCGCCATACTGAACAGAGCTAATTCTACTCCCTCTCGCATGACAAGCGAGAAGCTCAGTAACGCGAGCCCAATCCCACTCTGTTTTATAATGTTACCTTCCATAGAACTCTCAATCTCTTGGGTCATAAAAGGGCCCACCTTCCACATCCAGAGTATCATGGTTGTAAGAAGAACAGCAGCAATGAGAACTACTGAACCTTCGAATATGTTCAGCATTGGGCCCTCAAAGATGCCCCAGAGTAACCCGACGATAATTGCCACACCCAGACTTGCACCAAGGGCAACAACAGTACCTGTGATGACATACTTTCTCAAATCAGTCTGATGAGTCTTCTTTAGATATGAGAGCATTATAGCAATGACTAGTGCAGCCTCTATTCCCTCTCTGAGGGATATAATAGTGGGAGAGATTATCATCTTGCATCAAGTAGAAATAATTAACTATGGTTAATAGTTTTTCTATAGAACTGAAATCCGTGATAATTGAGATATATTTGGAATACTCGTTAAATGATAAATTTATAGAAAAAGAGAGTATGTGGAGGAAAAATTCCTCCACATTTTTAGTATTCTATTGTTCCTGAGAGTCTTCGTATCCATCAGAACGCTCAGTGGACTTTTCAAACTGGTCATGTTCGCCAAGGACTCTTTTCCAGAGGGGAGTCCTTAGGCTACGGCGTTCGCCCCAATTGCCCTGCCACCAGAGGCCTTTCCCAGAACGGACATACATGGATATCTTCATGCTCGACACAATGACACGCCACACAGCAATCACGACGGTCACGAACATGATGAATGCCCAGATCCAATCAAAGGGCATGAAGGGAATATTATTGGTTATGAAGAATGACTCAAGATCAAAGAGGATCCATCCAGCACCTTCATTCGCATAGACATATTGCAATGGCCAGCCAACATTGACCAGAACGATTGCAAAGGCAATCCAGACAACGCCAAGAATAGCCTCAAATGCCAGATTGAAGTTGTTCTCTCCACCTATGTAGAAGAGGGCACCTTTAACTGCACCCAAGAAGAGATAGATCACTACAAGCATATACAGAGAAGCAAAGGCCTCGGTATAGAGAATTACAACCGCGGGAATCATCAGAATTATGCCCCAAAAGAGACCCATGACAACATCTCCAAGAGCATCCCAGCGACCCTTTGGCCGGAATCCTTCAACTCCGAGACCAAAGATTGATTCAAGGGTTGTCTTCTCAGTCAAGGGTTTATCACGATCCAGCAGAGAGATGATACCGATTATCCCTCCGATGATGACAAGATTCAGGACAATCATTATAGGAATGCTCAATGGCCAGTTCTGAATTCCAGCAAAGTCTGTTATTGCAAATCCAAGAAGAGAGATTCCAGTCATGAAGGCTGCAGCTATAGCCAGGAGAATTATCGCAATTCTACTGACTGGGCTAACATACTCAGCTGGAACAGGACCAACCTTCTTTCCTGAACCTGCATATTCATGAGCGACTCTCTTCGGGTCGCCCATTCTTTCAATGGCCATCATTGCAGAGCCAGCAGTCATTGTACCTCCACCAATTCTTTGGGCTTCCTCAATCAGATGGGTCTGCAACTCCACAATGGCATCTTCACTGTCTAGAGGAAGATATACTCGTACTCGATCTAGATATTGTTCAATTAATTTCAACGGATCATTACTACTCATTACTTTTCAACCTCCGAAAGGATATCACGCATCTCGCGAGATAATTTAGACCAGGTCTGCGTCATTGCTCCTAGAGCTGCTATACCATCCTCAGTAACTGTATAATACTTCTTAGGTTTGGTCGGATCTTCATAATCCCATTCAGACTTCAGGAGTTCACGTTTCTCTAGTCGTCGTAGCAGAGGGTAGACTGTGCCTTGCTCAAGAGCCAAGAAAGACATCTTCTCATCAAGAAGTTTGACTGCCTCATATCCATAGGCCTTCTTCTTACTCAGAAGGGCAAGGATAGCAAGAGTCACAGCTCCTCGCTTCACTTCCTTGGACCATCGGTCCAGTTCATCTTGCGTCTTTTTTGACATTGACAAGTTTGTTTACCTCATTGTTGTTAGTGTACATAATTATGTACTGTATAACATATAGTGCTATGTATAAAATATATATAAATCTTATTCTCTATGCTATAATATATCCTACAAGTATATCCGAGAGAGAAGAGTGCTTCATCTAATAGAGGGTTGATATTGAGCAGAAACGAACCAGTCATAATCCATGTGAAACGCCTCCATCCCGATGCAATCATCCCCAAGGCTGCAAAGAGCGGAGATGTAGCCTTTGATCTGTGTTCGACAATTGACTATGAACTGAAACCGGGAGAACGCTGTGTTGTGCCAACAGGAATATCTATTGAGATCCCAAGAGGATATGAGGGACAGGTGCGACCAAGAAGTGGACTGGCAATAAAGGATGGAATCTCCGTGCTCAATACTCCAGGGACAATTGACAGTGGGTATCGAGGAGAGGTTAAGACCATCATGATAAACCATGGCAGTGAATCGTTCAGTATAACCAAAGGGATGCGGATCAGTCAGCTAGCAATACGACCAGTGCCAGAGGTAGAGTTCATTGAAGTTGACAATCTCTCTGATACAGAGAGAGGTGAGGGAGGATTCGGAAGTACTGGGATCCACTGAATGATGGCTCAGGCATATTTTCGTTTGAGCCAACTAACTCTTGGAGAACCGAACGATAATATACCCATCAGATAATCGATACTTTTCAGCATCTGACAAGCACAATGTAAAGAACCACGGATGTACATGTATTGGAATTCTTATCATGATAATTTTATTCTTCATTGTGATTTCAATCCCACTAACGATTTCGTGGATTAGTTCTGATAATCCTTGGGCTTGGCTCTCAATACTTCTGTTCCAAGTAATACCACTATCTGCTTCTCTCTTTGTTTTAGTATGGTTGTACAAACGTCGCAATGATGAAATCCCCAAAGAGGAATTATAAAGCGGGATTAATGGTGGTTAAGAAAATTGGCATCGTGGACATCAAGGGATCTTCTCTATAGGGATAGGCGCTACGGGTGCTCGTGTATTGGGGTGATTGTAGCATTGAATGTGATTGGAATAATGGTCACAGTACCATCTGTTCTTGAGGGAACATTGATTTTCGTTGGCTTTATGGATAATCCAGTCCTGTATCTTTTTTCATTTGTGTCCTTGTATGCTCCGCTTTTGCTCGTTGCATTAGTAATCTGGTTTGTAGTGAATCGTCATGGAGAAAAGATACCAGAATAGTTACTAATCAAAAGAGGAATCTCTCTATGGGAGTAGTATGTTCTAATTTCGCAAGAAGAAGTATAAATTCCAACTAATAGTATAAGACTCCATAAGAAAATACTGACCCCGTCGCAATGTTTTTAATCGACAGACATTGTGACAGAATTCAATGGGTCGGTGGTCTAGCCCGGTTATGATTCCGCATTGACACAAAATCTTGATTTTCAGGATTTTTCAAACGTGCGGCGGTCGGGAGTTCGAATCTCCCCCGACCCACCAATTAGTTTCCTTTGATTCTGTTAACTAGATCTGACCATTTAATTTCCAATATATCAAGAGCCCACTCAGCAATGTTATGACAGTCATGGCAAACAAACGCCCATTCGGATGGATTCAATGTTTTTAAGTGATTTTTCCTCTTCATCTCTTGAGGATCATGAGTTTCGCCATCCTTTCTGTGAATAATCAATGTTTTCCCTTGGCTTTTATTTCCGCAAAGAGAGCATTTCTCACCAAAAATCAGATTCCTCAAATCCTCAGCTGTTCCCTTAAAATTCTGAATCATCTGTTTGAATTCTTTAGTAACTAGTAAGTTATCATTCTGATGTTTAGAAAATTCTTTCGATTTTCTTGAAGATTCTTCTGTTTTGCCAAAGAATTTCTCTATTCGAAACCAATCAAATCTAAAGATTTTCATGAGCAAATGAATGCCTAGATGGCATCTGTCACAGAGAGCAGCCCATTCGTCAGGATTCAATGATTCAAGTTTTTTCTGAGCTCTAAACAAATGTCGACTATGTTCAGTGCCGTCTTTTCTATGCAAATGGAGGTTTTTATTCGGCTTTTTTTCAGATCCACAAGCGTTGCATTTTGTTCCAAACATCTGGATTCGAGTCTCTTTGAGCTTTTTTCTTCTTTCTCTCTGATATTCTCTTCTTTGTAAATCAATATCACCTTTTACAGGGACTGTTTTTCTCCCCCTTGAAACCCATTTTTTATCGTGAAACAATTTATTGATAGTAGCAGTATGAACTCCCAGAATATCAGCTATTTCATCGTGAGAAAATCCCTCAATGTAATGCAAATGATGAACCCATTTCTCATCTAATTGTTTTGTTCTAGCTGCCTTACGGAACTTCCATTTGTTCTTTCGAAAAGCTCGACGTATGGTCTTCATGCTAATTCCCAAAATATCGCATATTTGTTCAAAGGAATACCCATCCTTGAAATAGAGAATATGAATCTCTTCAGGAGTAGTCTGCCCCTTCTTAGTCCCAATAGCGTTTCTGATATCATCCATTTGTAGCCCAGTACGAGATGCAATCTGAATGAAGGTTAGGCCATCCTCAAGATGGAGCCTCCGTATCTCCTCTACGCTTGGTTGAGGTCGTGGAGTCTGAATCTGCAATTTCCAATCGTATTTCTTGAATACACCTCGTAATTTTGTGATTGTCAAGCCCATCTCTGATGCAATATGAGATAATGTCTGTTTCTGGACATAATATCTCTCATAGATTTCCCAATCTTGAAGTGCGCCTCTTACTTGATTCTGAGGCATTTTTAGTCGCTCTGCAATCTTTCTTTCTGACAGATGTTCTTTAGTATGCAATCTATGGATTCTCTGTAATTGTCGCTCTTTCTCAGATTTTAGCGAACTCTTCTCTTGAGAGTGTCTTCTTAATTTTTCAATCAGTGATGCAACCTTTTCCCCTCTGAGCCACTTGATGATCTCAACAGCAGATATAGCATATTTCTCACTCAACCCCTGAATCTGTTTCCGACTGTAGATCTCACGACCATTTCGTATTCTTCTCTGAATTTCCCCTCTTCTTCTCATTGCCATGATCTCTATCCAGGCAACAGCATCATCATGTTCTAGAGGAGAGTACTGGTCCCATCGAAGTTCGTAGATCTCACGTAATCTCTGTTCAAATTCCTCTCTTGTGTCAGGCAATCCCTGCTCTCGATACGTTCTGACAATCTCATCCCAGATATATAATGCGTCAAGGTTCAACAGCCTCTTGAGAGAGTAGGGTTCTGACTCACCATTACCACAATCTCTTGCTAGTTCAATATCAATCTCAAGTTCTTCAGCCAATTGCTCAATGGCTACATCAGGTTCATTCTCTAATCTCTCTCTTAATTCCAGATAGGCTCGAATCTCTTCCATCACCTCTTCATCTTCAAGAAGCTCCTCAAGACCGTGTCTTCTGGCAAGTTCTTCGAAATCTTCAATGGATTCCACTTGGTCACGGATACATTCCCTAAATCCTTCCTTCTCCTCTTCAGGAAGCTCATTGAACACTTCACGAAGATACTGTTGCCAAGCCTCATCCTCTGGAGAGGAATATTCTGCTTCATAGTCTTCCCAGATCTCTTCTTCTCGTGTCTCCTGTTGTTCTTGTTTATCTTCAATCTGTTCACTGTGCTCTGGAGCAGCGTCAGGTTCAATCGCTCTCTGTTGCTCAGGACTACTACTCTCTACATCTTCTTCTGAAATCTGGAGGTCTTCATTTTCCTCCTTGACAGTCTCTTTGGTTGGTTCAGAACTCTCTTCGAGCTCTACCCCGAGTTCACTAGACTCGCCATCACCGACGTGCTCTCTCTGCTTGTGCTTTTGTTCCCTTGTCTCCTGAGCGTCATTCGTATCAACCTCCGGTCTAGTATCCTGTTCTCTTTGCTCTCGAACTGAAGGCGGTTCGGACTCAGAACAGTGTGATTCATTCTGTTCTTCCTCCTGTTTCTCTCCCTCTATACCATCAGATGGAATTGATTCGCTCTTTATTTCTTGCACTGGTTCAGATGATCCACAAGAGACCTCCACCTCGGTAGAGGTACTCCCTTGATTCTCCATCTTCATCTCGTACATCTGGCCACTGTTATCATCATAATAGTAGTGTTCCTCTGCAGTCTGCTCTTCGCCAGTCTTCTCACCCGCTTCTCTCTTTACATTATCCCTGTCTGAACCTTCAAGTTCTTCATTGACCTCCTTCTCATACCGCTCTCGCCAGCGTTCCTTTACCTCCTCAGGGTCAATCCCATACTCATCAAAGCCATCAAGAATCCTCTTCTCCAGTTCTTCATACTCATCTTTGTCTGCTGTCTCAGCCCGTTCTTCTCGTGATCGTTGACGTTCAGTATCCTCTTCCTCAACCTCATTAATCGCTTCTCTCACACATCGTTCCACATCATACTCTTCTGTTTCTTGTACCTCTTTCGAGGAAACACAGACCTCTCTCATGTTCTTCTGGCGTTCACTCTCTTCCTGCTGAACCTCTTCGATAGCCTCACGCACACACTGTTCAGGATCATACTCAGATTCTAGCTGTTCCGGGCGTTCCTTTGGTTCCCTCTCCTCGATCTCACTTCGAACCTCATCTATTGCCTCTCGTACGATTCGTTCAACGTCCGCTTCGTGATCTTCCAGATGCTCTCTTCGTCTCGTACGGCCATACTCGCTCCCCTCTCCAGTCATCAGACTAGCGCTCCATCAAGGACCTTGGCAATCCCATGAAAGACAGGGGCGTTATCATCTGTCATATGTTCTTCAACGACATATTTTAGAACCACAAGCTGAGCATCATAGCTTCCATCGCCACTCTTCTCGGATATCTTACGTATCAGGCTCACCAGTACATCCACATTCCTGCTCTCCAGATAGCGAGTCCAGGTTTCCTTGAAGGCAGGTGTCTGCACAGCCTCACCTATCCGTCTCTTGATCGTAAAAGGTATCTTCTTTCGTTGAGGGGAGGGTTGTCTCCTCTCTGGTGAACCCCCTGAGACTTCAATATCATCAGGTCCCTCTTCCCTTGCCTTCAATTCAGGATGGTTGTTGATGATCTTCTCCATATGCTGCTTCACAGTATCATTATCAACGGGGCTCTTTGGCAGTGCCCCGACGATGAATCGGTCAAGAGGCAGCA
>Ga0068714_10004254_pt1 | contig 16233 bp, 18 predicted proteins | sample MTBNYHSulfiMetaG_FD_62988 | JGI IMG/M metagenome (GOLD analysis project Ga0068714, IMG submission 62988) | Enrichment culture microbial communities from rom New York Harbor, USA that are MTBE-degrading - MTBE-NYH (New York Harbor Sulfidogenic)... | ecosystem: Environmental > Aquatic > Marine >...
CGAGGCCGCTCCAAAGTCAGTATTCAATTGAGCACGGAAGACTTCTACCAAGACTTCCCGAGCCGGTCCGTCCCGGCAGATATACACGGAATTCTCATGCGGGTTGCGTCCCTGGAAGACACATTGCGCGGAAAGATCAAAGTGTGGCGTGATACGGAAAGAAGACAAAGCAAGAAACTCAAAGACCTTGGCGACATTGCCCGCTTGGTGGAAAGCCACCCGCACCTATGGGATCTGCTCGACCGGGATCTAAAAGAGATCATACAAAAGCCATGACTGGGGCTCACTCATCAGAGTTGGAGATTTTCATGGAAATATGCATAGATGAAAGTAAGCTCAAGGAATTGATGAAACAGGCCCTGGTGGAGGTACTCGAAGATCGTAAAGAGGTGATCTACGATATACTGTCGGAAGTCATCGAAGACCTTGGACTCGCTCATGCAATCAGGGAAGAAGAGGCAAGTGAATCAGTCGATAAGAAGGAGATTCTTGATATTCTCCAGGGTGGTCAGGCATGAAGCTCGAGTTCAAAGCGAGCTTTGCCGGAGACCTGAAAAAATCAAGGACAAGGAGCTTCTGAAAGAAGTCCAGGAACTGATAGAAGCTACTGAATCTGCTCACGGTAGCGTCGAAATACCGCATCTCGAGAAGCTCCGGGTGAACGGCCGTTACTATCGCGTAAAGCTCGGTGACTACAGAACTGGTTTGATCGTTGAGGGAAACATAGTCACTTTTGTCAGGTTCCTTCATCGAAGTGAGATCTACCGGTATTTCCCATAGCCTCTTTCAATCGCATACCACAAACAAGTGGATGGGGCCGGCCCTCGACATGGGACCTTTTTTCCTAACTTCGGTGCTGACTTCGTCAAGCACCGCGATTGGGCGTAATGCCAGGAGAACAAAAGAGGTCAAATACGGGGGTCAAAAGGGCTGGAAGCCGCCACAACACAAATGGTCTCAACGGACAGAGACTGAATCCATGTGCTCGACATCCTTCATTAGAGGAGGAGATATTTTCAATGGCATATCGTGAAATTTGGCATGAAATGATCATCAAAGCTTCCCCAAGCGAGCTTTACCAAGCGTTGACCGACGTGAAAAAGCTAGCGCATTGGTGGACCACCGAGACGCAGGGGGAATCCGCGGTCGGGAAGAAATTGGAATTCCGGTTTTATGGGAAATTCTTAAAGGAGATGCTTGTAATCACTCTGAAGGTTGATGAGCTCGTGCGGTGGCGCGCAACTGAGCGGAGCGATCCTGATTGGGTCGATACCGAAATTGAATGGAAAATCTTCCGCGAAGGCGACAAAACTTTTCTTCACCTTCGCCACTCAAAATGGCGCGAGGATGCCAAAATATTTCCTCAGACTTCGATGCACTGGGTGCTTTTCATGCTTAGCCTCAAGGAATTTGTCGAGACGGGCAAAGGCCGTCCGCATCCTTACGATATGCCGGTGGGCCTTTAAAGTCCTTCTGGATAGAAAGGGCGGCTATGGCGACATCTTGAAATGTTGAAGGTGACTATATCCGGGCAGCTGGGCGATGATGCCAAGCAGTACCGGTTGCGAGCTGTTAAGCTCGCTGTAGAGGAATCGAACAAATGAAAGAGAGTGCCGGATATGTAAAGATCGTTGAGTGGTCGGAAGAAGACCAGTGCTACGTAGGCAGCTCGCCAGGATTGTTGTATGGAGGATGCCACGGAGACGATGAAATGGAAGTTTTCGCAGAACCGTGTCGAATCGTGGAGGAGGCGATTGCCCTCTACAGAAAGGATGGAAAGAAACTTCCACCGGCAACTTCGGGGCAGGATTTTGCCAATAAGATGCAAAATGTTGCATAACGAAGGAGATTTACGCATGGTAGAGGCAGCAAAGAGAAAAGCCACTTATGAGGATCTGTACGACATTCCTGAAGGCACTGTGGGGGAGATCATCAACGGTGAGCTGATCGTAACTCCACGACCATCAAGGCTGCACGGCTTTTCGGCGTATGCCCTTGGTGGGGAGTTGCTTCCGCCTTACCAGTTTGGTCGCGGAGGAGGTCCTGGCGGGTGGATCATAATAGGAGAGCCGGAAATCAAGTTCGGAGAGAATTTTTTGGCACCGGATATAGCGGGTTGGAAGGGAAAGAGATTTCCCCGGTCAGAAGCAACGAATTGGATTTCCGTTACTCCGGATTGGATTGCCGAAATTCTCTCTCCCAGTACTGTCCGGGTGGACAGAATCAAAAAGATGACCATCTACGCCGAACATCAAGTCTCCTACCTGTGGTTGATTGATCCTACGGCCAAAACGCTCGAAGCATTCAGGCTTGAATCTGGCGGCTGGCTTTTAAGATCCGTCTTCGGTGAAAGCGATAAGGTACGGGTTGAACCCTTTGCCGATATCGAAATAGACCTGAAGAACCTCTGGATTGAGTAAGACTGGCAACATTGCATTTCTGCTCAACTTCACTGGAGCCGACGCCCAAAAAGCCGGGCGCGGCTCAGTTAACAGTCAGCACTCCGGACCCAAGTCAGCACCCTACGGAATGCGAAGAAGGAGGAAGAGTGATAAACTGCAACAAATGCAAAAGAGCCATCGATGATGGGGAGGAGAGAAAGCTCCACTCCGAGGTTTTATGCGACGATTGCTATATTGACCGGGTTTGGCCGAGGATAGGCAAGACGTATTATGCAAAAGATCCTGCGGAATTTATGAGAAGACTACAGGAGTCATATTCTGTACATCCACAGCGATACCACTAACGGACGATTCAGCTGGTTCTGCCAATATGAAAAAAGGGGTAAAATCTGCTCTTGACTCATTGATAATCTGAGACGAACTGGATGACCGCAATACGGAGGGCACTCGGCAGGCGCTTGAACTAAATATGAGTCAAGAGCAGACGGCAATTCTCATTTTGATGCTGATCGTTCTCCGTAGGGTGGGTGGAGGCGCGTCTTTTTGCGCCGTAGCCCACCAGGACCTTCGTTAGCGGTGGGTTACGCTATCGCTTCACCCACCCTACGGCAGGTCCCGCCTCTAAAATGAGATTTGCTGAAGAGCAGATTAGACCCCTTGGCAAGAGCGGATCTGTAGGGCAGGGGGGTATGAAGATCGCTAACCCGCGCTGTTGCCTCAAGTCCTCGGCCGGCGCTGCTCCATTCCGGACTAACAACCCAGCGTGGTGCCGCCTCCACGTCAAGCCCCAATTACAGGTGCTTCCTCAGGGTTTCGGCGACTTGATGCAGCGCGTCGCCCACGGCCGGGACTTGCCTGATGGCGTTGAGCAGCCCGTAGTCGTGAATGAGATTTTCGTAGCGCACGACTGTAACGTCCACGCCGGCTGCGTCGAGCTTGTGGGCGTAGGCAAGACCCTCGTCGCGCAGGACATCGTTTCCGGCCACCTGGACGAGCGCAGGAGGAAGGCCTTTCAGCTGTTCGGTCGTCGCCCGCAGCGGCGAGGCGTAGATGTTGCGGCGCTGCGCAGCATCAGGGGCGTAGGCCTCCCAGAACCACTGCATCATCGCGCGCGAGAGAAAATAGCCGTTGGCGTATTCCAGGTAGGAGCCGGTGTCGAAATCCGCGTCCGTAACCGGCCAGAGCAAAACCTGACACTTGAACTGCGGTCCACCTTTGTGCAGCGCCATGAGAGCGACGGCCGCAGACATGTTTCCACCGACGCTGTTGCCCGCAATAGCCAGCCTCTTGCCATCCACTCCGATCTCATCGCCGTGCGCGGCCACCCATTGAGCAGCGGCATAGATCTCGTTGATAGCCGTAGGATAGCGCGCCTCGGGTGACGGAGTATAGTTCACAAAGACTGCTTTGAAGCCGCTCTCGGCCACCAAATCACGCACGAAGCGCTCGTGGGTCGGAAAGTCGCCGAGAATCCAGCCGCCACCGTGAATAAAGAGAAAGGCGGGCAGGACCTCGGTGGCTCCCGCAGGCTGCACAATGTTCAGGCTCACCTCTAAGCCGTTCTGCACAATCGTTGTCTGTTCCACTTCGCACGCGGGCAGATCGAGCGGAACCGACGTCTGGGCATCCACCAGGACCTGTCGTGCTTCGCTCGGCGTCAAAGTCTCGATTGGCTTGCCACCGGAGGAATTGAGGGCCTGGAGGAACTCCCGGATGCGGTGTTCGACTTTCGGATTCTGTGATGGATCGATGTTGCTCATCTTGATGTCTCCTTTCATTTGTACGTTGTGGAGCGGTACTTTTGCAGGCAAATCCGCCGATGAGCTCGAAGAACTGCGTTGCAGGGACCCAAAGGCTCCTCATAGTGTTGTTCGGGAGTGGGCTTCAACCTTGCACTTGATTTCATCCCAAGCAGATACTAACCATTCCTTTGGTAGCCGCAACTCATTAAAAACCAGCCACAAACGGATGCGATTCGGTAGTCAAAGACGGCCAGATGGATTGAGAGGTCCGGACCGCATCCTTTAGGCAAAGTGATCGGACATTGCCAGGCAGAAGGGGATGATTATTTAAAGAGAAGTGGTTGGAATTGGGCTTTTGCCCCCAGTGCCCGATGGTTTGCCTGTTAGCGCGGCACATTTTGATGCTGGTTTTGGCAATAGAGAAAAAAACAAATGTTTAAGCTTGACAACACCTATGCTCGACTTCCGCAAGAATTCTATGCCAGGGTGGCCCCGGCCAAAATCCCCAAGCCGGAGCTCATCAAGTGGAATACCGATTTGGCGAGACGGCTGGGAGCTCAAACAGAATCACTTACAGACAACGAGTTGGCGCAAATATTTACAGGTCAAAAATTGCTTCCCGGTTCAGAACCTATTGCCCTCGTCTATGCAGGCCATCAATTCGGTCACTTCGTCCACCGGCTTGGGGATGGTCGTGCGCTCTTGCTGGGAGAAGTTGTGGATCCCTCAGGACAGCGTTACGATATGCAGCTCAAAGGCTCCGGGAGAACCCCCTTTTCTCGCAGTGGAGACGGAAAGGCGCCACTTGGCCCTGTTTTGCGGGAATACCTTGTAAGCGAAGCGATGCATCATCTGGGACTGCCTACCACCAGGTCCCTTGCCGCGGTCAAGACAGGAGAAATGGTGTACAGGGAAAATGCTCTTCCCGGGGCGATCCTAACCAGAGTGGCCTCAAGTCATATTCGTGTTGGAACATTTGAATATTTCGCCGCCCGCCAAGACCTGGAAAATTTAAAGCGCTTAAAAGAATACTCTATCCAAAGGCATTACCCCGAGATCCAAAACGATTCCGAGGCATATCTTCAATTTTTCCGCAAGGTCGGATATGCTCAAGTTGAGCTTGTGACCGCCTGGATGGCTCTGGGTTTCATTCACGGCGTGATGAACACGGACAACATGTCCATCGCCGGGGAGGCAATCGACTACGGACCCTGCGCTTTCATGGATCAATTTCGCTTCAATCAGGTTTTCAGCTCAATTGATCAATTCGCTCGTTATTCATATTCCAACCAGGCCCGAATCACTATTTGGAACTTATCCCGGCTCGGAAATTGTCTGGCTCTCCTGACCAATCATGGCTCCAGGGAGGCAACGGAGACGCTGAACGAGGAGCTGGAGTCTTTTGGTGTGCTTTTCGAGCAGAGACTTGCATCGAGGATGTTAAAAAAATTGGGGGTCCTAAATGATGAACAGCCGCAAGACAGGGATCTAGTCGGTAAATGGCTCCATTATCTGGAAACGCAGCAGCTTGATTACACCCTGAGCTTTCGAAATCTCGCCAACCTGGTGGAAAACGATGCCGGTTTTAATTTTTTTGAAAAGACTGGAGCCTTCCAGGATTTTTACCGGTTATGGCAGCAGAGAATCCAAAATCAGAATCTAGAGACCAGAGCGATAAAGGAACAAATGAACAGCGTCAATCCGGTTTTTATCCCCAGAAATCACAAGATCGAGCAGGTGATCGAAGCGGGGCTGAGAGGGGACTTCAGTCTTTTTCATGAAATGAACGAGGTGCTTAAGAAACCTTATGAGGAACAAGAACAGTTCAGCAGCTATAAATTAGCTCCCAGACCGGAGCAAGTTGTCCAAGCCACGTTTTGCGGAACCTGATAACAGGAAAAGCTCTCCTTCATAAGGTCTCCCGCCCGCCCTGCCATACACTACAGTCAAATAATGAGTTATCCTCAGTCGAGTCGGACCTGAGTTGATGTAATAATTTAACGTTGGCTGGTACTGCAGGAAAGCGCTCGATCGCTTGCAAGGTTAAGCACTGCAAGTTCCTTCACGTGATTTTCCTTGTGCTCCTGCAGACCTCGGCCAAACACGATGCCGCACCTTCACTTGCCGAACGGACATTTGGGGAAGGTGCACGCTTTGCACTCCAGGCAAAAGGCGCCATGTCCCAGCCTGGCAAGGTCGCGACGGGTTATGGGCACCCCTGCGAGCAGCCGCGGTAGAAGCAGGTCGAGACTTGTGGTCTTGAAGTAGAGGGCACAGGCGGGCACTCCGATCAGTTGCGCACTGCCGAGGCGGGCAAGCAGGGTCATAGCTCCCGGTAAGATCGGCGCCCCATACAGCATATTTGTTGCGCCTGCATCCATTAGCCCGTGGCGGGTGACGTCGTCCGGATCGACCGACAGTCCGGCGGTGGTAACGATCAAGTCGACTCCCGCAGCCAGGAGCTCGGTGATGCCCTGGCCGATTGCCTGGCGATCGTCGGGGACGATCTGCGCGCATAGGACTTCGCCGGCGAGCCTTTCGATCTTTGCGGTGATAACAGGAATAAATTTATCCTGAATCAAGCCCTGGAATACTTCGGTTCCGGTGACCAGAATGCCGGCTCGAGCGCGGCGCAGAGGCAGCACGCGAAACAGCGGCTCATGATTCAGTATCGCCAGGGCTTTTTTGAATTCCGTCCGGGGCAGAAACAGCGGAATAGCGCGCGTACCCGCCAAAGCTTTGCCGACGGCCACTACTGAATAGCCCTGGCGACTCGCACACATCACTCCGGGTACCAGGTTGAATTCTTCCAACCGGTCCTTTCTCACCATAAACAATCCGTCCCGTTCGGCGACAAGGTTGATCTTCCCCTCCCTGGCCGGAGCATTAAACGTGATACCTTCACCCGCCATGGCTTTTGCGAATGCAAATGCAGCCTCGTTTTCATGCACCCAATCAGCGGTCGATGGCTGGTCTTCCGTTAAGTAGACGGAATGTCGCCCCATTTGCTGCAGGCGGCACAGGTCGCCGGCGGTGATTTTTTGCCCATGAGAAATTGCGGGCGCCTTTACGAGATCTGGTATGATCCGGGTCATATCGTGAAGGGCGGTTCTACCCACCGCATCCTGTAAAGGTATGGCCTGCAGCGCGGGGAGTGGCGGGAATGCCGCGCTGGCCTTCGATCCTGCAACTTCATAGGGCGATTCGCCCTGACAACCCCGGCATAGCGCCCCATCTTTAACCGGGTAGGCCTCTCCACACAGCGGGCACTCCGCTATTCGGCCGGTGCTTCTTCGCTGCAGATATTTTGCCTGTACCCGGATGGAGGTTTTGCCATAAAGATTTGCGCCGGCCTGCTTGATTTGGTCCAGCAGCAACCGAGTGTTTTGCTCTGCCTTGGGCCTTGTTTTGAGCAGCCAGGCTGCTATTTCGCCCCAGTGGTGGAGTTGGGCGGAATCGATGAACACACGCACCCCATTTCCCTGGTACTTGTCATACAAGCTCAAAGCAAAACGGCTCAGGTTGACGACTTTCAGCCAGCCGTTGCCCATGGTGCACGGCGTCAGCAGTTGGATGGCGTCGGGCAGGCACTTGGGCGTTTCGCAGATGGCATCATATAGAATTCCTTCCTCAATCGATTGCCGGGCCACTTCCACCATGCACCCTCCGATCACCACACCCGGAGCGGTATATCCGTGGAAGGTCTGCACCGTCTGCAAAAACTGCTCGTAAGCATAGGGTCCGATTTTCATGAGCATCCTTTCGATTCGCGTTATGTTTATGTTGACATAGCGAATACTCAAGTTTATGCTCCTGAGTCAATGAAAAAAGAGCGAAGCTGATAACAATATCAGAAATAAAAACTATCCATTCACGGAGGTCGATCATGAGGGCGAAGGGGTTGAAGTTGAAAGCTCCGGTGGTGCTTGGGTGGATTCTAATGCTGGTTGTTGGATTGTCTGCGCAAGTCCGGGCGGAGCAGCTGGAGTCTGTTACTGTGTTTGCAGCCGCCTCTACAACGAATGCATTGACGGATATCGGCAAATTGTTTGAGGACCAAAAGATGGGGAAGCTCATTGCTTCATTTGCTTCATCTTCGACTCTGGCAAAGCAGATTGAGAATGGGGCTCCGGCGAATATCTACCTTTCCGCCAGTAATGAGTGGATGGAATACCTCGAAGAAAAAAAGATGATCGATGGGAAAAGCCGCTTCGATCTTCTGGGCAACCGGATTGTGCTGATTGCCCCCGCCGACGGCAAGCTGGATGAAGTCACAATAGATACCGGCTTTGATCTGGCCGGCCTGCTTGGAGACGGACGCCTTGCCATGGGCGATCCGGACCATGTTCCAGCCGGCATATACGGCAAAAAGTCCTTAGAGAAATTAGTGGCTTGGGAGAACATAAAAGATAAAGTCGCTCGATGCAAGGATGTGCGTGCGGCGCTGGCTCTAGTTGAACGAGGGGAAGCTCCTTTTGGCGTTGTATATGCCACGGATGCGGCTATGAGCGCCAAAGTAAAAGTCGTCGGTCTCTTTCCCGAAGGCTCACATCCGCCGATTGTCTATCCGGTGGCACTGGTCGCAGGCGGTGAGACACCGGTTGCGAGAAGGTTTCTGGATTTCCTGAAGACGTCGCAGGCAAAGAGAATTTTTGAACAATACGGTTTTACGGTGCGCTGATGGAAGTCTTCACTTTGACGTCGCTTGAGCTCGAAGCGTTGCGTTTGAGCTTGTGGGTTTCGAGTTGGGCCGTGCTGGGAAGTCTGCCTCTGGGCATTTCGATGGCCTGGATTTTGGCGCGCCTCAGGTTTCCGGGCAGGAGCCTGCTGGATGGACTGATTCACCTGCCTCTGGTCCTGCCTCCGGTGGTGATCGGATATTTCCTACTGGTCTTTTTTGGCCGCAGGGGAGTCGTGGGCGGATGGCTTTATGAAACCGCGGGCATCAGCCTGGCTTTCAACTGGAAGGGTGCGGCCGTAGCTGCGGGGGTCATGGCTTTTCCGCTCATGGTACGCGCTGTGAGGCTCTCCCTCGAGGGGGTCGACAATGGTCTGGAAGCGGCTGCAAGGACCCTTGGCTGCGGGCCGTGGCGAGTGTTCCTTACGGTCACGTTGCCGCTGATTGTTCCCGGCATCATGACCGGCATGATCCTCGCCTTTGCGCGCAGCCTCGGTGAATTTGGAGCCACTATTACATTTGTGTCCAATATCCAGGGAGAGACGCAGACTTTGCCTCTTGCACTTTACACCCTGACCCAGGTCCCCGGTGGTGAAATGGGTGCGATGCGGCTCTGTATCCTCGCGATCCTGATAGCAATGATGGCGCTGCTGACTTCTGAAATGCTGGCTGGGCGTTTTGCCTCCCGCATGAGGGGATGAATCGTGCTTGAGGTGTGCGTCAGACGGAAACAGGGAAGCTTTTCAATCGATGCGTCCTTCAGGTCGAAAGTGCTTGGAATCACCGCTCTGTTTGGCAGCTCCGGCGCCGGTAAAACCTCCATCATCAATATGGTGGCAGGGCTTGCCCGTCCAGACGAGGGGCGCATATGCATAAACGGCCGTGAATTATTCGATTCGGAAAAAGGAATTGATCTTCCTCCCGAGAAACGACGCATCGGCTATGTCTTTCAGGAAGGTCGTCTTTTTCCCCACCTGTCGGTGCGCTCGAACCTCTGCTTCGGCATGCACCGTACGAATTCGTCGGATCGCTACGTCGATTTCGATCAAATCGTGCAGCTTCTGGCAATCGAACACCTGTTGTGCCGCCGGCCGGCCGGGCTTTCGGGTGGAGAAAAGCAAAGGGTCGCCATAGGCCGCGCGCTGCTCACGAGCCCTGCCATGTTGCTGATGGATGAGCCGCTGGCTTCTCTGGATCATGCGCGCAAAGCCGAAGTACTGCCATTTATCGCGACATTGTCGCGTGAATTTTCCATTCCAATTCTCTATGTTAGCCATTCGATGAATGAAATTCTCAATTTGGCTGACGATATTGTGGTTCTGGATTCCGGCCGTACGGTTGTGGCGGGAAGCTTTGATGAGCTGATCAGCATGCAAAAAAATACCTTTTCCGGAATAATCGAGCAGATTGCCGATAACAACGGTTCGCTGCCGGATGTACGGCTCAATATCGGCTGCCCGCTACTGGCAAGAATCACTCCAGGGGCAGGAAATGAATTGGGGCTGAGGTTGGGCCGGAAAGTCTTCGTACCGATCAAGAGAGCTTAGAAACCTTTTGCATAACATAACAAATTTTAAAAACCGCAGTTATCGAACATTCTTGTGTCCACCCTCGTGGTATGTCATAATTGTCGCATCGAAAGGGACAAGGCCTGTCGATCCAGCGGCCATGTCCAGCAATGGCTTTGCCCGCCAATGCGGGGAAAGAGCCAGCTAACCGACGGCTTTGTGAGCGTATTGACCAGGTATATTAAAGGGGGAGGTGAGAGCAATCAAACTTGCCGGATCGTAGGGTTCATAGGGTTTATCCAGGTCTTTTAACCGCTAGGTCAAAACTGACATAATGTTTTGGAATTCCTTTCATTAAATTTATCGAACTGGAACTTACCAGAAGAGGAGGCAGACAAGTGGCAATGAAGAAAGCACTAGTTGTCGCAGTGATGTTGATCGGCTCGGCTGTGATTGCAGCCGCTCCGGCACAGGCATCCGGCAGTCAGGAGCCAAAAACGAAGGACCTTATCCTTTCCACAACTACCTCTACCGTGGATTCCGGACTGCTGGACGTCCTGATTCCCATATTTGAAAAGAAAACGGGCTACCGGGTAAAGACCATCTCAGTCGGCACCGGACAGGCTCTGGCCATGGGAGCGAAAGGTGAGGCGGATGTTTTGCTTACCCACGCACCGGCAGCGGAAAAGAAGCTTGTTGACTCCGGCGCTGTCATCAACTATCAACTCGTGATGCACAATGATTTCGTGATCACAGGTCCGGTTGACGACCCTGCGGGCATCAAGGGCAAGTCGAGTGCCGAAGCCTTCAAGGCTATTGCTGCGAAAGGGTCCGTGTTCGTGTCCCGCGGCGACGATTCGGGCACCCACAAAAAAGAGCTCTCCATTTGGAAAAACGCCGAGATCCGCCCGGCGGGAGCAAAGTGGTACCAGGAGTCCGGACAGGGCATGGGGGCAACTCTCCTCATGGCTTCGGAAAAGCAAGGCTATACTCTGACCGATCGGGCGACCTATCTTGCCCAAAAGGCCAATATCAGCCAGGAAATCCTCTCGGAAGGAGATAAGGGACTGCTCAACATCTATCATGTCATGGAAGTCAATGCCGAGAGGTTCCCCAAGGTGAATGCGGCGGGCAGCAAGGCTTTCGTTGAATTCATGGTCGCTCCTCAAACCCAGAAAATCATTGGCGACTTCGGCAAGGATAAGTTCGGCCAGTCCCTATTTTTTCCCGATGCGGGCAAACAGATGTAGCTCCAATACGGGACGGAGGATTGAGTCTTGAACGTTCTCACTGAGGGGCTGGCAGAGGCCTTGCGATTGCTCGTCACGTTGGACCGCGATGTGATCAATATCACGTTGCGCACCATTCAGGTTTCGGGAACGGCGACCCTGGTCAGCGTCCTCATCGGAATTCCCATCGGCACTGTTCTGGCCTTGAGCAGGTTTTTCGGCCGAGGGTTCACGGTCAGCATGGTCAACTTCGGCATGGGCCTTCCGCCGGTCGTGGTGGGCCTTGCCACTTGGCTCTGTTTGACTCGATACGGACCGCTTGGCTTCTTCGGCATTCTCTATAGTCCAACGGCAATGATTATCGCTCAGACCATCATCGCCACTCCCATTGTGGCCGGGTTCAGTCTTGCGGCCATCCAGTCCGTGAATCCGAAGCTGCGGTTACAGATCCTGGCCCTGGGGGCGACCCGCCTGCAATACCTCTTTCTCCTGCTGTGGGAAGCCAGACTGGGGATACTGGCGGCCGTGATAGCAGGATTCGGCGGAGTCATTAGCGAAGTCGGGGCGTCCATGATGGTGGGTGGAAACGTTCGCGGCTACACTCGAGTACTCACCACTGCAACCGTTCTCGAGGTGTCCAAGGGCAAATTCGAACTGGCTACTGCCCTCAGCATCATACTTTTGCTACTCACCTTCTGCATCGTGGCGGGGCTGAGCTATCTACAGCAGAGGAGGAAGCAGCCGTGAGCCAAAAAGAAGCAATGCTGCGCACGGAGAACTTGCGGCTGACCCTTGGCGGCCGCGAGATCTTCCATGTCGATGAGCTGAGCATTCACAAGGGCGAGGTGCTGGCTCTCGTGGGACCCAACGGCGCCGGCAAGTCGAGCTTACTTCTTACACTGGCTCTGTTGCAGGCGCCGACAGCAGGCAGCATCCGGATAGACGGAGAAGCTGCCGGCAACGGAAATACATTGCGGCTGCGAAGAAGGATGGCGGTTGTTTTTCAGGAACCGCTTCTGCTGGATTTCACGGTGCGACAGAACATAATGGCAGCCTTGAAGATCAGAGGAGTTCCTCGCCGTGATGCGGCGGAGAGGATAGCTAGATGGCTCGAGCGGTTCGGAATTTCCCATCTGGCCGGCCGACCTGCTCGCGTCCTTTCAGGTGGTGAGGCGCAGCGCACCAGCCTCGCTCGGGCTTTTGCCCTGGAGCCGGAAGTCCTGTTTCTTGACGAGCCCTTTGGCTCCCTTGACTATCCCACTCGAAAAAGTCTGCTGAGCGAGCTGGGGAAACTGCTTTCCGAAATGAGCATGACCACGCTGTTCGTGACCCATGACTACACCGAAATACCCTATCTTGCGAGACGGGTGGCCGTGCTGCACGAAGGAAGGATACTCAAGGACGGGAGTCTCGAGGAGGTATTCGGCGAGGAGATCCTCAAATACAGCCTGTGGGTGCCCTGGGAAAGCTGAGTCGGTGTGTCGACCGCGATCCAACGCAGGAAGAGGTGATGCATCACTTATTCTTTTCCTCGGGCCGGGCTGCCTTCTCGGCTAAGGGACCCGCAAACACTCCGCTGAAGAAGGCGTCAGCTGTCGACCGACTCAGGTCCTCCAATTGCTGGAATCGATCCACGAGGGTACGGGCGAAAGGTGTCAGCTGCGATCCCCCTCCATGCGCGCCTCCGGTCTGCTTTCGCAAGATCGGTTGTCCCAGGCGCTCCTCCGTTGCCTTGATCTTTCCCCAGACTGCGCGATAGCTCATGCCAAGAGCTTTTGCCGCAGCCAGGATAGAGCCTTGCTCCTCAATGGCTTTGAGGATACGCAGTCTTCCTGCGCCAAACACCACCTTCCCGTTTTCATCTTCTACCCATATCTTGGACTTTACCGTCAGCTTGCGGGGTTTATCGGTCACTGGCGCCATCCTTCTTGTTGTCTACGTTCAAGTTATGGCCTGGTAGTGAAGGTTCTTCGTCTTCGACTCGCTCGCAGTCTCTGCGTGCACAATGTTCCCCCTCCCAAGCTTTGCAGGTTGACCGCCCACTGTTGCGCATCCTTTATTTCATCACTTTACTCTTCGACTGTCAAATCTGTTGCTTGGCGCCACAATCTGCAAACCGCGGTTTCAGCACAGTTGATAAATGATCGGGTAAGCGGCAGGGCTCGCTATATCTGGGAGAACTGTTTTTCGAGCATGATTCGCAGAATCGCCCGGTCGGTTTCGATCATGCCTTCGGTGCTCAGCACTCCGATGTTCTGCATGGTCTTCTCGGGAGAAATGCCGATTATACCGTCGGTGGGCTGAACCTGAACGCCGTGAAGAGAAAAAAGCGCTGCCTGTACAGCAGTTCCGGCGGCGGTCGCCAGCTTCAGAGAACATCCCGCTTTAGCGCCGTCACAGATTACACCCGCCAAATCTTCGGTCAAATTCTTAATGGCTCCGGCTATATGGTGCAGGTCGCCGCCCAATAGATGAGCCACCCCTGCCGTGGCGCCGGCTCCTGCGGCAATCGAGCAACCGCAGACGGCGGAGAGTCTACCGGTATAGGCCTTCACGTAGGCCGTTATGATGTGGCTGAAACCGATCGACTTCAGTACGGTTTCCTTATCGCACGCCAGGTAGTCCTTGACCGCCCATATGGGTAAGGTCGCAATAAGCCCGTGATTGCCGCTTCCTGCCGAGCTCATGGCCGGAAGCTTTATGCCGGCCATGCGTGCGTCGGAAGCGGCTGAAGTGAGGATTCGTGCGGCGAGAATCATGTCCCGCATGATGAACTTTTGTCTGGCAAGTCGTTCCAGTGCCTTGCCGATGCCGAGCCCGGGTCCATGCTTGAGGCCGTATTCAGCGAGGCGCATGTTGGTCCGGACTCCCTCTTCGAGAAACTCCAGGTCCTCGCTGTCGAGATCGTCGAGGAGCTCAAAAAGCTCGGCAACAGAAAGCTCCTTCAGCCACTCTTCCAGCTTTGCCAGATCGTTTTTTCCATCCTGCGAGTCTTGCGTCGACAGCAGGGAGCTATCCCGGACCTGCTCATCGTTCAAGGTCAAAGATACGATGTTGTCGTGGACTTCTCGAATCAGAGACTCCGCAAAATCCTTTCCGCTTTTTACCACAGATTTGACCAGCAGACCTTTCTGGTCCGGCAGCAGGTTGACTTTGACTCTCTTATCCCGAAGCAGTTGTTGAGCGCTCGCAACCACTCCGGCATCGACGGGCTCTAAAACCTGCAGCCGCAATCGAGGATCTCCTCCTATCGCTCCAATGGCCGCTGCCAGCTCCAGTCCGCACAGACCGCTGGTGCCCGGAATGGAAACGGCGATCCCATTTTTGTAGATATTGGGATCAACCCAAATTTCAATGGATTCGAATTCTTTCCCGACCAACAGCGAAGCGGCGGCGGCTGCACCCAGAGCGATTGCCACCGGTTCGGTGCAACCCAGCGCGGGGACGACTTCAATTTTGAACAGATCTTTTACGCTAAGAGCCATGTTTGATCCCAGCTTATGGCAAAGCCATGATGATGGCTTCCAATTCCGTGACCTCATCCTCAACCGACTTTCGAGCCGTTTCATACACGATTTGGGCTGCTTCAAGATACTTGCCGGCGGAATCGGACCATATTCTCTGTACGTCCTCTTCGAGGGTCGTGCTGGCGTGCACTCGCGGGCGATCAGCCCTGCGCACTCGCTCGATCAAGACGTCCAGGGGCGTGTTGAGATGGATGATTGTTCCGGTGCCTAACAGAATATCCCGATTCCATTCGTATCTCACGGTTCCCCCGCCGAGGGCAATGACAGCATTGCGGCGCTGCGAGAAATCCTTGCAGATAGAGTACTCGAGCTCCCGAAAAGCCAGCCAGCCTTGCTCGTGCACCAGTTTGTGGAATGAATATCCTAGAATGCGATCCATTTCCTGATCCAGGTCGAGAAATTCACGCTCCAACAATGCGGCAAGTTTTCTGCCAACGGTGGTTTTCCCCGAGCCGATCATTCCGGAAAAATAGACGTTCACCCGGTCTCCTCGAATTACTTGTTGAATATTTTCAGCTTGCAGTACGGGTCGCCGCGTCCGATCCTTTCCTCCAGCTCCATGCGGACTCCGTGAGCATCCGCTCTGCCGCGGTCTCCTTCCATGGCGATGTCGCAGAAGAGATCGATCTCCTCATCCGTGCAGCCCATTTCCTTCCAAGCCTCCACCAGGGCGCAGAATTTCATCTGTTGAACAGCGCCTTGGTCGTTGACTTCGACGTCGGAATCGAAAACCAGGTACGAGCCCTTCTCCACGTGCCGTTTTACCCAAAGCTCCGGGGAAAAGTCGGCCGGGTCTTTCTTGGCCTTGAGTCGGCCGAACTCATAAATAGCCCTTCTGGCGACTCTTTGCACCTCCTCTTCGGGAAGGACCTGCTTGAAGTTCTTGTAGAGCAGAGCGAACCAGGTGGCCCGATCCTTTACTGCGGCTCTGACTTTTTCAATCATTTCCGTTCGTTCGATATTCGCCATTTTTTATCCTCTCTAAGCTTGTTTCTTTGGCTCATCGCGGATTAGCGTGATTAGACACCCCGTTCGTGCTGAGGTATCGAAGCATGAACGGCGCCGTTCGCCCCCTTCGCTACCTCAGGACAGGCTTCGATACCTCAGGGCGAACGTCTGTGGAGTCACCCGATCACGCTAATCCGCG
>Ga0068714_10004256_pt1 | contig 16227 bp, 15 predicted proteins | sample MTBNYHSulfiMetaG_FD_62988 | JGI IMG/M metagenome (GOLD analysis project Ga0068714, IMG submission 62988) | Enrichment culture microbial communities from rom New York Harbor, USA that are MTBE-degrading - MTBE-NYH (New York Harbor Sulfidogenic)... | ecosystem: Environmental > Aquatic > Marine >...
CCTCACCGCTCTTCTACCTCATCGGGCCCTCGACGCCGGTCACCGTCGAGTACCGCAACCCCCGCCTGGAGGCGCCCGATCCGGCACGGTTCACGTTCACCCCGTCGGAGACGGCCCGCATCTTCGAAGAGCAATCGGTGACGCAGGAGATGCTCTCCGAGCGCCTCCCGTTCCGTTTCCCGCTCGAGCCGCTCTCCGATCTCGGATACGGCCTGCATCGCGGGCGGGCGACGCTCGCCCGAAACCGGTCCGGGGACCGCGCTTATGCCCTCCTGACCCTGACCCCTACGCAGGATGAGGGAAGCAGCAACAGCGAGCGCGCTCTGTCGCTTCGCATCGGGAACTACCTGTCCCGGAACATGGGCCGTCGGCGCGCGCTCCTCGCTGAGAAGGGGGAGTCGGTGGACCTCCAATCGGTCAAGGCGCGATTGCTCGACCGCTCGGCTCTCCTCGCGGACGAGCTGCCTCAATCGCTCGATCGGATGATTCTCGAGGTCGGATGGGAGCGCGACGGCGTGCACGCCTTCCTCCTCGGGGACGGGGTGGACCGCGAGGAGCTCCTGAAGATCGCGTCCGCCCTCACGAAGGCCGCTGAGGAAGTGCACGAAGCCGCCGAGGCCAGCGGGACCGACGACGCGTCCACCGGCTAGATCAAGACGCCAACGTGGGAATCAACCCCGAAACGTCGCGGATAAACCGCGATGTCGACACCGGGTTTTCGTAGGGGCGGAGCTTGTCTCCGCCCGCTTCCCACCAGGAAGAATACGAAGGGATGAGGACAAGTCCCCCGTCGGGAGTCAGGAATCGAGAGTCGAGAATCCTCGCTCAACAGCCCAGAGCCCGAAAGCCCCGGCACACAGGATCAGTTCACCACGAAGCACACGAAGTGCACGAAGGAATCGAGAAGAAGACACCACGGACAGCCCGGGCGCACGCAAGGTGCGCCCCTACACAAGAACAGGGCTTGCGTAGGGGTGGAGCTCGTCTCGTCCAGAGCTTTCAGCCATCAGCGTTCAGCCTTCAGCTCCAAGCCTCGAGAAGCACCTTGCTCTCGCTGACGGCTGAACGCTGATGGCTGTCTGCCGCTTCTCAACCCAACAAACCTGATCAACTCAAGGAACTCAGCAAACGCTCTTGGCTTCTTCTGACGGCTGACTGCTGACGGCTGTTTGCTGAACGCTGGTTGCTGTCCGCCGCTTCTCAACCCAACAAACCCGATCAACTCAAGAAACCGCTTGCTGGTCGCTGTCGGCTGCTTCTCAACTCAACAAACCCTACGAACTCGATGAACTCTAGGAAGGCCTTTCCTCTTGGCGCCCCTCGCGCAGAAACGCAACCGCGGCCGCTTCGCCGCGCGCGTTCGCCCGCGCCAGGACGCCATCGGTGAGATGAGAGACGAGGAAACCGCCGGCAAACGCGTCGCCGGCTCCGGTGGGGTCGACCCCCTCGACCCGCCTGCCGGGCCGCCGGTCGCGTGCCGCCCCCTCCCAGGCGAGGGATCCCGCATCCCCGAGGGTGAGTGCTCCGACCGCAAACCGCCCCGCCAGCGTGTCGACGATCCGCGCGGGATCGTCCCGCCCCGTCAGGACGCACCCTTCGGCGCGGTTGAGGAAGAGGAGGGTGACAGCCGCCAGGTCGTCCAACAGGCGCTCCAGCCCGTTCTCGCGGAGGAGGTTCGCCGGCGGCAGGCCGACCGAGACGGTGAGCCCGAAGCGGTGCGCCGTTGCCATGGCCGAACGCGCGACCGGCCGCTGGGCCGGCGAAAGGAGCGCGTAACCGGACACATGGAGGTGGTCGGCGCCCGCAAAGAGCGCCTCGTCGACCTGTGACTCGTGCAGGCCATCGTTCGCCCCGCGCGAACAGACCATCGTCTTGCCGCCGTCCCGCTCGAGCGAGAGGACCGTCCCGCTCGCCTCGGGAACCCGCCGAACGCGGGCTTCGATTCCCAGATCGGTGAGAGAACGGATCAGAAGGTCGCCGACTGCATCGGTTCCCACGCTGCCCACGAAGACCACGCGGGCCCCGTCTCGAGCCGCCGCGCGGGCGACGTTTCCCGCGGAGCCCCCGGGCACGGCGCGAACACTGGACCGCACCTCGCCGTCACGGGGCATCCCCCCGGCAAGGCGTGCGCAGACATCGAGGTTCAGGTCGCCGAGGACGACCAGGCGACTCATTCCGGCTCGTCGCGAAGCGTGTCGATGGCTTCGGCCAGGGCCTCGACCTGTTCCTGATCGATCCGTCCCTCGACCTTTCCGTCCTTCTTGAGCGTCGTCCCGACGATGAAGCCGTCGGCCTCGTGATAGACGGCGAGGTTATCGATCCGCACGCCGCTGCCGACGAACACGGGCAGGCAGGTGAGCTGCTTCACCGCGTGGAGGTTCTCCGGCGGCGTGCGTTTGCCGGTTCCGATCCCGGTGACGATCAAACCGTCGGGGAGGTTCCGCGCCGCGTCGAGCGCCGCCTCTTCAATCGTCGTCAAGTGTGCGGCGTGCTTCACGTGGACGTCCGCGAGGATCTTCGTCTCGCTCCCGAGGCGTCGGCGCAGGTCGAGCAACGCCCGCGCTTGTCCCTCGATCATCCCCTGGTCGGTGAACGCAACCCCGCAAAACACGTTCACCCGGATGAACGCGGCCCCGGTCGCGGCAGCGATCGACAACGCGGCGAGCCCATCGTTGCGCAGCACGTTGACCCCCACCGGGCGGGTCGCCCGTCGCATGATCTCCTGCACGATCACCGTCATCGCGGCGATCGTCTCCGGACCCGCCTGCTTGGTGAACGGTGCATCGCCGATGTTCTCGACGATCGTCCCATCGGCTCCGCCGGCCTCGAGGGTCGCCAGGTCTCGCAGGGCATCGTCGATAATCCCCGAGAGGAGCCGGCCGCTGTCGCCCGGACTCCCCGGCAGGGGGGGCAGATGGATCATCCCAACAAACGGTTTGTCTCGGCCAAAGGGTTCCATGGCGCCAGACTATATCCGGTCTCGCGTCAAGGACAAGCAGCGCGCCGCGCGGTCCATGGCGCGACCGCTTGATCGGGCGGAAGGCGTGCGGTATCCTGCAGGTGTTACGAATCCAATAGAGGTGTTACGACCGTGAGCCAGCTCGTCCGTTTCAGCGTCTCGATCGAGGAGGATCTCCTGCAGAGCTTCGACGCCCTGATCGAGAAGCGCGGCTACTCGAACCGCTCCGAGGCGGTCCGGGACGCGATCCGCGAGCAGTTGATCCACCGGGAATGGGAAGAGGGCGAGGAGGTCGCTGGCGTGATCACGCTCCTCTACGATCACCACCGGCCGGGGCTGTCCTCGGCGCTCACCGAACTGCAGCACCACGCCCTGACGCAGATCATCTCCACCACGCACGTCCACCTGGACGGCGCAAACTGCCTGGAGTTCATCGCGGTCAAGGGCGAGGCGCGCGCGATCGAAGCGCTCGCCAACCACATGATCAGCTTGAAGGGCGTCAAGCACGGACAGCTCACCGCCACCTCGACCGGAAAACGCATCCGCTAGGGAGGCATCATGCATCGATCACTCGTCATCGGCGTCGCGGTCCTGGTCTTCGCCGCGTTCGCTTTGGTCCCGACGTTCGCCGCGGACACCGCGGCGGCCACCTCACCGACGGTCGTCGCCACCCACGCCGTTCTCGGAGAATTCGCGCAGATCGTCGGGGGAGACGCGATCCAGGTGGTCACCATCATCCCCTCGGGCTTCTGCCCCGCACACTACGACTTGCGGCCGAGCGATCTCGCCGCGGTGAGCCACGCATCGCTCGTCCTCTACTCGGGCTTCGAACCGTGGATGGACACGCTCCTTTCTGCGGTCGGAAGTGCCTCGCACCCGGCGCAGACCGTGGCCCTCTCCGGGGACTGGAACACCCCCGAAGACGCGGAGGCGCAGGTCGGCGCCATCGCTGCGACGCTGACTCAGCTCCTGCCGGGCGACGCCGACACCTTCGCGGCGAACGCCGCCGCCTACAAGGAGCAACTCGCCGCGCTCGGGGACGACCTCCTGGCGCAGGCCCAGGCCCTGCACACCAGCGACGTTCCGGTGATCACCATGGCCTGGCAAGCGCCGTTCGTTTCGTGGCTGGGCTTTCCCGTCGTCACCACGTACGGCCTGCCGGAGAACCTGTCGTTGAAGGACCTGGTCAAGCTGACCCAGGAGGGCAAGGACGGAGGCGCGGAGCTCGTGATCGACAACCTGCAGAGCGGAGTCAGCTTCGGGGCGAAGCTCGCCTACGAGATCGGCGCGATCCACGTCGTCCTCTCGAACTTCCCCGGGGCGATGCCGAAGACGGCGACGGTGCTCGACCTCTTCAGGGCCAACGCGCAGAGCCTCTTCACCGCGCTCTCCGCGCTCCAGGGAAGCTAGGGGGGACCATGGACACGCTGAAGATCGATCCGAAGACCGCCGATCTCGAGGCGATGGTCACCCGCGGCGTCCACCTGCACGGGCACGAGGGCCCCTTCCTCATCGCCGGAATCCGCATGGGCCTCCTGGCCCTCGAACTTCTCGGGAGCTCGGGCTACTTCGGCCTGTCGGCGCAGTCGCACACCGGCAGCACCACCCCCCTGTCGTGTCTCACCGACGGGATCCAGATCGGCAGCGGTTGCACCACGGGCAAGGGGAACCTGACGGTCACCGACGGCGCCCGTCCGCGCGCGCGATTCACCTCCAAGGAAGGCCGCTCGGTGACAATCGAAGTCTCGCAGGGCGCGCTCAAGGCGTTCCGCGAGGGCGACCTCGTTTCCGAGTCGCGACACGCCCGCGCGATGCCGGTGGAGGAGCTCTTCGTATGGGACGAAGGGTGATCGACCTCCAGGGGGTCACCGCGACCTACGAGGGCGAGCATATCCCGGCGCTGCACGGGGTCGACCTCTCCGTCGACGAGGGACACCTCGTGGCGATCGTCGGTCCGAACGGCTCAGGGAAAACGACCCTCCTCGAGGTGGTGAACGGCCTGCTGCCGATCACCTCCGGGACGGTCCGCGTCCTCGGCGAGCCGGTCTCCACGAGGAGCCACCGGCTGCGTCAGCGGATCGCCTACCTGCCGCAGGATCTCTTCTTCGACCCGCAGACGCCGTTTCTCACACGCGACGTCGTCTTGATGGGCCGCTACGCGATGGTGGGCGCCCTGCGGCGTCCCGGCCCCGCCGATCGGCGGCTCGCCGCCGAGGCGATGACCGCGATGGGCGTCGCCGATCTCGCCGCGCGGCCGATCGGACGGCTGTCGGGGGGCCAACAGCGGAAGGTCCTGCTGGCGAGGGTCCTCGCCCGCCGGCCGGAGGTCCTCCTGCTCGACGAGCCGATGACCAACCTCGATCCCCGATCCAAGGACGAGCTCTCCGGACTCGTCCTGCGGATCCAGGAGGATCTCGCGCCCACGACGCTCCTCGTGAGCCACGAGGCGACGGTGCTCCTCGAAGCGGCCGAACGCGTGCTCACGCTGGTCGACGGCCGGCTCCTTCCGGAGGGTGAGGCCTGGGATACCCTGTCCGCCGCCGGTGCGGGCCGCGGTCGAGCCGCCTGATGTTCGGCCTACCCTGGCACATCATCCTTCCCACGCTCCTCGGGAGCGTCCTCTCCGGCGCACTGTGCAGCGTGATGGGGGTCTTCGTCGTGCGAATGCGGCTCTCGTCGCTCGGCTTCGCGATGTCCCACGCCGCATTCGCCGGCGCGGCGCTCGGCCTGGTCGTCTCCGCGCTCGATCCGCTGCTCATGGCGATCCTGTTCGCGGTCGCCATCGCCGCGGCCCTCGGTCCGCTCACTCAGTTCGCGCGCCTACAGGCCGACACGATCATCGGCGCGATCTTCCCGCTCATGATGGCCCTCGGCCTGATCTTCATCAGCCTCGCTCCGAGCGCGGCGATCGGCAGCGGCGCGCTCACCCTCTTGTGGGGGAGCGTCCTCGGGATCACGATGGGCGATGTGATCAAGCTCGCGATCCTCGCCGGCGTGGCACTCCTCATCCTCCTGGGCCTGAGCAAGGAGTTCCTGGCCGTTCTCCTGGACCGCAAGCTCGCCATCGCCTCGGGAATCAACGCCCAGGCGATGAGCTACCTCGTCCTCTTCCTCACGGCGCTGACCGTGGCCCTGTCGCTTCGGATCACGGGGGGGCTCCTGATCTACACGCTGATGATCCTCCCCGCCTCCGCCGCCTATCAGCTCGCCTACGACATCAAGAAGGTCTTCGTCCTCGCGCCGCTGCTCGGCATTGCCGCCGCGCTCGGCGGGTTCACCCTGTCGCTCGGCGTCGATCTGCCGATCGGATCGTCGATCGCTGTGGCGGCAACCGGCCTCTTCCTCGCCTCGGTGCTCCTCTCGCCGAAGCGGCGGCGATCCGTTGCGCCGAGCGCCTCGGCCCAGCGCTAACCGCAATGGAGTCCCCCGCCTGACCGGGTTTTGCACTTCTCACACCCATCCCCTAGAATCGAGGAAAGTTCAGTCCGAGGGGGCACGAGAGGATGGGTAAGCGAGAGGTTCTGGAAAGCACACTCAAACAGATCAAGAAGGCCTACGGCGACGGAGCGATCATGTGGCTCGGCGACGGGGCGCAAGTCCTGCAGGTGGCGACGATCCCCACCGGGTCCATGGCGCTCGATATCGCCCTGGGTGTCGGGGGAATCCCGCGGGGACGGATCATCGAGATCTTCGGGGCGGAGTCGAGCGGAAAGACGACCCTGGCCCTGCACATGATCGCGCAGGTGCAGAGACGGGACGGGACCGCGGCGTTCATCGACGCCGAGCACGCCCTCGACCCGACCTACACGCGCGCACTGGGCGTCGACCTCGACCACATCCTCCTGTCCCAACCGAACTCTGGGGAGCAGGCGCTCGAGATCACCGAGCAGCTCACGCGCAGCGGCGCCGTCGACATCATCGTCATCGACTCGGTCGCAGCGCTTGTCCCGACCGCCGAGATCGAGGGGCAGATGGGAGACTCCCAGGTCGGTCTCCAGGCACGGCTGATGAGTCAGGCGATGCGCAAGCTGTCCGGGGCGATCTCCCAGTCGAAGACGATCGTCGTGTTCACGAACCAGCTGCGGTCGATGATCAGCGGCACGCGCTTCGGCCCCACAACCACCACCTCCGGCGGCCGCGCGCTCAAGTTCTACGCGTCGGTGCGGCTCAATCTCTGGAACTCCGGCAAGATCGAGGAGGGCGGCGATCACGTCGGCACGCGAGTCAGCGTGCGGGTCGTCAAGAACAAGGTCGCCCCGCCGTTCAAGGAGGCGAGCTTCGACGTGATCTACGGCAAGGGGATCGTGCGCTCCCGCGACCTGGTCAGCACCGGCGAAGCGCTGGGCGTGGTGACGCGAAGCGGATCCTGGTACTCGTTCGGCGACACGAGGCTCGGCCAGGGCGTCGGCAACGCGTCCGGCGCGCTCGAGGAAGACCCGAAACTCGCCGACAAGCTGGAGGCCGCGATCCGCGAGGCCGCCGGACTGACACCCCCCGCCGAACCGGAGAAGGCGGAGGCGGACGAAGAGGAGGCTGGCGACGGGAAGTGATCCCTGGCGGAGCCTGATCCGCCTGTTGCGGTACCGGCCGCGGTCGGTCGCCGAGGTCCGGCGGCGCCTCCGCGGCGAGGGGCACCCCGATCGGACCGTCGAGGAGACGCTCGCCAAGGCGCAGGACGCTGGCCTGCTCGACGACGCCCTCTTCTCTAAGATGTGGATCGAGGACCGCTTGGCCCACCATCCCCTGTCCCGGCGCGCCGTCGCCCGCGAACTGGCCGACAAGGGGATCGCCCGCGAGCTCGTCGCGTCCGCCATGGAGAAGGCCTACCCCCCGGCGATGGAGCGGAAGGTGCTCCTGGATCTCGCCCGGGGCCGGTGGGCGCGGTACACCGGCCTCGAACCGCTCGTCCGCGTCCGCCGCACGGTGTCGTTTCTCACCCGCAGCGGCTTCTCGGTCTCGGAGGCGAGCGAGGTCGTCCGCGCCCTGGAGCGCGAGCGGGAAGAGGAGACAGGCGCATGACGCAGCGGAGGGTGCGATGAGCGAGACGCGCGTCGGCTTGGGGATCGATGTGCACCGCCTGGCGCCGGATCGCCGGCTCGTCCTGGGCGGAGTCGAGATCGAACACCCGTTGGGCCTGGACGGGCACTCGGACGCCGATGTCCTGACCCACGCCCTGTGCGATGCCCTGCTCGGCGCGGCGGGGCTCGGCGACATCGGGACCCACTTCCCGGACACCGACGAGCGATATCGCGGGATCTCGAGCCTCCGCCTGCTCGAGACCGTGATAGAACGCCTCGTTGAGGTGGGCTACCGGCCGATAAACGTCGACGCCACCCTCATCGCGCAGGCGCCCAAGCTGACGCCGCACTTCCCGGAGATGCGCGTGCGGCTCGGTGGGATCCTGCGCCTGCCGCCCGACCGGATCGGCCTCAAGGCGACGACCTCCGAGGGCCTGGGGGCGCTCGGCCGCGGCGACGGGATCGCCGCGTGGTGCGTGTGCCTCATCGAAAGAGCCGGCTGATGTCGTTGAACGTCACCAGGAGCATCAACGCGATCAGGATCGCGAAGCCGATGAGGTGGATCATCCCCTCCCGTTCCGGCGGGATCGGCTTGCCGCGCACGATCTCGTAGACCGCGAAGGCCGCCCGGCTGCCGTCGAGCGCCGGGAACGGAATCAGGTTCAGGATCCCGAAGCTCAGCGAAAGGTACGCCAGAAGCCGCAGGAAGACGCTGCCGCCCTCCTTCGCGCCAGTTCCGAGGAGCTCGGCGATCCCCACCGGGCCGGCGACCGACGTGCGCGCCGAGACCTGACCGGTGATGAGTCCGTGGAACCATCCAGCGATCAGGCGCACGTAGCTTGCGAACTCCCCGGCCCCGAGAGCGATCCCCTCGCTCAAGCCCGGGCGATGATAGGCGATCCCCAGGTCGTCGAACGTGACCCCCTGGATCACCTGCGTGCTCGACAAACCGGCCGTCTTCAGGGTGACCGTCTCCTCCGAGCCGTCGCGCACAGCGCGGACGGTCACCTCGTCGGCCGGCAGCTCCCCGTCGAGGGTCGTCGCCACGCCGATCCCCGTGTCGACCGGCGTGCCCGCCACCGAGACGATCCGGTCGCCGGCCCGCAATCCCGCGGCGTAGAACGAGCTCGACGGATCCAACGCGGAGAGCGTGTTCGTGTAGGTGACCGCCGAGGGGTAGATGCCGATCAGGTACCGGCCCTCCGACGCGTCGTAGGTCGGCGTGATCGCCGCGTGTCTCACCGTGCCGCCCCGCCTGAAGGTCACCTCGACGGGCGCGCCGCCCGAGGCCTGGATCACGCGATCGAGCGCGTCGGTGTTGTAGATCGGCTCCCCCGACACAGCGAGGATCCGATCGCCAGGCTCGAGAACCGACGCCGCCGGCATGCCCGGCATGACGTCGCCGACCTGGAGAAGGGGCAATCCAAACGCCCAGAGGCCGATCACCGCAACGAACAGGGTCATCGCCAGGTTCATGATCGGCCCGGCCACGCTGATCCCGATGCGGGTGAGCGGCGGTTTGCTGTAGAGGAAGCGATCCTCGGGGATCTCCTCGTCCTTCTCGGTCCGGTCCTCGCCGGCCATGCTGACGTACCCTCCGATCGGAATAGCACGGATCGAATAGCGCGTCTCCCCTCGGCGGATGCCGAACAACCGCGGCCCGAAACCGATCGCGAATTCCTTGACGTACACCCCGGAGAGCTTCGCGGCAAGGAAGTGTCCGCCCTCGTGCACGCCCACTAGAACGAGGATCGTTCCCAGGAAGATGAGAAGCGTCAAGAGGGCGCTCACGGCATCGCTTCCCTACGCATGACGAGTACCTGCCGGGTTTGCGGCGTCACGCGCACCGCGTCGGAGAGCCGCACCCCCACGACCCAGACGATCCGCTCCCGGTCGCACAGAAGCGGGAGGGTCTCCCGGTCGTAGTAGGGGATCTTCTCGTCGATGAGGAAGTCCTTCAGGCGCTTGTTCCCGGACAGACCCAGTGGTGAGAACCGATCTCCCGGCCGCCGGCCCCGCAAGACGAGCGGAAAGCGAATCCGCTGCGCATCAGCGAATCCCACATCCCGGTCCGATGGCATTGGCGTCGCGCCGTCCCACGGACGCAGCGCAAGGCTCAGCCGGATGCGAAGATCGGGGATCGGCGTCACGCCGAGATCCACTGGCGTTTCCGTAATCGTCCCCTCGGAACGCGCCGCCTCGGCTCCAAAGGCAAGCCCCTCCGCGTCCGCGCGGACGACCAGCCCCGGAAGCCGGAGCTCCCCGTGGCCGGACGCCGCAGCCAGATCGCGGAGCGCCCGGAGGTGCTCGTGGGTGATTCCTTCGAGCCCCCCTCGCGCCACCGCGACCGCGCGGCGCAGGAGCAGCGCGCAAAGCGCCCGCGGAAGCGCGGAGAGCTTCCGCCGATCGAGCCGCAGCGCATCGGGCGCCTCCGCAAGGACGATCGCGCCCCAGGGCCCGTCGAGCAGGGCCTCCAGCGCCTCCTCCTGCTCGCGCAAGAGTTCCCCCGTGCGTCCCAGGCCCTCGACCAAGCGGGGGTTCAACTCCTCGAGGAGCGGCAGGACCCGATGCCGCAGGAGATTCCGTGCGAAGCGGAGGTCCTCGTTCGTCTCATCCTCGCGCCAGGTCAAGGTCGTCTTCCTCGCGTACTCGAGCACCTCGTCCCGCGAAACCCCAATGAGCGGTCGCACGACCCGCCCGCTCACCGGCCGGATCCCCACGAGGCCGCTCGGCCCGGCGCCGCGGACCAGGTGGAAGAGCAGCGTCTCGGCGCGGTCATCGAGCGTGTGGCCAACCGCGATCCTCTGGGCGCCGACCCGGTCCGCAACGCGCTCCAAGAAGTCCCGCCGCACAACATGCCCGGCCTCCTCCAGGCCGAGGCGACGCTCACGGGCCACCGCGCGCACGTCGACCCGCTCGCAGGTGACCGGCAGACGCCGCGCGGCGCACACCTCCGCCACGAATCGCGCGTCCCGCGCCGAGGCCTCCCGCAGGCCGTGATCGAGATGCGCCACGTGAAGCGCCAACCCATATTCTGCCGCGACCGCGCCGAGGACATCCAGGAGGACCACGGAGTCAACGCCCCCGGAGACCGCGACCACGACCCGGTCACCTTGCACGAACATCCCGTAGCGTTCGATCGACGCGCGAACCTTCTTTAGAAGCATTACAACGGGATTGTGGCAGCTTGCCGAAGTGAAATCAACGCGCGGGGCTCGACGGATCGGCATAGAACTCCGGACGGCGGTCGGCGAGCCGGTCGTTGAAGCGGTTGAGTCGCTTGTCGCGCGCCTGCGCAGGATCGATCTCCACGACACCGATCTCCTCGCGGTGCGCCGACAGGCGGGTGAGGAGATCCCCTCGCGGAGAAACGATCTGGCTCTCGCCGGTGTAGACGAGCGTCTGCACGCCGCGTGCCTCACGGCCGACCCGGTTCGCCGTCGCGGTGAAGACCCCGTTCTCGAGGGCCCGCGTCCGCATCGTGAGCTGCGCGTAACCCTTCATGACGAGGTTCGCGGGGTGCGCGATCACCTCGGCGCCGCGCAGGGCGAGCGTCCGCGCCGCCTCGGGAAACAGGTGATCGAAGCAGACGAGCAGCCCGACCGCGGCCGCCCCGGCCTGGGCCACGGGAAAGGGAAGGTCTCCGGGATCGAACCACCGTGTCTCCTCGGCGAAGAGGTGGACCTTTCGGTACCTCGCGACGAGGCCGCTCGGTCCCACGAGGACGGCCGCGTTGTAGCACCGCGCGCCCTCCGCCTCGTCCAAGCCGGCAACAACGTGGCAGCCCCGGCGTCGTGCGTACTCGACGAGGGCCCGGCACGTCGGCCCGTCGGGCACCGGTTCGGCCAGAAACCGGACCTCCTCGCGGGAGACGAATTGGTACCCCGTGACGAAGAGCTCCGGCAAGACCCACAGGTCGGCCGACGCCGTCTCCATCAGCTCCGTGGCGCGGGCGAGGTTCGAGGCCACCTCGCCGAACGTCGGATTCGTCTGAACGATACCGATCCGCATGCACTCATGATACCGCGCCGCGCGTCGAGCGGCGACCGGTTCGCCGCGGAAGCCGCCGGCACTTATCCTCTGCACCGGAGGTGGGACATGCTGCGGGTGATCGGACGACGGCTGTTCGTTCTGGTGAACCTCGTCGGGTACTGGGGCTTGCTTCCGTGGGCCGTTCTCATCGCGGCGCGGGCAGTGGACCGCGCGCTTCAGTTGCCCCCCCTGCCGCTTGCCGCAGGGATCGTCCTGGCGGTGATCGGCATCGGTGCCGGAGGGTTGCTTGCCCTGTGGTCGGCAACGGTTCTCTTCGTTTGCGGCGGCGGCCTGCCGATCGCGCTGCTTCCCCCCGCGCGGCTCGTCCGCGAGGGGCCCTACGCCCTCTCCCGGCACCCGCTCTACCTCGCCTTCTCCGCGACGCTGCTTGCCTGGGCCGGCATCTCCGGCTCGATCGGCCTGCTGATCCTTCTCCCGGGAGTCATCCTGGCCTGGGCGGCCTACGTCCGGCTACACGAGGCGCCCGTCCTGCTGCGCCGGTACGGCCCGGACTACGAGAGCTACCGGCGAGAGGTCCCCTTCTTCTTCGGCTTGTCACGCCGCCCCGCCTGGCCCGGACTCGCCGCCAGCCTCGCCTATGCCGCCGCCAAGCCGCTGCTCCACCTCGTTTGCGGACTGCGGGTTCACGGCCGGGAGCACCTGCCGCTGCGCGGTCCCGCGGTCCTTGTCGCCAACCACTCTGGATACCTGGATCCGGTCTTTGTCGTCGCGGCCGCCAACCGGCCGATCCGATTCGTGACCACGGGCGAGATGAGTCGCACCCCGTTCAAGCGATGGCTCTTCCCGCGCCTCGGGTCGATTCCCATCCGACGGTACCGCTCCGATCCCCAAGCGGTGCGCGAGGTTCTGCGCGCCCTTCACCAGGGGGAGATCGTCGGCCTGTTCCCGGAGGGAGAGCGCTCTTGGGACGGGAACCCCCTCCCGGTGTCCAAGGCCGTGCGGCACCTGCTCGAGCGGGTGGACGCCCCGATCCTGCCGGCCCGCATCGACGGGAGCTACGGCGTCCTGCCTCGCTGGGCGGGCCTCCCGCTCCCGGGGCGCGTGGACGTGCGGTTCCTTGAGCCGCGCGAGGTCGCATCGGCCGCGCAGGTCGACGAGATCCTCGACGCCATCAGCGGCGTCAGCGGCGGCCGCACGGTCCTGCGCCGATCCGCGCACGGCCTCGAGCGGCTCCTCTGGGCCTGCCCGAATTGCCAAGCCTTCGGCAGCATCCGCTCGGAGCGGCGCAGTGTTCACTGCGAGAAGTGCGGGGCCGCCTGGGAGCTGACCCGATCGCTCGAGCTCGTTGCTGCGGGCGGGCAGCGCCTCTCCCTATCGAACGTGATCGAGCGGCTCCCGCTCCCGCAACCCGATGAGCCCTTCTCCTCACGCGGACCGGTCGACCTCTTGCGGGGCGGCGAGACGCTCGAGCTCGTTACGACCGGACGGCTCGAGTACCGCGACGGGACCCTGCGCGTGGGGGAGCGATCGGTCGAACCGTCGGGCGTGCGGACGCTCCCCCTCGAGGGACGGGACCGGCTCGACCTCGGCCTACCCGACGGAACGAGAATCCGCTTGCACTTCCACGAGGACAGCGCGCTCCTGTGGCAGCGGTACCTCGCCCGAGTCTTCGGACTGGAATCGGGGGCGTAGAGCCTTCAGATCTCGGCCGTCGGGGACGAATCCCGACACACAGGGCCATTTCACCACGAAGAACACGAAGTCCGCGAAGGGATGAGGACGCGTCCCCGGTCGGGAGTCAGGAGTCGCGAGTCCTCGGTCAACGGCCTCGGCCCCGGATAATCGTCGGGGATGAACCGCCGCCAACGTCGCGGATAAACCGCGACGCTACGAAGGCTTGCGGTCTTTCGTCGCGTCGGGCTTGATGCCCGACGTTCTCTACGTGGCACACGGGGGTGCCCCAACGCTGCGGATGACCCTGGAACGTGGGGACAAGACCCCGCCAACGTCGCGGATAAACCGCGACGCGACGTCCAATCCCGGGGTTCGTAGGGGCGGAGCTTGCCTGCGCCCGCTTCTCGCAGAGGTCCGTAGCTGCGGCCCTGGGCGCACGCAAGGTGCGCCCCTACATCGACCTAGGTGCTTCGGCTTCTCAACTCAAGCAACTCCATGAACCCAATCAACTCAAGAAACCGCTTGCTGCTTACTGGAGGCGGACTTCGCTGATCGCTTCGCTACGCGAATTCCCGCACGATCCAGCGCTTGAAGAAGACATCGTTGAAGAGGTACTCCCCGCCGTGTCTTTCGAGTACTTCTTCGGCGATGAGCCGCGACACGGCCCGCTGCACGCTCGACGCCGAACCCAAGTTATGCTTCTGGAGGAAATCGCTGGAGTAGAGCTGCAACTGATCCCCCTCTTCCTTGGCGAGGGCGGCCAAGACCTGTCGCGCGCCGAGGGGCAGCCCGTCCCACTGGTCGTGAAACGCGTGGGCCTCACGAGAGAAGACCTCCTCGACCGCGCGGTCCACATCGTCGCTTGTGAGAGACTTCATCTCGCCGGCCCGGTTCCAGAGGATGTGGCAGAGCAGTTGTGTGTAATAAGGATGATCCTCGGTGACGTCCAGGATCGAGGCGATCGCCGGATCGGACGCAACGATCCCGCCTTTGCCGAACCGTTCCCGGATGAAGCGCCCAAAGGCATCCCGCGGGATCTTCTCCAGGGGGAAGTGCTTGCCAAAGCGATAGAACGGTCGGTTCCTGTTCCGGAAGATCTCCTCCATCAGGTGGCGTTTGCTCCCCATGAAGACGTAGGAGACGTTGTCGTGCAATTGAAAGTGCGTCCGCATCTGCCGTTCGACCGCACCCTCCTTGTCCCAGGTCGTGATCTCCTGGAACTCGTCGAGCGCCACGACCGCCCGGCGCCCGGCCTTTGCCGCGACACGCGCCACCGCCTCGAAGAGGTCGTCGAGCAGAGGCGCTCGCACCCCCCGCGGGTCGAACTCGAATTCGATCGACAGCCCGCTGCGCTCGTCCCGCAGCGCGACCTTGGGAACCAGCCGGGGAAGAAGCTCCCGCAGCGTACGAAGTACCGATTGCATGCCGCCGGTCTGAAGCCGCGCCACCTCTCTCGCGTAGGCCGAGATGAACCCTTCCTCCGAGATCACCTTGAACAGGTCCAGATAGAGCGACAGGACTCCTTCGTTGCCGACTCGGTCCAGCACCTCCAGGATCAACGAGCTCTTCCCGTACCGCCGCGGCGAGAAGAGGATGACATTCTGGCTCGTAGCGATGTCGCGCGTCAGCTCGTCGATCTCGGCGTCTCGATCGGCAAACGCCTCTCCCCGCACGATCTTCCCATACACAAACGGGTTTTCCATGGTCACGCCTCCGCGATATCTACCACGCGTTACGCAGTTTGCGTAACCATTCTGTCCCGGAGACGCCGAAAAGGCAAACCGGCCCGCAACCGCCTGGAACTGGCGCATCTCGGACATCACCGTGGGGATGAACCCCGACACACGGGATCATCTCACCACGAAGAGCACGAAGTCTACGAAGGGATGCGGACGCATCCCCAGTCGAGACTCAGGAGTCGCTAGTCAACGGTCCGAAGTCTTCGCTGAACAGCCCCGAGGCCGAGAATCCCGACACACAGGGTCATTTCACCACGAAGAACATGAAGTGCACGAAGGAATCGAGAAGAAGACACCGCGGACACCCCGGGCGCACACAAGGTGCGCCCCTACACAACAACAAGGCTTACGTAGGGGTGGAGCTCGTCTCGTCCAGAGCTTTCAGCCATCGGCTCTCAGCCTTCAGCCTTCAGCCTTCAGCTCCAAGCCTCGAGAAGCACCTTGCTCTCGCTGACGGCTGAACGCTGATGGCTGTCTGCCGCTTCTCAACCCTACAAACCCAATCAACTCAAGAAACCGCTTACTGATCGCCAACGGCTCCCGGATCAGTCGTCGGGGATGAACCGCCGCCAACGTCGCGGATCAACCGCAACGCAGGATCCGGATTCTCGTAGGGGTGGAGCTCGTCTCCGCCCGCTTCTCGCAGAGGTCCGTGGCTGCGGCCCTGGGCGCACGCAAGGTGCGCCCCTACCTTGCTGATCGCCAACGGCTCCCGGATCAGTCGTCGGGGATGAACCGTAACGCTACGTCGACACCTGGTTTTCGTAAGGGCGGAGCCTGTCTCGCCTGGAGCCGTCGGCTTTCGGCTCTCCGCACTGCTTGGCTCCTACCTGATGGCTGAAAG
>Ga0068714_10004257_pt1 | contig 16226 bp, 15 predicted proteins | sample MTBNYHSulfiMetaG_FD_62988 | JGI IMG/M metagenome (GOLD analysis project Ga0068714, IMG submission 62988) | Enrichment culture microbial communities from rom New York Harbor, USA that are MTBE-degrading - MTBE-NYH (New York Harbor Sulfidogenic)... | ecosystem: Environmental > Aquatic > Marine >...
GGTGAGGGCGTTCCTGTCGTCGGCTGGGGGATACCTGGCCGGAGAATACGACAATTCCTCCACAACCAGGCCGGCTTCGTTGATCCCCCCCAAGGGGAAACCCCACCCGAACTGGTTGAAGGTGACGCTCCCGAACCGAGAAACCCAGGAGAAATCGGAGATCCCCTCCGGCTGCCAGCCTCTTTTCAGCACCCCCCGCTCGTTGACGGCGAGAATCCCCTCGTCGAGAGCCCAATCCAGGTTCTTCCCAAGCCATGGACCTCCCGACGCAGACAGGACGAAGGCGGTGCATGCCTCCAGCTCGCCGGCTTCGTGGGTGTACACCAGCCTCGGAAGGCCGACGGACGCGATGACTGCGCACAAGACCGCTGTTCTCAGAGCCAGGGAGGCAACGCTCCGCATTGTCATGATCTCGGCCCTTACCCCCGCCCGCGGGGCCTCCAAGGAGGAGGACGCTCCCGAGCGTCAGCTTTGGATTCGGTAGCGCTCAATCCACTCAAGCCCAAAATCGTCGGTGCGCACCAGGAACACTACGGCCCGCCCAAAGCCGGCGACTCGCCGTCCACCTGGCAGCCGGAACTCCCCAACCTTCCGTCCCGCACGGTCGAACCGATCAACCAGGGGGTCCTCCCCAGCGGCCACATACCGCTCAACCCACACTTCCCCCTCCGGGGAACTCCTGGACCTGCCCGGCTTCGCCGGCGGGAAAGCCGATGGCCATTCGTACCGATCCATGATCCCCGGGCCTCCTTCTGCATCGTTTCGGAAGATCCGGACTCTCCCCGATGGGTCGACCTGCATGGACACCCGAGAGAGAGCGTTCTCCTCAAGCCACATCTCCTTTTCAGCGTCCCGAATGCGAACGGACCGGATCCGGTTGGCCGGTCCCGCCGCGATGCGCTTGTCGGGTGAGATCCATTGGATTGAATAATCCCTGCACCGCACAACGGCGACGCTGCCGTCCGGCGTCACCGCCCAGTCATCCTGGGGCTCGGCAGCCTTTCCCAGCACACCTCCGCCTCCCGGGAGGGGGGGCGGAGGAAGCTCCGGCACCTTCAAGAGGGCGAGAGTATCCAGGATCCCGGTCCCCGGGTCGAAACGGACCAGGGCCGCCGAGTCCGGGAAGGAGCCCATGGGCTGTACTTCCGACCGGAAGTAGAGGCGCCCTGATTGATCCACCCCCTGGGGAAGAGTCACGACCAGTTTCCCGGAGGCGGTCGTCTGTCCCATGGGAAGAGTCCGGACGAAGATCCCCCGGGGGTCCACGGTGGCAAGGCGTGCGTTGCCAAGGTCCACCAGGAGTGTCGTGTCGCCCGATAGCGGGAAGACGGCGTCCGGTTGACCGTACTCCTGCGGTCCTTGCCCCAACCGGCCAAGGGTGTCGGCGGACTCGGAGTCGAAGTCGACGACGGCCAACACCTGGCCCAACGGATCGGCCACCATCACCCGTCCGTCCGAAAGCTCCCGCACCGGGCCGATCCTGCCGAACGCCACAGGAAACGCCCTGTCCAGGACCAGGCGATCCGGAGACTGGGCCCGTGCGACCGGCAAAGGAACTGCCAGGATCTGGAAGGCCAGGAGGGTCGGGCGAAGAATGTGATTCCTGCTTCGGTGCACCACGGCTCACTTCTCCCTCAAGATCTCGATGGGCGCCACCGAACCGGCTCCCCGGGCCTTCAGCGGGCTCTCCATCATCTCCCTACGATGGAAAGGAGAATCGGTTGCAGCGGAGAGGACTCTTGACATTATATCGAATATCTATATATCGTAGCTCTAGTCAATACGACCCAATCCCGTTCCGGAGCCTCCATGCCCGAGGAAGACGCCAGCGTCGAGCCACAGAGCCTCACCAAGCACTTCAACGAGGCGCTGATCCTCTCCTCCCTGGAGAGAGGCCCGAAGCACGGGTACCAGCTCGCCCTGGACATCGAGGAGAAGAGCGAGGGCCGCTTTGGCTTCAAGCACGGGACCCTCTACCCCATCCTCCACAAGCTCGAGGGCGACGACCTCATACGGGGGGAGTGGACGGACGAGGGGCCGAGGGGGAAGCGGAAGCAGTACCGGCTCACCCCCCGGGGGGAGAGGTACCTGGGGACGCTCCGGGACTCCTGGAGGACCCTCCTGCAACAGTTCACGAATCTCATGGGAGAGGGGGGATCATGAGCCGATTCGCCAAGGCACTCTCGGACGCAGCATCGAGGCTGACCTTGCCGGAGCCGGTCCGGTCCCGGGTCCTGCTGGAGATGGCCGCCGACATGGAGGACCTCCACCGGGCCTACCTGGAACGGGGCCTGCCGGAGGAGAAGGCCCGGGAGGCGGTCCTGGAGCACTTCGACCTGTCGCAAGAAGCCCTTCGGGAGCTCGCCGCGGTCCACGACTCTCCCCTGGAGCGGTCCCTCACGAGCTTGTCGGGCCAGGCTCACCGGCCATGGGCCCGGACCCTCCTGGGACTCCTGGGTCTGTTCGTGGCCCTGGGCACCGGAAGCCTCTTCCTGGAGGCCGGACTTCTCTCCCGCGCCAGTTCCCTGGCCTGGGTCCTGCTGGCCATCCTGGCGGTAGGGCTGGCTGGAGGAGTGTGGAAGATCCGCATCCTCTACTTCGCGCCAGCCGCCGTGGAGTCCCGCACCCGTACCGGAGTGAGCTTCCTCCTGGGCCTGGCCGGTGTCCAGGTCGTCCTTGGCTTCGCCTGCGTCTGGGTGGAGCTTTACCGGAGCGGTCTCCGCATCCGGTCGGCCCCCGGGGAGGCTCTGATCCACATCGTGGGGTGGATGCACATGGCGTCGGCCACCCTGGTGGTGGCCCTCTCCGGAGCCCTGATCCTGGGCTTCCTCTGGTTCTTCCTGGAGGGTCGGACTCAGCGCCTGCAGGCCGCCGCCGCCTCCAGGCTTCTGGAGGCCGATCGATGAGGGCCCCGACTGTCATCGTCGCCGCTGCCAACATCGGTGCCCCCGCGCTCCGGGCGGCACCCCTTCCACCCGCTGGCTCTTCGCGAAAGGGATGCCTTCCATGCGAGAGTTGATCCGTGCGTTCGGGCCATGGGGTCCGATCATGCTCGTCCTTGGCGTGGTGGTCCTGGCTCTTGCTCTTCGGGTAGCATGGACGGTGGCCCGACCCACCCGCCAGGGGTCCTCCGATCTCGCGGAGACCGCGAAGGCCCTCCTCTTCTGGGGCGTGGCGGCGGCGGTCCTGGGATTCCTCGGCCAGTGCAGCGCCGCCTTCATGGCGTTGAGCACCATCCTGGCGGCGCCCGAGATTTCCGCCGCCGTGGTGGCCGAGGGGTTCGTCATCTCCTTCCTTCCGGCTCTCGCGGGGATGGGAATCTTCGCCTTCGCTGCGGCGGTGTGGGGATGTGTCCGGTTCCTCCTCGGGCGGGGAGCGAGAACGGCGACGCCTGTCCTCCCGGCACTTCTGATCCCCCTCCCTCTCCTGATCCCGGTGGCCCTCGCCACCCTGGGGTGCGGGCCCGACGGCGCCCGAGGCCCGGCGGAGATCCATGAAGGCGTCTGGACGCTGCCGGCCGACCCCAGCGTCTTCCTCTGGGAATTCGCGTCCGATCCGGGCGAGGGCCTCACCTGCATCGTGCACGACGTTCAGGGGGGCCTCAAGTACACGGAGACGCCCTGTGCCTCCGCGTCGCTGGCGGGAGACAGCCTCTCCCTGGGGATGCCCAACGGCACACGTTACGTGGGCCGTGTGGACCTGGCCGGGGGACGCGTTCGGGGCAGGCTCCTCTACCCGGGCGGGGGCAGCATGGATGCACCTCTGCGCTGGGCTCCCCGGGAGGACTACCCCACACTGTGGCCCGCAGCACCGAACACAGGACCCTTCGTCTACCGGGTCCCGGCCGACTCCGGCGACGGTTGGCCGGTGGCGCAGGCGGCCTCGGCGGGTGTGGACCCGGCGGCCTTGGAGAGGGCGGTCGAGGCCGTGCGCCGAGGGGAGGCAGGGTTCCTGAAATCCCTCCTGGTGGCCCGGGGCGGGTCCCTGATCCTGGACGAGTACTTTCACGGGTACGGGCCGGGAGACCTGTCGCCCCTGGCGTCCTGTACCAAGAGCATCTCCTCCCTTCTGGTGGGGCTGGCTATTCAGAATGGACAGATCCCCGGGGTGGATACCCCACTGCTCGACTTCTTCCCGGCGGAACGGGCGGGGGCCGGAACCGGGTGGGGGGATCTCACGCTGGAGCATCTCCTCACCATGTCCATGGCCCTGGACTGGAGCCCCGAGGAAGCCGAGACCCTCCACGGGACCGGGCCTGATGCCTTCCGCCACATCCTGTCGCGTAAGGTCGGCGGCCGGCCTGGAGAGGACTGGGCCTACGTGAACATGAACGTCAACCTCCTGGCAGGAATCCTCCGGCAGGCCACCGGAGAGCACGCCGAGGCCTTCGCCCAGCGTACCCTCTTCGAGCCCCTGGGCATCCGAGCCTGGAGCTGGGACTGGGGCAGCCAGGACGGCTACAACCTCATGGATGGGAGCCTCCGACTCGCCCCCCGGGACATGGCCCGCATCGGGGTCATGGTGGCGAGCGGGGGTGTGTGGAAGGGGCAACGGGTCCTGGACGAGGCGTGGATCCGGGAGTCCCTGCGCCCGCATCTCCAGGCGGGCCCGGGCCCCGAGGGGTACGGCTATCTCTGGTGGACCATGGAGGTGCCGGGCCCGCAAGGCGCTCCCCTCCAGGTACACTTCGCCAACGGGTGGGGTAGCCAGTTCATCCTCATCTTCCCGGCCCTGGACCTGGTGGTAGTCACCACCGGGGGAAACCAGGAGAACGGGAAGCACCTGGCCATCGGAGAGGTCCTGGTGCGGGAGCTCCTGCCGGGGGTGGGCCATCGGCCTGCCTGATGAGACGCACCGGCTGGCCGAACGCCAGGCTGTCCTCTCACCCCCCCCACACTCTCTCGAACACCCGGAGGAAGTTCTCCCCCAGGATCCCTCGCACGTCGGCATCGGAGTAGCCCCGGGCCGAGAGCGCTTCGGCGACTCCCACGATCTGAGCGTAATCGTCGAAGCCGGCCACGTTGCGGGCGGGCGAGGTGATGTCGGCGGTCACGTAGCGGTCGTAGTCCGCCGTGATGCCCGGAAAGGGAATCGCGCCCCACACGTCGGCGGCGTGGGTGGGGTAGGTGCCGATGGACATGTCCGTGCTGATCCCGATCGCGGCAGTGCTACCGGTAAGCTGGGCCACGTAGTCCATCAGCGCGAGGTAGTCGTCCAGCGTGGGGCGCGTGGTGGTCCCCGGCGGCATGACCAGCGGGCCCCAGGAGCACACCCCGATTACCCCTCCCCCCCGGGCACAGGCCCGGATCTGCTCGTCGTCCACGTTGCGGGGGCTCGGGACGAGGGCGCTGGGGTTGGAGTGGCTGAACACGCACGGACGGGCGCTCTGCTCCAGGATCTCCAGGGTGGCCCGCCGGCCGGTGTGGGTCAAGTCCAGGACGATACCCACCCGGTCGCACTCGGCCACGACCATCTCCCCGAAGCGGGTGAGCCCGCCGTCGGTGCGGTCCAGGCACCCGTCGCAAAGCTGGTTGGTGGCGTTGTAGGCGAGCAGCATCATGCGGAGCCCCAGGGCGTGGAACGCCTGCAGGCGGTGCAGCTCGAGCCCGATCCAGTCCCCGTCCTGGGCGGCCAGCAGGAGGCCGGCGCGGCCCTCGCGCTTCGCCCTGCGGAGGTCAGCCACGGTGCGCACGACGGGCAGGTTCGGGAATTGCCGCTCCACCCAGTGCCAGTAGAGGATCCCCTCCATGGCGCTTTCCACCGTGGCGTGGGGGTCCCAGGCGGTGACGGCGTAGGCGGTGACCCCGTGGCGGTGGGCCAGGTGGAAGTCGGCGTCGGGCCACATCTGCATGCACCCGTCCACGAAGATCCAGGGGTGGTCCCGCTCCAGGACCGAGTGGGTGGCCTTGCCGTGGATCTGCTGGCGAGGGGAGGCGTTGGCCGAGGTCCCGCCTGCGGTGCGGGGGCCGGAGGGCGGGCCGGCATCGGCGCCCAACGGGTCATGAGCGGGTGCGCCCCTCAGGGAGTCCGGCTTCGCCAGGGACGCGCCCACAGAAGCCATGGCGGCGCCCTTCAGGAACTCTCGGCGGAGGAGGGGCATGGGACGATCTCCGGTTGAGGTCCAGCGGAGACCGGGAAGGCAGCCGCCAGATCGGGGCCTCCATGACTCCGCGCAAAATCCTGGGGAATCTAAGGCGGATCCCTCCGATCTGCGAAGGGAGCCCCACCCGGCGGGTCCGGCCCCGCATCGCGCCCACGGAGGCCAGCCGAGTGGAGTGGGATCGGGGCTTCAGCGACAGGGGGCCTTCGACCCTTACCGCTTCCTTCCGCCGTTCCGGCCTTGGGCGGGGCGACGGGGCTCCTGGATCAGGATCTCCGCCCGCAGGTCGAGCCCTCTGGAGAGCCGCCGGATCATGGGAAGGGTGAGGGCTCGTTTGCCCGAGAGGATCTCGGACAGGCGGCCCCGGGAGCCGATCATGGGCTCCAGGTCGCGTGGGGGAAAGTCCCTCGGGGGATGCCCCCACGGTTGATCGCCTCGAAGCGGACTCCAGGACCCCTTGCTTCGATCATGGATCTACCACTGAATCGGGGGAGCCTCGCCCTCACGCCAATCTTGCCGTCCCCCCCGCCCGAACCGCATGTTGTACGCCGTACCCGCCAACCCTCCCGGGAAGCTCATCCCTCCCGGGTTGCGTTGCCGCCACCTCCCGTGGAGGCGCCGGCGATCTCCTCGTTGAGAAGAGGAGGGCAGGATGTCCGCAGTGGTGGTACCGAATCGGTCCTCAGGGGGCAGGTGCTCCCGACTCCTCCTTCTCTTCCCACCCCTCCTCCTTCTGATCCAGCCGGAGGCCATTCGGGCACAGAGTTCCGCCACGGGGCCCGGAGACCCCACCACCGTGCTGGCCACAGGCCTCAACCGCCCCTGCCGCATGGCATTCGACGAGCACGGTGACCTGTTCGTTGCCGAGATCATCACCGGTGAGATCCGCAGGGTCACGCCCACGGGGACGGTCACCCTCTTCCACTCGGGGTTGGCGGATTACCGGGGCATCGTCTTCGATGCCTTCGGTGACCTCCTCCTGTCGGACCGGACAGACGACAAGGTGCACCGCATTTCCCCTCAGGGATCGGTGACGGTCTTCGCCGACGTCCTGGATCCCTATGGCGGCGGAGCCATCGCCCCCGACGGCGACGTCTGGATTCCCGCTTCCGGGGTCATCCACCACTTCACCCCCCTGGGCGTCCTGGTGGAGAGCATCGACATCGCGTCCCAGGGGCTAGCCAACGCGGGGCCGACGTTCTCTCCCTCGGGGGAGCTGTATCTGGGGAGCTGGGGGGGGCTCTGGAAGCTCCAGGGCGGCGTCGTTTCCCCCATCCTGACCGGCATGACCGTGCGCAACTGGGGGGTGACCTTCGACCTCTCCGGGAACTTCGTCCAGGCCCGGGAGGCCGTGGAGGCAGGGGACACGCACCGGATCATCCTGCGCGCCCCCAACGGGAGCGTGGTGGACGACTCCCTCGTCACGCAGGTGGTCAGCCCGTGCGCGACAGCGTTCGCCCGGGACGCCAGCGGAGCCACCACCAAGCAACTACTTATCGCCCAGACCAATGGGACCCTACTCCGGGCCAACGCCGCCGGGATCCCCTCAGCGGGCCTTCCCGTCGTGCCCATCTCCCTCCGGGGCATCTCCCCCGACGCCCAGCTGGGCGCCCTGGCCGGCCAGCAGAGCGCCCTCACCGCCAACGAGGCCCACTTCCTGGACGCCATCGGAAACCGGAACGCCTCCTTCGACGTGGGGGACTTCCGTGCCTTTCTCATCGCCACGGGGACGGTTCCCAGTCCCGTGCCGGGACTCGCGGGTGCGCCGGCCCTGGCCGCACTCTCCGGCATCCGCCGATAGGAGGTATGCCATGAACACGATGACGTGGCGCGTTCGGGTCCTGGCGGTCCTGTGCCTGGGGGGGTTGGCGGGGTGCGGCGGGGATGGCGGCCCTACCGGTCCGGAGCCAGGAGCCCTGGTAGTGAACCTCACCACTCCCAACGCCGACGATGCGGCCATCCTGCTTCGCGTCATCGGGTCGGGGATCACCCAGGTCTCGGCCAGCCAGGCGGGAACCTACCTGAAGGTGCTCCAGGACGGGAACACCCTGACGGCGGTGCTGGTGGGGGACCTGGCGACGGGGGCCCTGATGCGGTTCAACGTCCCGGACGTCAACGCCCTGGGGTCGTATTCGGCCACCATCGTGCAGGTGGCCGACGAGGGGAACGGCCTGCGGACGTCCCTGGCGGGGTATGCCCTCAACCTGGCGGAGGCTGCCGGGTAGCTGCGGCAGGGAGGCGAAGGGGGCAGTCCGGTGCCCGTGTGGCTACCGCGCAGGGGGATCAGCCGGATGTGCAAGGAGAAGCAGCGGACCGATCCCCTGGCGATGTCCGCCGCCATGTGCGCGCCCTGATGCGCGATGACGTGGATCGCCTGCAAGGGCTGAAGCGCGGGGGAGGGTGCACGGCTTGGCGCCGACCCGCGCCGGCTCAACGCGCGACGAGTGCGCGCGCGACGAACCAGACGTTGGCCGGGCGTTCCGCAAGGCGACGCATGAACCAGGGGAACCACGCCGCGCCATAGCTGATGAGCACGCGCACGCGGTGCCCCTCGGCGGCCAGGCGCCGTTGGTCGGGAGCACGGATGCCATAGAGCATCTGCACCTCGTAGTCGGAGCGTAGGACACCGGCCTGCCCGACTTCCTCGACGATCTTCTGGAGCAGCCGTGTGTCGTGCGTCGCGAGCGCCGGCGCCGGGGCGTCCGCGTGTGCGCCGGCGTGCCGGAGCAGCAGGCCGGCTAGACGAGCGTAGCTGGCGTCCACGTCGGCCTTGTCCGGGAACGCGACGTCGGCGGGCTCTGCGTAGGCGCCCTTCACGAGCCGGATCGCGCTCGTAAGCGGGAGCAGCGACGCCAGGTCCGTTTCGGTACGGCGCAGGTAGGCCTGCAGGCAGAGGCCGAGATTGCGATGACGGGGGGCCAGCGACCGGAACAGCTCGATCGTCCGCTCCGTGTAGACGCTCGACTCCATGTCGATCCAGAGCGGCTGCCCATGCTGCGCAGCCCGCGCCGCGAGGGCCGCCACATGCTCGGCCGTGCGCGCCGTGTCGATGTCCAGCCCGAGCTGCGTGAGCTTCACGGAGATGCAGCTGTCGAGCCCGCGCCCAGCGATGGTGGCAATCGCCCCGTCGTAATGCACCGCCACGGCGTCCGCCTCCGACGCGGTCGCCACATTCTCGCCGAGCTGCGTGACCACGGTGCCAAGGCCCGAGGCGGCGAACATGGCCGCCGCGTCGAGGGCGGATCCAAGCTCCTCTCCCGGCATGAACCGCGCGACGGCCCGGCGTGCGAATGGGAGCTTCGGAATGCGTTCGGCGAGCCAGTGATTTCGTGAGAGCGCGAGCAGCGTACTGCGCATCATGGGCGGAATCTCTCGAGCGGAAAGCGACTTCGACAAGATCGCTCTACCGTCACGCCACGATCGGGTGGAGCGCCGGCCCACAATCGTGCGGCAACCGCGTGCCCTGGGCAAGTCCGGGTGCCTACCGCCCCGCCCGGATTCTCGTCGCCTTAGCATCTCCCGGGACGCTGGCAACCCGAGCCCCCTGCCACCCCGGTCCCCCCTCACCGCCTCCGGCAAAGACGGTGGCCGCTGCACGCTGACTTCTCCGCATCTCGCTGCTGAGGGTGGGAGGTCGGGGTGGTGCTCGGTGCATGAAACCGAGGCGGGCGGGAGCCGGGCATCGGCGCCGGATGAGGGGAATCAGCTCTGGAGACGGGAAAGCCAGGATGAATTGGGAAGCTTTGGGGGCTGTGGGCGAGGCGGTGGGAGGGACCGGGGTCGTCCTGACTCTGCTGTACCTGGCCATCCAGGTGCGCCAGCACACCGCCGAGATGCGTTCCCAGGCTTCCGAGTCGGTAGCGGGAAATCTCAGAGAGTGGCTCCGGCCCATGATCGAGGACCCGGAGCTCTCCAGGATCTTCCGAACCGGAGCGGAGGGCTGGGAACGCTTCCCGCCGGACGACAAGGCCCGGTTCTTCCACATGACCTTCGTCTGGCTCAAGACCATCGAAGCGGCACATTACCAGTTCACCCGCGGCCGGTTGGATCCCGAAGTGTGGAGGGGATGGGAAGCCGTGGTGACCTCCTATCTCAGGGGGCCAGGCATCCGGGCCTACTGGGCTCAGCGCCGGTACGGCTTCTCGCTGGCCTTCCGGGCCTATGTGGATTCCGTTCCCCTTGACGGGCCGCACTTCGCCAGGGTGGGGGAGATCACGGGGGAGACCCGGGGCCCGGGAACCATCGCCTACGAGGGGTTCAGGGGTGTCCCGAGTGAACCGGGTGGTCTTCTCTGGGGTGAAGGCTCTTCGGACGGCGGCGCAGATGCGGGTCCGTCCTCCCTCCGCACAGTCTCGAGGCGAGGAAGCCATCGGCTGGGGCGCAAGGCATTGGGTGGGTAGCGGGCCTTCGATCCACCCGCGGCCCGTGAGCCGGGAGCCCGATCCGTTTCCGCCGCCATGACCGGTGCGGGGTGGACGCACGCTTCCGGCAGGTTGTTGGACGACGGGTAACGTGAAACGCGTCGAGAAGGATCCAAGTGAATAGGCGACCGATGGTCTTCGCCGTTGCCGTCTCCCTGGGCATCGTTACCCTGGCCCCCGGGTGCATGGACGAGCCACTGGTTGAGCCCCATGCCTACGATGGGGGCCTGGCGCTCCTGTCTTTCGGGCCCGAGGTCCTTGACGAGCACCTGCTGGTAAGGACCGTGGTGAGCGGCCTGACGACGCCCACGACGGTGGCCTTCCTGGGACCCGACGACTTTCTGGTCCTGGAGAAGAACACCGGCCAGGTCCTGCGGGTGACGGCGGGAGTGATCCAGGGTGCGGCGCTCGACCTTGCCGTGAACTTCGCCTCCGAACGGGGCCTCCTGGGCATGGCGCTGCATCCGGAATTCCCCACCGATCCCGGGGTGTACCTCTACTGGACGGAAAGCACCACCGGGGCCGACAACAACGTGCCCGCCGATGCGCCTCTGCTCGGCAATCGTGTGGACCGTTTCGCCTGGGATGGCTCGGCCCTGAGCTTCGACCGGAACCTCGTCCGCCTGAGGGCGATCCAGCAGGATACGGATCAGACCCAACGAGGCAACCAGAACGGCGGAGTGCTGCGGTTCGGACCAGACGGTAAGCTCTACGTCTTCGTGGGCGACGTCGGCCGGCGCGGAAGGCTCCAGAACCTGCCGTGCGGCCCAGCGGACCGCTACGACTGCCCCCCGGGGACCTCCATTCCCGATGATCAGTTCGGTGGGCCGGAGCCGGACGGTGCACACCTCACGGGCGTGATCCTCCGGATGAACGACGACGGCAGCGCGCCGGCGGACAACCCCTTCTACGGGGTCGGGGCCGCCATGGGCGGTGAGGTCGGCGCCAGAATCCAGATGGTCTTCTCCTACGGCCACCGCAACAGCTTCGGCATGGATTTCGATCCACGCTCGGGCATACTCTGGCTTCTGGAGAACGGCGACGACTCCTTCACCGAGATCAACCGCGTGTCGCCGGGGATGAACGGCGGCTGGGCGCAGATCATGGGCCCTGTTTCACGCATCGGCCAATTCAAGGAGATCGAGACCAGCCCTCAGTTCTTCGGGCTACAGCAGCTCCGGTGGGCTCCAACCCATATCGCCGACACTCCGGAGGAGGCGCTCTCGCGTCTCTTCATGCTTCCTGGCGCCCGCTACGAGGACCCGAAGCTCAGCTGGAAGTTCGAGATCGCCCCGGGCGGCATCGGGTTCATCCGGGGACGGGCCCTCGGGCCCAAGCACGACGGGGATCTGATCGTAGGGGCAGCGCGAGACTTCCTTGCGGAAGGACACCTCTTCAGGCTCAAGCTGACGGGAAACAGCGACCGGATCGCCGTGGACGATCCGCGATTGGAGGACCGGGTGGCGGACAACATCTCCAAGTGGGACATCACCGAGAGCGAGAGCCTGCTCTTCGGCACCGGGTTCGGAGTCGGCACCGATGTCCGGACCGGGCCGAACGGGAACCTCTTCGTCGTGTCGCTTTCCCATGGGGCCGTCTACGAGATCTACCGCCGACCCATCGGATCGCCCGGCTCCGGGCCGTCCTGACGATGCCGTGGATCTCCGGCGAGGCCGGTTGTGAGGAGCGAGGCTCGAGGGTAGATTTACACCATAGTAATCTACTTCCACCATTCGAGAACCATGCCCCTCAACATCAAGAACCCGGAAGTGGAGGCCCTGGCCGCCGAGCTGGCCCGGATCACCGGGGAATCCAAGACTGAGGCCATCCGCCAGGCCCTGCTGGAACGTCACGCTCGCCTTCGCTTCCGGGTGAATGACGCCGGCGGAAGGGAGAGGATCCGCCGCTTTCTGGAGCGGGAGGTCTGGTCCCGGGTGCCGGAAGATCAGCGGGGCCGCGCCCCCACCAAGGGGGAGCGGGAGGAAATCCTGGGCTACGCCGGGGAGGGCGTATGAGAGGGTGCCGGCGGCGCCAGGCGGACCTGACCCATGGTCGTTGATGCCTCGGCCCTCCTGGCCATCGTCTTCCAGGAACCCGGGTTCGAAAGCCTCCTGGACCGGATTGAGGCCGTCGATGCGGTGGCTGCCGGAACCCCAACCCTGACCGAAACGGGGATCGTCCTCCACGCCCGGCTGGGCACCGGCGCCCACGGCCTCCTGGAACGAATGCTGGACGAGCTGGGCGTCCAGGAAGTGCCCTTCGGTGAGATCCATTGGCGGGAAGCCGTGGATGCCTATCACCGCTTCGGGAAAGGCAGACACCCCGCCGCTCTCAACTTCGGCGACTGCATGACCTACGCCGTGGCCAAGCTGGCCGGAGAGCCCCTCCTGTTCCAAGGGACGGACTTCGCCCTCACCGATCTGGAGCCGGCCTGACCCACCCCCGGTTCGGACTCTTACGGGATTGCGTTTCCCCCCCTGGGAGTAGTCCTTCCATGGTCCCTTTGGCCGATGGGTCGGCCGGGAATCATCCGTTAGCTTCCAACACGAACCCATTCATGGCGCGAATCCCCCTGGCCGAAGGGGGGTTTAATGACGGGTATGCTCAGAAGAGACGGACCGCACAGGCGCAATCACGGAGAACCGTTCCGGATGAAAGAGGGTATCAAGATGCTCTGGACCATGATATCGCCCTTCCTCAACGCCCCGCCCGCAGATCTCCGGGAGAGGAGCCGTCCACCCGCTCGCAGGATGGCCGCGACGCTGCTTTTCATGGCCCCCATGGGGGCTCTCCTCCTGGTTCCCGGGGATGCCCGGTCGCAGGAGGTCTCCTACTCGTTCATCCCGACCTACAAGGAGATCCGCTGGGATGACGCTTTCGGCCTGGAGCGGACGCGCCTCTTTGGCGCCCGGGCTTCCCTGGATTTCGGACCCTTCTTCTCCTTGCAGCCCTTCTATGCATGGAAGGACGACGTGGGGATCCGGGATGGCCTGACCATTCCCGAGGGGGCCGAGGTCCCCGAGAGCTTCGATGTGAAGGCCTTCGGGGCGGACATGCAGGTGAACCTGGCCCGTGGCTCGCTGGTCCCCTTCGTTCGCGGAGGGGGCGGCATCCTGAGGACCGACGACGAGGCGGCCGGTGAACGGGATCGCATCTTCCTCAGGGGCGGCGGTGGCGTGCGCATCGGACTCGGCGGGTCGGCAGGCCTGGAACTGAGCGCGGAACGGTGGGCCACGCGACTCGACGCGCCGCTCGTTCCCGGCGCCGTGCCGGAGGAGGACTTCCCCGACGACGGGATCGTGAGCTCGAACGTCTTCGGCGCCGGTTTGCGCATCCCCTTCGGAGGAGGATCCCGGGAGACCGAGGGCGTGGGTGGGATCCTTCCGGGGATCCACCTGGAGCCCTATGCGGGCCGGATCGACTTCGCCGACGAGCTTCGCCTGGAGCGGCAGTATCTGGCTGGTGCCAGGGCGGGCGTAGACCTGAACCAGAACGTGGGGCTCCGAGCCTACTACTGGAAGGGAGTGGAGGACGACTTCGCCGACTGGATGGATCTCGAGGGGTACGGAGCCGAGGCCCAGTTCGCCCTCAACACGGGCTCGGGACTCAGTCCGTTCCTGGTGGCGGGCGTGGGCAGGATCGACTTCAAGGATGACTACCTGGACCTGGACGGAGAGCCCCGCACCAAGGAGAACCACCTGACGCTCGGAGGGGGCGCATCGTTCTTGCTGGGCAACAACGTCCGGGTCCAGCTGGGAGTCCGGAACCTCCTGATGACGGTGGGCACTGAGCTGGAGGACGTCACCAGCCCCGACGAGCTCGTCTCCAACTGGCAATACAACGCCGGGATCTCCTTCTCCATCGGTGCGCGCGGCCAGACCACCGCCCAGCGTGCCGCGGACCGGGAGCGCTCGCGCTATGAGGCGGAGGTGGAGCGGGCCAGGGCCGAGGCAGCGGGAGAGCGAGCGCGATTGGCTGCCGAGTTGGAGAGGCTTGCGGAGGAGAACCGCCGGCTGAGGGCAGGCGAGACGCCGGAGCAGGTGGAGCGCAGGGCGCCGGTGGAGCGCCCAACGGAGCTGGATCGCGCAGGGTACGAGGCGGAGCTCCGGAGGCTTGCCGAGGAGAACCGCCGCCTGAGGGCCGGTGAGGCTCCGGCGCGGATGGAGCGGATGGACCCGGCCCAGAGGATGGAGCGGATGGAGCGGTCCGTGACCCTGGCGGACACGGGGTTCACGGGGCGGACCATGACCATTCCCGTTCCCGAGGTGGGGGAGATCATCCTCCGGTACGGCCCGGAGTACGCGATCCGCGCGCTGCCTCCGGAGGAGAGGGCCATGCAGGCGGATACCCTGTCCGCCCGGCTCCAGCGGGAGCTCCTGGAAGCGCGCCTACCCGAGATGGTCCGCGAGATCGTCCGGGAGGAGCTGGACCAGGTCGTGATGGCCGCAGGGGACACCACACAGGCACGGCTCCAGCGGGAGCTCCTGGAAGCACGACTCCCCGAGATGATCCGTGCCATCGCCAGGGAAGAGGCAGGCCGGACCGTGGTGACCTTGGTAGACACCGCCCAGACACGACGTCAGCGAGAGCTTCTCGAAGCGGAGCTCCCCCGAATGATCCGCCAGATCACCCGGGAGGAGCTGGGCCGCGCCGACGTCCAGCCCACGGAGGACCGGCCCGTGCCCGTAGAGGTGACGCGGCCCGCGCCACGAGGTGAGTCCTTCCTCGAGGATGGCCGGCTCCACGCCCTGATCCCCTTCTCGGGCGTGCAGGTCTCCTCCCCGACTCAGTTCCTCCTGGGAATCCGGGCGGACCTTGGCCGGATCAGGGGCCCCATCCCCCTGACGCTCCTGCCGGAGATCTCGCTCGGCGTGGGGGAGGGCGAGACCACCGTGCGGGCCGCCGTCCTGGGCCGGGTGGGATGGACGCTGGGCCTGGGACGCAACGTGACCCCTTACGGCCAGCTGGGGGTGAGCGTCACCAACCGCCGCTTCCTCTCGATGGACCCGGCGTGGGGAGTCACGTTCGACGCATTCACCTCCTCCCCCCGCGGTCCCTTCAACCTCTTCCTCGAACACCGCGGGGTGGCGTTCTTCAAGGAGAATCAGCTCCTGGTGGGAGTCACGCTCCCACGTTGACGTGACGATGGGCTCCGGGAGCCCGGGGGGCGACCAGCGCCCCCGGCTCCCGGAGGAGGATCCCGGCATAGGGTTATTCGCTGAGCTCAGACGGGGCACTGCCGTGGGATGAGCAGGGCTCAGCCGAAGCTCAGCTCGGTCATGGTCTCCAGGAAGAGGCGTTCCCTGGGGGAGAGGGCCTCGGGGCCCAGGGTGTCGGCCAGGGCCAGAAGGCGCTCCAGCTCCTCCCGGTTCACCGGGTGGACGCGGGACAGGTCGATTCGCCTCCAGCGCGTCCGATCCACCTGGTTCTTCACCAGGACCGACGAATAGAAGGAGTTCGGTCTTTCCACGATGCGGCGGAGGGCGATGCGGCGCTTTCGCCAGCGACGATACCACAACCGCAGACCGACGGCGGAGAGAAGACCGCAGACCAGGCCGGCAACCCAGAACGTCATGGAATCATGCTACTCCCGAGGCGGCCGCCCCCGGGCATGGACGTGGAGCCCGGAACCGGGGCGCCTCCCCTTTCCCCTCCTATGACGGGTTTCGGAGGCGCCAGGTTGCAGCCGAGCCTGGAACCAAGGC
>Ga0068714_10004259_pt1 | contig 16220 bp, 12 predicted proteins | sample MTBNYHSulfiMetaG_FD_62988 | JGI IMG/M metagenome (GOLD analysis project Ga0068714, IMG submission 62988) | Enrichment culture microbial communities from rom New York Harbor, USA that are MTBE-degrading - MTBE-NYH (New York Harbor Sulfidogenic)... | ecosystem: Environmental > Aquatic > Marine >...
CTCCATGTTGCCGGTTCCCTTGAACTCTTCAAAGATAACCTCATCCATGCGGCTGCCGGTTTCAATGAGCGCAGTGGCGATAATAGTCAGACTGCCGCCTTCTTCAATGTTGCGGGCCGCCCCAAAAAAGCGTTTAGGCCGGTGCAAGGCATTAGAATCCACACCCCCGGAGAGCACCTTGCCGCTGGGAGGGACCACGGTGTTATAAGCCCGCGCCAGACGGGTAATACTATCTAACAGTATTACCACATCCCGCTTGTGTTCCACGAGCCGTTTGGCCTTCTCGATAACCATCTCTGCCACCTGAATATGCCTTTGAGCCGGCTCGTCAAAAGTTGAACTGATAACCTCGCCCTTGACCGAGCGTTGCATGTCAGTGACTTCTTCAGGCCGTTCATCAATCAAAAGCACAATCAGAATTATCTCCGGGTGATTCATGGTGATGCTATTGGCTATATTTTGCAGAAGCATGGTCTTACCGGTACGCGGCGAGGCCACAATAAGTCCCCGTTGGCCCTTGCCGATAGGCGTCAGAAGATCCATAATTCTCGCAGAATAGTTGGTTGGTTCCTCCCCTGACTCCAGTCTGATCCTCTCCATCGGGTAGAGCGGCGTTAAATTATCAAAGAGTATCTTTTCCCTGCCGAGATCGGAATTCTCATAATTGATAGCCTCGACCTTAAGCAGTGCAAAGTAGCGTTCGCCTTCTTTTGGAGGACGAATCTGGCCGGTAACCGTATCTCCCGTACGCAGACTAAACCGGCGTATCTGAGAAGGCGAGACATATATATCGTCCGGCCCGGGCAGATAATTATAGTCGGGCGCCCTCAAAAATCCAAACCCATCAGGCAGTATCTCTAATACGCCGCCGCCATAAATAACGCCGTTCTTGTCGGATTGGGCCTGTAAGATGGCAAATATGAGCTCCTGCCTGCGCATATTGGCCACGCCCTCGATATTAAATTGCTTGGCCATGTGGGCAAGTTCACCGACTTTTTTCTCTTTAAGGTCAATCAAATTCATAAACTACTCCTTAATCTTTACCTATCCTGAATCTAAGTGCGCACATTCAGCGCAAAAATACAAAAAAGCTAAGCCTCGATATTATATCGACCGGCCAAATGGATACCTTGAAAAAACACGAGTGTTTTCTGATGAATATTTAGAAATTCAAACGGTAGTATGTCTTTGGATTTTTTGCCCGTTTCCAGGAAGGAATAACGTTTGTTGTAACAGTAATGAATAAAAAAATAAAAGTCAAGATTTTTTTCTTGCCTGTCAAGCCAATTTAGAAATGTCCGGTTTTCGTGTCGGAGACCCGCCGGTGTTTTGGAGGGTCGTAGATGCGCCGGGGGGAACTTCACTCTTTCAGCAGTCAGCATGTTTGTTATTTGTTATCCGTTAACCGTTGTCCGACATATTCTTTCGGTAAACGGTCAACAGTGAACGGTGAACCGGCTTCATGCTGATAGCTGACGGCTGACTGCTCCATCCGAAAATCTAGGTTTTCAGATGACCACTAGTTAAAGTTTATCATTAATGCGCCCGATGTTAATAAATGTAAATCAAAATACACAAGGGACGCATAGCCGTGGAACAAACTCAAGACTCGCCAAGGGAATTATCGGCATCGATCGACGCCGGGCGGCATGATAAGGTCAAACGCATCATGGATACTGTTAACCGCGGGGATTTCCCCGCGGTCATGGAACACGTATCCAAGCTTATAGCTGCGGCCCAGAGTTCCAATTCCTCGGCTAAAGATCTTTCAAAGATAATACTTAAAGACCTGGGGCTGACAAACAAGGTATTAAAAGTTGCCAATTCCGCTTATTATGGCCTGCGTTCCCGGGGAATCAGGAAGATATCTACGGTGACCGGCGCCGTCATCCTCCTCGGGTTTGAGGCCGTTCGGGATATCACAGCCACCATTACCCTCTTCGACTATTTTTCCAAGAAGGCTACGGATATACGAGAATTGAAACGAATGGTGGCCTTATCCTTCACCGGAGCCACCTTTGCCAGGGAACTTTCCCGGGCTATAAACTATTCATGGGAAGAAGAAGCCTATTTATGCGGGCTATTTCATGATTTTGGCCGTATGATTGCCGCCTTCATGCTTCCCGATGAATACCGTAAGATCAAGAAAGAAGTGGAAAATGGTTCCACGGAAAATAAGGCAACAAAGGCTATCCTTGGTATTAGTCTCAAGGAGCTGGGAATTTCTGTGGCAAAGATGTGGGGGTTCTCAGAAAAAATATGCGAGAGCATGGAGGGTATGCCCTTAGCAACAGATGGACCACCGACCGAATCAGACACATTACGTGCCTTAGCCTTCATGGGACATCTTGTCTCAGAGGCGGTCTATTCCGGTAAAAACTTTGAAGAAGAAATAGGCCGGATTGTATCTGTCTATGGTAAGGTGTTGCCGATCAATGAAGACTTGATCGCCGACGTCAAAGAAGAGGCTGAGCGGCGTGCCATGGAACTTATGGCCCCACTTGGACTGGACATGTCAGTTTTAAAACCAAGGGGGGAAGGGTATCAGCCGGAAACCGCACAGCCCTCAGATATTCAAGATGAAATAGACGATCTGGAAAGACGCAACGAATGTATCCTGAATGCATCCCTTGAGATTACCCAGTCTATAGTGAAGGAATGTGATCTGGATTCCATCTACATGATTATTATGGAAAGCATGCAGCACGGCCTGGCATTCGATCATGTGCTCCTGGCCTTGGTAAACCCTGCCCGGACCATCATTAAAGCCCGGTATGGAATCGGCGAAGAAGCTGAAAACATCATCAGCAAGCTCGTGCTGCCACTTCGAGAGTCTTCAGGGATTGTAGCCTCCTCAGTTGCCTGGGGTAAGGATATGATAGTTAAGCTTGAAGATCCCAACCTCTCAGAAGGAGACAAGATAATACTCTCGGATATCAAGGCGTTGTCCATGGCCGCCTTACCCATAATGGTTGATAATCAGGCCATCGGTAACTTTATTATATCTAAAAAAAGCGGCCGTATAGAGACTGATAGTCTAAGACAGGCCGGTAAATTACGCGACTACGCCTCCCTGGCTATCGAAGCCACCCGAAACAGGATGCCGAAAAAATAGCCCCCTCCTCTTGTAAACGTGCCGTCAAACCCTGACGTTATGCGAAACCACCCAAATCCACCGTCTAATTTGGCTATCAAGATTAAAATCAGCAGGTTATGGAGTATCCCTGAACACCAGCAAGATATTAGATGCAAGGCGCCGAGGAGCAACGACTGAGGCGTATGAAGCAATACGCCGCAAGGAGGAGCGATCGAAGGCAACGCCGCAGATGATGCCTTGATGGTGGATCAGGGATCATCAAAGTAATTGACTCCTCTTTAATCTTGTTATAGCCTTAGCCTCAGTCAGCCCTTGTAAATAGCCTATAAGCGTGCGGCTCTATACATGGAGGCAACCATGAAAAGCTATCGCAAAGAACTCTGGTTTGAAGCGCCGACACGCCGGGCCTTTATTAACATCACGCAGGAGGTTAATGCCTGCGTCAGAGAAAGCGGCATTAAAGAAGGTCTATGCCTGGTAAATGCCATGCATATCACGGCCTCAGTATTTATTAACGATGATGAAAGCGGCCTGCATCAGGATTATGAAAGATGGCTGGAACATCTGGCCCCGCACGAGCCTGTCAGCCAATATAAGCATAATCGTACAGGTGAAGACAATGCTGACGCCCACCTCAAACGCCAGATTATGGGGCGTGAGGTTGTAGTAGCCATAACCGAAGGCCGGTTGGACTTTGGTACCTGGGAAAGGATATTTTATGGAGAATTCGACGGCAGGCGAAAAAAAAGAGTTCTCGTAAAAATTATCGGTGAATAAGTTATGCGAGGTGCGTAAATGGAGTTAACGGATATTTTATCAGTGCAAGGTTGGAAAGAATTGGCTGCGGAAATTAATAAAAGATTCGGGATGAACGGCAGTGTAAACGACAAACAGGGTCTGCTTGTTGCTGCCAGTCCTGCCCCGGCAAACAAAATTTGCCCAAGCATTAAAGCAGGCGAACAAAGCCGGGCGGTCTGTGCGACTGCCCACAGGCATTTGGCGGGGCTGGCCCAGGAAACCAAAAAGCCTGCGGTTGGGGAATGTGATGCCGGGTTTACCAAATTTGTGGCGCCAATTTTTTATAAAGATGAATTTTTGGGTACGGCTGGAGGGTGTGGTTTTCTCGCAGATAATGGCCTGGTAGATGCGTTTTATGTCGCGAAATTACTTAATCTCAGCGAGGAAGAGGTGAACACCTGGACTGCCGGCATCAAGAAACTTTCGCGATCGGACTTACAGGCAGCCATGGAATATGTCGAGGGGCGACTGGGAAAAATTCTGAAAGATCATAAAATGATGAGCCCATAAAAAGTCAATTCCTCACGCAAAGGCGCAAAGACCGCGGATGGAAAATGAAAATCTGGAAATCAAGAAATCAGGAATAGAGCCAGTATTTTTTTATGAGTTCCTGAGTTCCAAATTTTATTCTTTTTGCGGCTTTGGCACTGCCCTGCTATTTACTCATATTTCTGGCCAGGGTTTTGATTGGGTTCCCCTGTTGGATCAGCCTGACCTCCAACGGCATCTGCCCCGGCAGACAATGGGTGGCACAGGCTAAACATGGATCATAGGCCCGAAAAGCCATCTCCACCATATCGAGCAGCCGGCTATCCACCTCACCGTTTTTGATTAGCTTCCCGGCCGCCTTCCTGACCGACATGCCCATAGCGGCATTGTTTTGTACGGTAGCCACAATCAGGTTCACCTTTTTGACGATCCCCTGGTCATCGGTGATGTAATGGTGATAAAGCGTACCCCGCGCCGCTTCTACAACCCCTACACCTTCTGTAGGCTTTTCCGTGGGCAAGGTCCGCACCTTTGGATCGGTAATCTCCGGGTCCTGGGACAGCCGGAGGACTTCCTCGCAGGCAAAGAGGTTCTCTATCAACCGTGCCCAGTGGAAGGCCAGGGTATTGTGAACGGGTTTTCGACCGAAAGAGGCGAAAAACTTTTCATAGGCCTCCTGTGCAAGGGGCGTTGCCATGCCCTCCGCCACATTCAGACGGGCCAGGGAATTGACCCGGTAAACCCCGCTCTCCGGTCCATCCACGAGCCCTTTCCAGCCTACCGCCTTCAGATAGGGAAATTTCAGGTAAGACCACGGCTCCACACGTTCTCCGATGTGCTGGAGGTAATCTGCCGCATCAAATGTGACAAATTCCTCGCCTCTGGGGTCCACAACCCGTATCCGGCCGTCATAAAAGTTTACGTGTCCCTTGGTATCGACAAGGCCGGCATAATACGTCTCATGATGATAGATATCGCTCAGGATCAAGTCGGCATATTTCTTATTAGCAAGCACGAGGTCCTCAAAGATTTTGAGGCTCTTCTGCGCAAAGGCAACCAGAGACCTTCCCATTTGTTCGATCTCTTTTCTCTCGTCCCCGGTCAACGGCTTTGACATCCCGCCGGGGATGGAGGCCACAGGATGGATCGGATGGCCGGCAATAATGCCCTGTATCTTCTGGGCATACCCCCGGTTCTTCAACACCTCGACTCCGACATCCTTGCCCACAACATCAATCAGGCCGATGACGTTTCTTCTCGCCGGGTCGGCCTCGGCCCCGGGGATAAAATCCGGGGCGGCCAAGGCAAAGAAATGAAGGATATGACTATGGGCGATGTGCGCGTTATAGAAGAGTTCCCGCAACTTACGCGCCGCCGTTGGAATCTTCACATTATAAACCGCGTCCGCCGCCTTGGAAGAGGCCATATGGTGAGCGCCGGGGCAGACGCCGCAGATCTTGGGCATGATGCGCGGCAACTCCTCCACCGGGCGTCCCTGACAGAACTTTTCAAAACCCCGCAGCTCTACTACCTGGAAGTAGGTATCGCTGACATTTCCCTGGTCATCAAGGAAGATGTCGATTTTTCCATGTCCTTCCAGTCTGGTTATCGGAGAGATGGTAATCTTCTGTGCCATGCTGATAATCTCCCTACTTTTTTACCTTATTGCGACCGTCCTTGAGGGTCCGGTTGATAATGGCGGTGGGCAAGGTAAACCGGTAAAAAGTCCCCACCGGATCCTTGATGCTGTTCACTGCCGCCTTCATCTCCGGTATAGTCAGGGCATCCTCGCCTCCAGGGCCGACTATCGATCCAAAGGCAGACAGGGCCTCCGCTCCGGGGTCCAGCATCTTTTCCGTCGGTCCGAAACAGCCGCGACAGGGCATATTCGCATTAATACATTTCCCGCCGCAGCCCCCCCGGGTAAACGGACCCATGCAGAGGACTCCCTGCTCCAGAAAGCAAAGACCGGGGTCGGCGATTATCTCGTGCGGCCGGTTAATCCTGGCTATCCTCGTGCCGGTTCGTGTACTGACCCGCGGACACTCATCACAGAGCGCCTTTTGCGAAGCAACCACCGTCCCGGGAGGCGGAAGCTCTCCGGAATGGGCATAGGCGGCGATTATGTTTACGGCATCAAGAATGCGCTCCTCGGTAGGAGGACACCCGGGCAGATAGTAATCGACCTTTACCACCTGGTTTAAGGCGTACACCGTGTCAAAAAACTCGGGAAGAGTGACCTCTCCTTCAGGCACCCGGCACACCGTTTGTGGGTCCACGCCCTCTGGATTGACCGTAGATGGCGTCTCGTGGTAGGCCACCTCAAAAATGCCCGCCCGGTCAGAGACGTTCGCCAAGCCTGGAATCCCGCCAAAGCAGGCACAGGCGCCGTAAGCAATCAAGACCTTACAGCGCTCACGCAACATCAGGGCGTCTTCCAATTGTTCTGAGGTTCGCACCGCCCCATTGAAAAGGCCGACATCAATACTTCCCGGGCCCAAGGCCAGCACATCCTGCCGTTTAAAGTCCATAGCAACCGGCCAGTAGAGAATATCCGCAATATCCAGGACGCTGAAGATCTTCTCCTCGATATCAAGGAGGGAGACATCGCATCCTCCACAAGCGCTCGCCCAGTTCATCACAATTTTTTTCTTATCTGCCATGAGTCTCACTCCTCTCCCTGGTGTTCACGGCCACCGGATTGGGGCCAAGTTCACGCAGGTCGCGGTCCATTGCAGTTATGGTATCGGCAAACTTCTGTGAGTGCGGGACCCCTATGTAATCAAACTTCAGCCGCTTCTCACTCAACCCCAGTTGGGCCATAAGTTTCTGCATCAGGGACGTCCTCTTGTCCGCCAGGTAGTTTCCGTTCACGTGATGACAACTCCCGGGCGGACATCCACCTACGAGGATGCCGTCCACCCCGCGCCGGAACATCTCCATAACAAGCGCAGAATTCACCGACGAAGAACACCGGATACGGATGCTGCGGTAGTTAACCGGGAGCTTCAAACCACTCGCTCCGGCAAGATCCGCCCCACAATAGGAACACCAGTAACAGAGCAGGGCCAGAATCCTGGGCGCGCCGGGGGGTACGCCCTGAAAGGCAACATCGATCTGATCGAGGATCTGCTGTTCCGTGAAGTTGATCAGCTCTGCGGCATGCGTGGGACAGGCCGCGATACAAAAACCGCAGCCCTGGCAAAATGCCGGATCACTCAGCGCCCCCTTTTCCGTAATCTTAATAGCACCGTGCGGGCAAACCGTCTCACAGATCCGGCAGCGGACGCAGGCGGCCGGATCAATGCGGCTCACAAACTTCAGGAGATCCTTTTCCCCTTTGATAAGGTAGGGAGCGGCCTTCATCGCTGCGGCGCTGCCCTGCTCCACACTCTGCTGCACAACCTTCGGTCCGCTGGCTGCGCCGACTACATACACCCGGTCCACGAAGGACTCTGTGGGCCGGAAAATACGCGGCTGGTTTTCCATAGGAAATCCAAACTGGTCGGTCTGGAGGCCTAGTTTACGAACCAGCGGCTGTGCCTCTCTCCGGGGCGTCTGGGCAGAGGCCAGGACAACCAGATCGGCGTTCAGGGTGACAAAACCTTCGGCATCAAAAGTGTGCGCAGCACCGGCGGAAGTAGATCCGTCTTCCAGTCGCGCAACACGAATCTTTACCCCATCGTCACTCCCGGTAATCCCTTCAATCTCCCCCTGCAAAAATTCGATACCCATCCTTTTCACGTGATCATACATGGCCTCGAAGGTCCTCTCATAGGCCCTTATATCATAGTAGTAGATCACGGTAATATCCGTCTCATTCATGGTGAGACCCAGCCGCTCAACCTGTTTCATGGTAATTCCGCAGCAGGTCTTCGAGCAGTACGGAACGCCCTCTCCTCTCTTTTCTCTGGTCGCCCTTGATCCGGCGCAGAGCACAAAGACAATATGTCGGGGAGCCTGACCGTTCGAAGGGCGTAGAACCCCGCGGTCGAGGAGCCGCTCAAATTCCATGCCCGACATTACATCGGGGAGGCCATAGTTGAACTCACGGTTCCGGCTAAGGTCGTAGGTGTCAAATCCTGTAGAGAGAAAGACAGCGCCGAAATCCTCTTCTTTTTCTTCCGCCTGCGCCGCAAGATTAATGGCCCCGGCCGGACATACCTCGACACATTTCCCGCACCTGGTGCACGCTCGCTCCAGGATATTATAGGCATCCGGCACTGCGCGCGGAAAATCCTTATCTATGGCCTTTCTGCGAAACAGCCCTTCATCGAACTCACTCGCTATCTCCTCCGGACATACTTCGGCACACTTCCCGCAGGAGATGCATTTATCCAAATCCACAAAACGGGCCCCTAATCGAAGGCGCGCCCGAAAATTCCCACCAACTCTTTCGATATCGGCAACCTCCGAAGATGTAAGGCATTCCACATTCGGGTGGAACATGCTGCCTGCGGCCTGAACCGGACCTACGCAGGTACTCACGCAACGCCCGGGCCAGTTTTCGGTCTGGAAGAGAAAGGGAATCTGACACATGCGTCCCCCCAGGTATGAAGCCTGTTCTACCAGTGTTACCTGCTGACCAATGGCTGCAAGATCCTGGGCGGTCTGTAACCCGGCCGGCCCGCCGCCTATAACCAGGGCCCTGGGTACGATTTTAGTCGCCGGTGCCCGCGGGGTGTCCAATTTCAACCGGACATGGGCCATGCGGAGCACATCAAGGGCCTTGGCCGTCGCTGCCTTCCGGTCGTCATGAACCCATGCGCACTGTTCCCGGATATTCGCCACCTCAAACATGGCCTTGTCTATCTGTGTGCTTTCCAGCACGGTACTGATCTGTTGTTCGGGGAAACGGAGCGACGAGCGTGCGGAGCACCCGGCAAAAAGGAACCGATCGATGTTGTTCTCCTTAAGTTCGGCCCGGAGCCGGGCCAGTTCCTCCATGTTACACAGCGCGTCCACGCGCCTCACCGTGACCACGGCGTCCATCTCTCGCGCCCTCTCAACAAGGGATACGGTATCTACGTTCGTGGAAACACGCCCCTGACAATCACATATCCACACGCCTATGCGCGGTTTATTTACTGCTGAGGAAGTGCTTTCTACTGTCATTCCCTTCGCCTCCGGTTAATCGGCCTCTTGCCGGCGACCCATCAAGTCTTCCTGCCGGCCGCCCTCACCTGTATTGCCATGCTGCTCAAAAGCAGAATGTCTTTTTTTATCACATATTAGTTAAGAAAGTAAACCCCCTATTAGATAAATTGAAGCTCCCCCAGCAAGCTGCGGGTAATCTTCCTACGCAAGGTAAAATGCATCGTATTCGCTCGCTAACCCGCTGCAAGAAGCGGGGAATGCGCTCGCTATGCATGTTCAGCCTTAAGAGATGCACCCAAATCCACCGTCTAATTTGGCTATCAAGATTAAAATCAGCAGGTTATGGAGTATCCCTGATCACCGGCAAGATATTAGATGCAAGGCGCCGAGGAGCGACAAGGCGTATGGAGCAATACGCCGCAAGGAGGAGCGATCGAAGGCAACGCCGCAGATGATGCCTTGATGGTGGATCAGGGTGCAACAAAAAGCTTGACCGGAACAATGTCATCCATTATATGTGACCATCTAATCTTGTTTATTCATCCCGACAAAATGGAGCGTCACAAAAAGTGGAGAGAAGAACGGTTATACCATCACTTGTATACATTAACGAAGAGGTAAAAAAGGCGGTAGCACGGGGTCTTCTGTGTAGCCAGATCGTTATTGATATAGGACTCCGGGAACTGGGCATGTACAACCATGATGTAATCAAGGCGGCCGGCGGTCTGGTTGGAGCTATGGGCTTCCAGGGGGTAACCTGCGGCGCCCTGACCGGAGCGGGCTGTCTCTTAACCTTTGCTGCCGTGGATAAGATAGATAGAGGCGTTTATCTGTTGATCGAAGAGATGGAGGCCCGATTTAATAAATTAATCTGCAAATATCCGGGGAATACGTGCGCCGATATCCTGGATCATGATACCTCAAAAATACCAACTGAGGTCTGCTACCCACTTATTGTCGGTGCGATTCATATCACCCTGGAGTTACTGGAAACCGTGGGGCTAACAAGGCAAATAAGAGACGAACAGGAATTGGAATCCAGTCTGATCCTGGCAGGCAGCCGGGCTAGCCTCGAGTAATATGATCAAAAAAGCTTACGAATATGTCCCCTTTTTTCTCCAGGAGTTCTTTCAGCTCTGTATCGGATAAGCCTCTAACCACATCGGGATTCTCAGGGGACGATATCCCAAAAAATATTCTTTTAACCTTCATCATCTCCACGGTCACCATCAACGCCAGTTTATTTTCTCCATCCCAATCGGTGATAAACTCAAATTCATCAAAATCTTCCGGTGGATCGGGCAGGTACCGGCCGGCCAGCCCGTAGGCATTTTGCGCCACTGCCTCCTTAACCTTCTCCATGACAACAGTTTTGCCCACATAATTACGGAATCTCTCCATAACGATCACCTCTGACCCGACTTCGGCGCGCTGATATTCAGCTTCTTCATTTTACGCCATAATGTGGTTTTATTGATGCCAAGCTCCCGGGCTGTGGCCAACCGGTTCCAATTGTTACTCATAAGGGTCTCATAAATGAACCGGCGTTCCATGGCAGTTAAACTGGCCCTTACCGGTCGTGCCGCAGGCAGATTCGCACGCCCAGGCGTATCTTCGACCTGGGCGAACACTTGACCCGACCCCTTTGGTATTAGATGGGAGGGCAAGTGGCTTGGGTTAATAAGTCCAGACTTGCAAAGTATAAAGGCATGTTCGATTATGTTTTCCAGTTCGCGGACATTTCCAGGGTAATCATGATGCATAAGGATGGCGAGTGTCTCTTCCGACATCCCGGAGATATCCTTTCCTCGTAACCGGTTAAAACGATCGATTATATGGTCAATCAACAGGGGTATATCCTCTTTCCGTTCCAAAAGTGGCGGCAGGATGATCTTCATCACATTGATGCGGTAGTAGAGGTCCTCCCGAAATCTTCCTTCTTTCACCAGGACTTCCAGGCTTTTGTTGGTGGAGACCAGTACACGCACATCGGCCTTAATTGGTCTTGTACCCCCCAAGGGTTCAAATTCCTTTTCCTGCAGGACCCGCAAGAGCCGAATCTGAAGGGCCGGAGAAATGTCGCTGATTTCATCCAGGAAGATGGTCCCTCCCTGGGCCAGGGCAAACCTGCCCGGCTTATTCTTCTTGGCATCGGTAAAGGCCCCGGCCACGTAACCAAAAAGCTCCGATTCCAAAAGAGTATCCGGCATCGCAGCACAGTTTACCGCGACAAACGGCTTTTTGCGGCGCTGGCTTAGATTATGAATGGCCTTGGCAAAGAGTTCCTTGCCGGAGCCGCTGGGGCCTTCGATAAGGACGGTGCTTTCACTGGCGGCTATTTCCGGCAAGATGGCAAAAATCTTCTGCATCTCGTGATTTTTACTGATAATGTCGTCCAAGCGGTGCCGTTTGGTCAATTCCTTCCGCAGCTCCTCAACCATAGAAAGGTCCCGGAAGGTCTCCACACCGCCTATAATTTTCCCGCGTTCATTTTTAAATACAGTCGTGCTGACGCTTATTGGAATCTTTTTACCCCGGTCGTTTATTATATAGACAGGCTTATTGATGATTGGCCTTTTGGTCAACATAGTTTTTTTTAAGGCGCAATCCGTCTCGCATATATTGGCCCGAAAAACATCGCTGCATAAGCGGCCCAGGGCCTCTTCTCTTGGTATGCCGGTAATCTTCTCAGCCGCACGGTTGAAGGAGGTAATCTTCCATTCCATATCTACGGTAAATACACCATCCGCTATGCTGTCTAAGATAATCTCGTGTTTGCAATCAGGTTGTTTTTGGAACGGCATAATATTAAATTAGCTCTTATTTTGTTGAGTTGCAAATCCTGCTTGTTATTTTACAGAAAAAAATGGCCCATCCAAAGATGGGCCTTTTTTGTGCTTGCACTTTAGCAAATAAGCCGCTACGCCTTCAACGAATCTGGAATCTCCATAGTCTTCATCAATATATCGATAAAGAACATGACGTGCATATTCAGTTTATAGTAATTAATAATGTCTTCGAGCCCTCCGTGGCAGTTGTGGCAGGGCGCAATGCAAATGTGCACCCCGGTAGCCGCCAACTGCTCTGCCTTGGTACTGTTGGACTCTACACGTTTGGTCTTCCAGGGCGGTCCACAGTTAATTACGCCTCCACCGGCGCAACAACAATGGTTGTGTTCCCGGTTGGGATACATCTCTACAAAATTCTCACAGGTAGCATTGACTAAATAACGCATCATCTCATGTAGCCCGCGTCCCCGGACGATATTACACGGGTCATGCAGGGTAACCGGTTCCTTGAACTTTCTCGCTATCTTGATCTTACCCTCCTTGAGCAGTTCATAATAGAACTGCGTGGCATGGATGACCGGAACGGGCGGCATCTTCCAACCCAGCCACCGGTTGCCCACGTCATAGACAGAACGAAAGGCATGACCGCATTCACCCATGACGATTTTTTTCACCCTGAGATTCGCAGCGGTCTCAAAATGGGTCCTCTTCACGCGCCCCATCGTCTCAAAGTCGCCGGTAAACATGGCCATATCACTGTTATCCCAGCCGGGACCAGACGGCATAGTCCAGTTTACTCCTGCTGCGGTCATAAGGATCGCAGCCTGATATATGAGCTGGGCACGAAATTTGGGTTCAGGGCCGATGACCGAATACATGATGTCCGCCCCCTCTTTGTCGAGCGGGATACGCAGACTGGGTATCTCGGCCTGGGCCTCTCCTTCCTGCCACTGGAGGGTGTCTATCCACTCATCCTCTTTCACCCACATCTGGTTCATGGTCGCGGAGTGGCTGTGGGCCGTATCCTGAATATATTGGGGAGTTACCCCCAAGAGATGACAGATGCGCCGAACGGTGGCCATGATATAGGCTATATCAATACCATAGGGACAATACATACTGCAGCGCCGGCATACATTACATTCTGTAGAGGCGATTATCGAGGCCCTCTTTATAAATTCCGGGCTTACCCTGCCCTTCTTCTCCAGTATCTCCCACATGGTCTGTTTGACCTTACCTACCGGCGCCCATTCGGGAGTCCCATGGGAAAGGTAATAATGACAGGCCGTGGAGCACATACCACAGTGGATACAGGTATCCACATAGACCTTCATACGCGCCGCCATCTCACCCGTAATCACGCGGTTTATGACCTGTTCTATCCTTTCATACGTAAGCCTGGCCGCCCCTTCCTCCAGGCCTACATCTATTATCTCTTTTTGTTCCTTTAACTTGGTTGCAGGTACTGCCATGAGTATATCCTCCTTTTAAGACCTCCGCAAAGTAGAAGCGCGAATTACCAATCTCTGGCGTGCCGTACGCCGCCAAACTCAGAACCCATATAGGCCCTGGTAACCCAGAAGTAGAACATATGGACCAACCGGGTGAAGGGGATGGCCATCAACATAATCTCCCCGGACAGAATATGCAGAATAAGCATAGTCCTGTACTCGATCCACTGATGGTAAGCCAGGAAGCCGGTGATAAACGGAGCGGCGGTAACGGCCAGTATCACGTAATCCGCGGCAGAAGTTACATATTTCACCTCGGGAAGTATCTGTCTCCGGAAAGCAAAGAAAACGCAGGCGCCAATGACCACAAGGGTCATGATGTCAGCAATCCAATCCGGCAGCGCCCACCAGGTTAGGTTCCACGATTCGTCCCAGAGAACAATATGGGAAAGGAGAAAAACAGGTGTCACCAGGAGACAGATATGAAAGACAAAGGACATAACAGTCATTATCGGTCGCTGCCTCATATTTGTACTGGCAAAAGGTATGATCCAGTGCAGGATGGAACGCAGGCTATATTTGAGACTCATATAGCTCAGGACAAATGCCTCTTTCTTTTTGAGCAGATAATACATTGGAACCAGCTTATACAGGCTGCCTCCGATGAAAACGATAAAGGTTAACCATAGTAGCGGACCCCGCACAAACTCATAAATACCCTGCATTATATTTCCCCCCTTACCTAAAATTCTGATATCGGCACGATACGACGATAGTATTTACCATCCTCTATGCATCGAACCAGGACCTTCTTTCCGTCCGGGCTGAAGACCGGATTCCAGAGGGCCTCGCATTCACGCCAGGGCTTTCCATTCAACACAATCGTATATTTGCCGCCTTTCTCTACCTTGGACGCCACCTTACTACCATCGGGACTGAATACCGGCGGCCATACCATATCGTACATCGCCGGCCAGGGCGTACCATCCACCACCATCTTCCAGTGCCCGTCGTCCTTGGCAATGGCTGCCAAACTATTGCCGTCCGGGCTGAAGGTGAGATCCGTAACCAATTCATTAAATGTCGTTGCCCACGGTTTGCCGTCAATAGCTACCGTCCATTGTCCAAAAGACGGGGCCACAATGGCCGCCAGTTTTCTGCCGTCCGGGCTGTACGTCTGATGCCAGCACTGCGCGAATTTACTGTCCCAGACGGGTTTGCCGTTAACGGCCAGCGTCCATTTGCCGGCCGCCCGTACCGGCGCAATAGCCAAGGCATCGCTTATTTTAGGCCGGAATATAGGCTCCCAGGCGCAACTGAATTTCTCGGCCCAGGTCTCTCCGTCCATGGCAATGGTGTAATCGTAAAGACCCATTCTGACCTCGGCGGCCACATGCTTCCCATCAGGTGTTATATCCAGTCCCCAGACATTGGTAAAAATCTTCTCCCAGGCATTGCCGTTCACGGCTACCGTCCAGGTACCTTCATCCTTGAACTTAAAAACCTCGGCCTGCCCCAGCGGCACTGCCTGTACTGCCGCGGCCATATGCTGCCCATCCGGCGTCATGACGTACTTGCCGATATGCTCAAACAAATTCTCCCACGGCTGGTCATTCACCGCCAATCCATACCGCGTGTCCTGCTGAATCTTAACCGCTATGGTCTGACCATCTTCGTTGAACTTGGTGTCCCATACATAGGCAAACTTATTCTCCCAGGGCACACCATCTACAGCTAACGTCCACTCACCTGCCTCTGAAACTATAGCCGTCAACCGGCCATCAGGACCAAATCTCAGGTTCCACATGTTTTCATAGGTGTTCTCCCAGGCCTCTCCATTTACGCAGGCCGTATAAGTTCCATCCTCATTTCTTACTATGGCTGCGACTTTTTTACCGTCAGGGCTGACATACGGCTCTTGCACCCGGGTAAATTTAGTCTTCCATTCACTGGGAGTCGCGATTAATTCTTCGCTCGTATCCCAATCCCACTTTTTTGATTCGGACATTGTACCGCCTCCTTTTCAAACATCTAGAGCTAACCTTATTGCATGAGACGGCTGGTCTCATGTTATTCATATTCACTCAGACTGCCGGTCTTAATGCTAAAAAACAATCACTCACCCATTCATGACGAAGATCGACCCTTCATCAAAAAACATAACAAGATGAATAAGGATTCATATCTATCTAGCATGTCTTAATTGCTGTGGTCAAGTTCTTTTTTTATGGCAGGCCAATAAAACGGTATCCTGGCTTTGGGTCCAAACAACAACGGCCCATTATCTCTAATGAGCCGTTGTCTAATTCATGTTTACTTGAGCCAAAAACGCCTTAGGCTCGCAATGAATCCGGAATTTCTATGGTTTTCATCAGAATCTCGCTGATAAAAACGACGTGCATCCCTAATTTATAATAACTAACGACATCTTCCAGCCCCGAGTGGCAGTTGTGACAGGGGGAAATTAAAACCTTTGCACCGGTGGCAGCGAGTTGTTCG
>Ga0068714_10004260_pt1 | contig 16216 bp, 13 predicted proteins | sample MTBNYHSulfiMetaG_FD_62988 | JGI IMG/M metagenome (GOLD analysis project Ga0068714, IMG submission 62988) | Enrichment culture microbial communities from rom New York Harbor, USA that are MTBE-degrading - MTBE-NYH (New York Harbor Sulfidogenic)... | ecosystem: Environmental > Aquatic > Marine >...
GGAAACGTTCGAGGGCCTCCTGCTTCGGCGGGCGCGTGATGAGACTGCCGACGATCCCCGCGACAACGCCCGCCAGAATCGGCACCGCGATAGTCACGTGCCTGGGCAAACCGCCGACATAGCGTGTAATCACAAAGGCCGCGACCGCCGAGACCGTACCACAGAACATACCGGCAGTGTTCATCCTTCGCCAGAGAATTCCCATCGCGGTCGAGACACCCACAAGACTGAGGATGTTGAAGTAGTCCAGGATTGCGCTGACGACGCTCTGTCGCATGAGGACCGCGACGACCAGCGAGATCAGCACGACGACCACGCCGGCGATGCGCGTGACACGCACCATGCGCTTACCGTCGGCGTCGGGCTGGATGTAGACGCGGTAGATGTTCTCGGAAAACAACCCGGCCACCGTGATCTGAAACGCGTCGCCCGACGACATCGCGGCCGCCAGGACGCAAGCGAGCATCACGCCCTGGAGCGGCGGGGATAGCAGCATGCGGATCGAATCGCCGAAGGCGGCGTCGGGATGAATCGCCGAGCCGGTCTCGAGCAGGTAGGCCAGCCAGGCCAAGCCCAGCAGGCACCAGCCAATGGTGCAGATTCGCTTGAGCATGTTGCCGTAGGTGAAGCCGACCCGCCCTTCCCACTCGGTGCGGCCGGCCCCGCAGATCGGGATCAAGTGCGGAAACGCCAGCGCGCTCAGCGGCGCGTTGATGCACAGCAGGATCACCGTCCACAGATCGAACGCACTCGGATCGAACAGGCTCAGCAGATTGCCCCGGCCGGTCTGGGCAGCCAGCGTCTGGCGCATGCCCGCCAGCCCGCCGACCTCTTTGAGATTCAGCGCCATCGGGATCGCGATCACCGACAGCGCAATGATCATCAGGCCCTGGACCATGTCCGTGCGAATCGCGGCAACGATGCCGCCCCAATAGCTGTACACCAGGAAGACCGCGGTGGTCACCAGCAGAATCCCGAAGAACCACGCCTCGCTCTCCCGTTCGCTCGACGCGGTCGCCTCGGTCTGGCCTGCGCCGGCGGTTACGTCCTGCGGCTCAATCGAGACTGCCTCGACCGTCGCCTTGCCCATCAGTCCCTGCGCGGTCCGCGCGGTCGCCAGCAGGACACTCGCCAGACAGACGATCATTCCGGCAGCGGCCACCACGATGTACAGGGCGCTGGCGGGCTTGCCGAACCGTTCCTGGAAGAAATCGGCCAGCGTGAGGCATCGCATCCGGCGGACGATCGGCGCGATCAGCCAATAGAAAGGTGTGCCGAACATCCACATCCACGAGACCCAGATGCCCGAGGCGCCGCCGGAGACCGTCTTGCTCACGACGCCCGCGACGTCGCCCGGATTGGTGCCGGCGCCGAAGGCGTGCATCACCATCATCCAGACGCCGAACCGCCGGTGGCCCAGCAGATACCCTTCCTGGTCCCGGACGTCCCGCTTGCTCCACCAGCCCAGCAGCAACATCGCGGCGAAGTACACCACCAGGACCATCCACACCGCCACGTGCAATCCGAGAAACACCATCGCAGCTCCAGCCAACGCCCGGCTTCTTGTCGTCACCTCCGCCGGGCCACCATCCTATCGAGTTCGGAACAGTCCCGTCAACCACAGACCTGGCGCGGATAGTGTGCTCGAAAGACTCCCAGCGATTCGGAGGGCATGCATGTCCTATCCGTCTCATTGATCCTATAGGACCAATTCGACGAATACGACCTATGGGAAATGCCTGACGGCGTCACTACGAACGCATGTTACCGACTCGGGTATCTGGCGCGCAGGGCGGCCAGCTCGGCGCGGGTGATCGGGATCATGCTACAGTGCTTGGCGCCGTCCGGCGTCGTGACGTCGATCTTGGCGAAGGTGACGAAGTCGGTGGTCTCCCACGCTTCGAGCGGACTGTGGAAGGGATCGCCGTAGATGTACCATTTGTCCTGCCCGATCAGGCGGATCACCTCGGGGCCTTCGGTCGGTTTGGTCTGGCCCTCGAAGACGACCTTGCCGTGGCCGTCCCCGGCGAAACTGTCCTTGGCCGGGTCGAGGCTGGTGACGGTCGAGAGCCGGTTGCCCATGCGATCGTCGACATCGCCGGGCTTGTGGAACCCGTAGTACGCGCCTTGGTGCTCGACGATGGTCAGGTCGATGTCGTGGATCCCGATGTCGTACCAGATGGCCGACCGGGCGGGCGTGATGTCGGTCCAGTCCTTCGTTGTCATGTAATGGATCGTATTGTGCCCGTTGTGGATGGACGCCCAATACACATAGAAGAGGTCCTCGGCGGGCACATAGAAAAACTCCGGCGCCCAAGCCCGCTGCTTGGCAGGCTCGACCACGTCGATCGGCCCGCCCTTCCAGCCGATCAGATCGGTCGATTCCCAGTGGAAAATCGTGGGATGGTCCCAGCCTTTCGTATGGACCAGATGAAACACTCCCTTGACGCGATTGACGAACGGGTCGCGCAGCCGGACGCCCGCGTCGAAGACAGGCTGCCCATCGTTGAGGGCCTTCCAGTGCCGTGCATCGTCGCTGACCGCGTAGAACAGCTTCTCGGCCGGCCCGAAGTATGCCATCAGATAGGCTTCGTGCTTTTCGTTCTCCGCCTGCGCCGCACCCTCCAGCCACACCAACGCCATCGCAATCCACGCCGCACATCTCATGTCACGTTCCTCCTCAGTTCTTCGCACGCACATCCAGCTTCGTGAAGAAGTCACGGAAGATCGGGTCGCGATGCACGAAGTTCACCGCGCGGATCAGGTGCCGGGAGTTGTCAAAGCTGAAGGTGTAATTGTCCGTGACGATCGGACTGTGCACGAGATCGGACGGCAGCCAGCGGTCGTTGACGAGCCACGCGATGGCCGTCATGTCCCACAGGACCTTGGACCAGGCGAAATGGTCCTTATGGTAATCCTTGAAGATCCCCAGCAGGTAGTCGCCGATCGCGCCGCGGCCGCCGACATACCGCTCCATCTCCGGGACCGTCGTCGTGAAATGCGTCACGATGGGCGTGCAGGGCAGTTGTACGAGCGGCACGCCGCTGTCGAAGACAACGCGGGACGCCTTCAGGTCCTGCATGAAGTTGAACTCGCGCTGATGGGGCCAGTGGTGGCCGTTGCCGCCCAACCAAACGATTACGATGTTGCGGATGATGGAAGGCTCGATCAGGATCGCGTTGCTGACGTTCGTGATAGCGCCGACGGCGGCGACGTAAAGCGGATCGTCGGGACTGCTCTTCTTCGCCCTCTCGATGAGGTCCATGGCCGCCGGACTGCCCTCGGGCGCCTTCACGTCGCCGAGGTACTTCGTGCTGCCCCTGAATGCGAAGCCGTCGGGCGAGCGGTCCAGCTTGCTAAGGATGCGGAGAATCTCTTCGTAGCTCTTCTCCATGCCGTCGCCGGGCCCGGTCGAGCGGCTGTTGTGGAACGGAGCCGCGTACACCGCCCGGACGTCCAGCTCGGGCGAGATCAGCGCGTAGACCAGTGCGAACTGATCGTCGATCTCGTTGTAGGTGTCGGTGTCGAAGACCATGCGAATCGGGCAGCTCGTCGGATGCCGGAGCATCTCGATACGCCGGCCCTCGGCAATTGCAGGATACTCCTGCGCAAACACGGTCCCCGCCATCGTCGCCAGATTCACAAGCAGGAATGCGCCAGCCCGTTTTCTCATCGATTCTCCTTTCGTCGAAATCTGTCGGTCACTTACGGCGACCATGATCCGGACTCCAGGATCGGCCAAGCGCGCACGCCAGTCAACGCTTTTCTCCACTCGTCGAGAAGAGGGTGGCAGCGGCACCAAGACAGTTCTGGGTCGAAATCGATGCGAGAAAACGGTCTTTCAGACGCCGTAATGGGTTCGCGTCGCCGCTTCGTCGCGTGCCCGCAGCAGCACGTCGCGCACGCGATCCGGATCGGCGACGCCGTAGAGCGAGGCCTCCGGAACCGCTTGCCCGGTGCCCGCGGTCTGGACGCGCAGCTCCCAGATTCTGCACCAGCGCAGCAGAGGGCCCTGGACCAACACCACATCCGCGACGCGGTCCAGCGGAATCGCTTTTCGCTTCAGAAAGAACACGCCCTGATCGACTCGCAGCGTGCTGCCATCGAGCCAGTAGCGAAGCGCCTCAGCCTGCCGGCGCGACAACCAGGGGCCTAGTGTGAACGCGAAGAGGATGGCAACGGCCAAGCCAATGCCGAGGAACCAAATGCCAACGACGATAATGATGAGAATCTGCGCCCAATAGAAGTAGCGAGCCGTCGCCTCGCGCTGCACCGCGAATTCGTTCGCCTTGTCCATGTTTACAGTTCCCTATTTGCCCTGTCTCTTGCCTTGGGCATACATGCTCCAAAGGCGTCCAGAACCGCCCGACCCGGCCGGCCCGTCTATAGGAAAAGACGCCGTAGACCACCCAAAAGATCGAGGCCAATTGCGAATTCTTCACGGTTCCAGCGTCACGGGGCAGCGGATGCGGAAGGTCGTGCCCTGGTCGGGAGAGCTGGTGAACGAGACGCTGCCCTTGAGATAGCGTTCGGTCAGCAGACGGACGCTGTAGGTGCCCAGACCACGGCCGGCGCCCTTCGTCGAGAACGACCGCTGGAAGATCTGCAACTGGACGTCGCGAGGCATGAAGCCCTCGTTGTGAACCCAGAACTCCGCGACGTCGCCGTCCGCGGAGCAGCCCGCCGTAACAGTCTGCCTTTCGAGCGAGGCCTCCAGCGCGTTCTTGATCAGGTTGCACACCACGCGCATCAGCAAGACGCGGTCGCTCACTACCGTCGCATCCCGGGCCCGTTCGTCGATCCGCAGCACGCGATCGAGGGCCACCGGATGACCACGGTACAGCTCGACCGCGTCCCGGAGCACTGCCAGAGTCCCCACCTGGGCCGGCGCGAGGACCAGCTCGCCGCTTTCGGCTTGCAGCAGTGTGCGCTGAGCTCCGATTTCCTCATTCAACTCGCGAGACAGACGCCGAATATCGTCGACGTAATGCTCCCGGTCCTCCGCACTGGCCTGCTGGAGAAAACCGATGGACCAGGAAAGGCCGCACGCGACATTGTGGATATCGTGCAGGAAGATCCGTTCGAGCGCCTGCCGCCGCTTCTCGTGACTGATGTCCAGGGCCGCGAAGACCGAGAACCGCTCGCCCTCCACTTCCACCGGGCTGGCCCAGACCCGCAAATCAAGGGCTTCGTGTGTTTCGCCACGAAGGATGCGACACTCGCGGACTTCGGCGTCGCCCTGCTGGCTCGCCAGAATGGCCCCGACGGCGCCGCACGTGCTACAGAACTCTGTGACCCCGCAGCCGCCGGGGTCTTTGGAGGCATGAATGCAGCCCAGCGCCTCGCCGGGGCGAAGTCCGTAGACGTCGTCTCTCTGTCTGTCCGGGTAGACCAGGTCCATGAAGCGGTCGTTGGCGAAGACGATCTGCCGCTGGGCGTTGAGCACGACCAGCGCACACGGCACGACTTCCGGCAGCATGCGTAGCAGCGTGCGTTCGCTGAACAGGCAAGACTGCCGGTTGACCTCCGTGGCCACGGCCCGCTCGGCCGGGGCAAATCTGGTAGAGTCCGGCTTCGATTCCATCGATCACTCTCTTCAATCAGACAACCTCCATGATGCCATAAACGCCGCCAGAGAACAAGACCAATCCAGACCGACTTTGATCGCGCGGGCGAAGCACATGGGCAGACTTTCTGCGTGACGCGCCGGTGTTGACGTGCCTTATGAGATTGAGCGGAATCACGAAGTCGGAACAGGACTTTCTGAAAGGGTAGGACTATGATGCGGAATCTCAAGTGCCTTTCAATTGCAGTCTGTATCGTCTGTGTCGTGGGCATCCTGCCCGCGATTCAAGGGCGGGACGCCCAGGACACAGCCCAGGCGCAACCGAGGTCCGTCGAGCCGGAGAGTCATCAGGCCCAAACGGCCACCATCCTGGTGGAGGCCTTCGTCGTCGATGTGAACCTGCCGGCCCTGGCCGAATTGGGCGTCAGCCCTATCGGCCGGTCGCCGCACAACGTCAGCGTCGAGAACATCCTCACGTGCCTGGAGAACCAGCAGGCCCGCGTCGTTGCCGGCGCGAAAGGGGCGGTTCAGAACGAAAGAGACGGCAAGATCCGAGCGACACACACCACGTACGTCAGGCGGGATGGGCCACAGGGACGCGGACAAGTCAGCTATGCGCCATACGAAGACGGTGCCGCACTTTCGGTTCGGGCACTGATCTTGTCGGCGAGGTTCGTGGAGATCGATTACAGCTTGTCGTGCAGCGTCTTCGGGCCTCCGCGTGAAACAAACGACGGCCCACCCGACACGGAATCTTGCGAATGGCAGGGAAGCATCGTGCTCAGGCCGGGTGAGCCTATGATCGCAGCGGCCACGCAGGACTGGCAGCGGATCGTGTTCCTGGTGCTCACCGCTCACGTTCACGATCGGTGAGAGCCGAACAGAGGCGGCGGAAGGCACGTGCGGCCTGGCACGGATCGGCGGCGGCCATGATCGCCGAGATCACGGCCAGGCCGTCGGCACCGGCTTGCAGAACGTCCGCTGCATTTGCGATGTTGATGCCTCCGATCGCCACCAAGGGCTTGTCAGTCAACCTGTGAATCGCCCGTACGCCTTCGAGGCCCAGCGGCGGCGCCGTATCGGTCTTGGTCGGCGTCGCGAAGACCGGACTGACCGCCATATAGTCGATGTCCAGCCTCGCGGCGGTCCGCGCCTGCTCGACGCTCTCGACGGACAGCCCGATGATCGCATCGGGACCCAGCGTCTCGCGGGCTTCTTCGACCGACGCATCCGACTGGCCCAGGTGAACGCCGTCGGCGTTCGCTTGCCGCGCCACGGCAATGTCGTCGTTGACAATCAGCGGCACACCTCGCGCATGGCAGATCTCCCGCAGTGCGCATGCTTCCTCGATGAACGGTTCGTGGGCCAGCGTTTTCTCGCGCAGTTGGACGAGTGTCACACCGCCGTCGAGCGCGAGCCGCACGACCTCGGCAACTCCTCGCGCTCCTGCCAGAGCGCGGTCCGTCACGAGATACAGGAACAGATCGAAGGCTCTGCTCATCGCTCCACCCGCAGCCGCGATGCGATCCTCTCTTCGTCGAGGTCATACAACGCATCGAGGAAGTGCATCCGCAGGCTCCCCGGCCCGCTGCTGAGGTCACACGCCACTTCTCCTGCAATGCCCATTACCGCCATGGCGTGCGCGGCCGCAAGGAACCGGTCCGGCTGAACCGCCAGGAACGCACCGACCAGCGCCGTCGCGGTGCAGCCCATACCGGTGACGCGGGTCATCATCGCACAGCCGTTGCCCAGCACACAGCGTCTGTCGCGACCGACCACCACGTCCTTCTCGCCACTGATGGTCACGATGTCGCAGAGTGACAGCAGCCCCGCCGCCGCATCGGCAACCTTCAGCGATTCGTCCAGGCTGTCGACGCCCTTGGTCCGTCCGGTTGTCCCCGCCAGCGCGGCAATTTCCGACGCGTTGCCTCGGATGACAGACACGCCCCCCGCCTCCACCAGACCTCGCGCGGTCCGTGTCCGCAGGCGCGTGGCGCCGGCGCCGACCGGATCGAACACTACGGGCTTGCCGTGCTTGCGCGCCGCGTCCAGCGTCGCCGCCATGCTGGTGATCCACGAGTCGTCCAGCGTCCCCATGTTCAACACGACCGCCCCGGCCAGGGCCGTCATCTCCTCGACCTCGCCAACCGCGTGCGACATGACGGGCGAGGCCCCCAGCGCCAACAGCGCGTTGGCCGTCAGGTCCATCACCACCCAGTTCGTGACGTTGTGCACCAGCGGCGCCTGGGCCCGAACCGCCACCACGTCCGCCCATACTCGACCCGCGTCAATCATGTCCACCTTTCCGCCAGGTTCACATCCATCTCCGGCGCGGGCAGAAGTGCCATCGCCTTACGCGTCTTGTACTCGAAGACTCCACGATTCGCCACCATTATGAAACAGGAAACGAGATGCGGGAATGGGAAGAAATAAATCAGTCGGGCTCGGCGAGAAGCTGCTGGATGCGGCTCCGCATCCACTTCTCGCCTTCGACGCCCTGCCAGTTCATCTCGCCGTACCACCAGAAGCGGACAAACCCGCGCTTGTCGATCAGGTACACGCTGGGCCAGACGCGATTGGCCCACGCATCCCAGTTGGCGCTGTTGTTGTCGACGGCCACGGGATAGGCGATGCCGGCCTCGACCGCCTTGCGCCGCACGTCCTCGACGACGCGCTCGCCCTGCGTCTCCGGCCGATGGATGCCGATGACTTTGAAGCGGTCGGCGGGAAACTGCGCGTGCCATTCGTTGTAGTGAGGCAGGTTGCGGACGCAGTTGATACAGCCGAACGTATAGAAATGCACCGCCACGACGTCGCCCCGCAGTTGCGCCAGCGTCAGCGGAGTCGAGTTGATCCACATCTCGACGTCGCGGAGTTCCGGCGCCAGGCACGCCACCGGCTCGACGTGAGTGAAGTCGAACGGCCGGCCCATCAGCGCCACCAGCAGGCTGCGCTGGGAATCACCCAGCACCGCCAGAATCTCGCGTTCGGCCCGGTCCTTGTAACTCCAGACGGCCGCCACGTCCCCCGTGTTCACGCTGCGGCGCTGGAGTGACGCCAGTTCGGCGTTCATCACATCAAGGGCGGCCCGCATCTTCTCCGCCTGGACGGCGGATAGCTTCAAACGGTCGGCCACCGCAGGTTCCAGAATGCCCTGAATGCCCTGCGCCCGCAAGGTGACCTGGTCGAGTCGCTCGATATGCGGCTTCGACAGGACTGCGCCAAGTGCCTGCCTCAATTGGGTGATAAGCTGGTCGGCCGGAGCGTTGCGCGCGGAGGCAGGCAGGTCGCGCAAACGCCACAGAGGCAGCTCAACCTGTGCCAGTGCTTCGTCCACTGCCTCGATCTGGTCGTGGCGAAGCCCCAACTCCGCACGGACGGCCGAGTCGCGCAGCAGCATCGTCAGAGGCTGCGGGATCGAACGAGGCGTCTGCGTGTCGGCTGCGAACGAAAATGGAACAAGGGACAGGAGAAGCATCGCCGCCACGGCGGGGGTGCATAGATCCCAGGTGCTGTGTGCAGCGGCTCGCTTCTTCCTGTCCCGTTCGATCGTTTCCATCGACGAATGTCCCCTGCCGAGTGCCGGATTCATTCTGGGCCGGACCGCATCGTCCGCCATTCCTACGGTTTGCTGGCCCGGCAAGTTCAACTCGCGCGCCGAAAGCGACAAAGCACACCCACTGCGAATTTTCGTAGAACACCGGCGTGCAGCAGGAGTAGGTTCGAGATACCGGAGTTCGCATCACGCGACGGTCGTGGATCCATAAGTCGGGCTATTTTAGCCCTATATCAGATATCGTTAAGAGTCTGTGTCATCCGATGGATGTGAGGTGTCAGAGATGGAACCAACCCTTCTGAACACAGAGCGGTCCGAGGCGTTCGCCCGGCGGCTGCTCGACATCTTGAACGAAGGCGCCCTGGCGGTGATGATCTCCCTCGGGCACCGGACGGGCCTTTTCGACACCCTGCGAGACCTGGCTCCGTCGACCAGCGAGGAAATCGCGGACGCGGCCGGTCTGAACGAGCGGTACGTTCGCGAATGGCTCGGCGCCATGCTCACCGGCGGGATCATCGAGTGCGACGAGGACGGAGCGCGTTTCTCGCTGCCGCCGGAACACGCGGCGTCACTGACGAGAAAAGCAACTCCCGATAACATCGCGGTCTTCGCGCAGTATATCCCGTTGCTCGGCGCGGTCGAAGACAAGATTCTCGAATGCTTCCGCGGAGGAGGCGGCCTGGCGTACGCGCGATACAAGCGCTTCAATGCGGTGATGGCCGAAGACAGCGGTCAAACGGTCGTGGCTGTACTGATCGATCGCATCCTGCCTCTGGTGCCGGGTCTGGTCGATGCATTGCGATACGGCATCTCCGTCCTTGACGTCGGGTGTGGGAGCGGACGGGCACTGAACCGGATGGCCCGCGAGTTCCCCAACAGCCACTTCACAGGGTACGACCTGCTCGAAGAGGCGATCGAAGCGGGTCGGACCGAGGCAGAGAGACACGGTCTGACCAACGTGACATTCGAGCAGCACGACCTGACTGTGTACGAGTGGCCGGAGCAGTACGACTTCATCACGGCATTCGATGCCATCCATGATCAGGCCCGGCCCGACCGAGTGCTGGCCGCCATCGCGCAGGCCCTCAAACCCAACGGCGTCTTCCTCATGCAGGACATTGCGGCCTCCAGCCATATGCACGAGAACCGCGATCATCCGGCCGGGCCCCTGCTGTACGCGATCTCGTGTCTGCACTGCATGCCGGTTTCGTTGGCCCAGGGCGGCCTGGGGCTCGGCGCCATGTGGGGTCGCCAGACCGCCTGCGACATGCTCCGGGCCGCCGGCTTCACCAGCATCCGGATCCGGCAACTGCCCCACGACTTCCAGAACAGCTACTTCATCGCCTCCAAACAACCGCTGGCGAGCCGGAAGAACGTCCGCGCCGCCGCCACGGCCGGCCAATCGCGCGCGGTCGGCGACGAACGTCCCTTGAAGGTCGGCACGATCTGACGGGCACGATGGCGTCAACTGCCTCGGAAATCAGCCGGAGACCCCTCGGCGGATCTCCCGGCGCACCAGCGGACCATTGCCAAGGCAGGAAACGCCGGTATCATGAGCGGACTTGAACCGGACGGCATGGAGTGTCTGGAGTGGCTGCGATGCTGGTATACATGCTCATGGCGGTTGGATTCGCCTTCGTGATCAAGGGGGCCGACCTGTTCGTCAGCGGCGCCTCATCGTTGGCACGGAGGCTCCACGTCTCGGACCTGGCCATCGGGCTGACGGTGGTGGCGTTCGGGACCTCCCTGCCGGAACTGGCTGTCAACGTGACCGCCAGCATCCGGGGCGATGCCGGCATCACCATCGGCAACATTCTGGGTAGCAATATCGCCAACATCTTGCTGATCCTCGGCATCGCGGGCGTCATATTCCCGCTGGCAGTGACGAAGGGCACGGTCTGGAAAGAAATCCCGCTGAGTCTGCTGGCCGCCCTGCTGGTGGGCATCCTGGCCAACGACTTGGCCATCGACGGGGCCGGCCCCTCGCGTCTGACGCGCATCGACGGCCTCGTGCTGCTGTGCTTCTTTGCCATCTTCTTGTACTACACCGCCGGCATCGCTCGGGCCGAGGGCATTCCCGGAGCACCCCACCAGGACGTGCAGGCCGCGTGGAAGACGGTAGTGTTGATGGTTGCAGGATTCATCGGATTGCTCGTCGGCAGCACGTGGGTGGTCGGAGGAGCCGTGAAGCTGGCCACGTCGCTGGGCGTGCGTCAGACGGTGATCGGCCTGACCATCGTCGCGGTGGGGACCTCGCTGCCCGAACTGGCCACCTCGGCCGCGGCTGCCTACCGAAAGAACCCCGAGATCGCCATCGGCAACGTCGTTGGCTCCAATATCTTCAACATCTTCTTCATCCTCGGAGTCAGTTCGTTGATTCGCCCGATTCCGTTCGAGCCCAAGGCGAACGTGGACATTGGCGCCGCGATCGTCGCCAGTGGACTGCTGTTTGCGTGCATGTTCACCAGCAAGAGGCACATCCTCGACCGGCGGGAAGCCGCACTCTTTCTGGTCCTGTACGCGGTCTACGTCACGGCGACCGTTGTCTGGTTGAATTAGCGTTGCGAGGATGTGACGGATGCGGCAAGATCGAAAAGGCAAAGTCCCATGTTGAACAACATCCTGCTGGCGTTCATTCCGGTTTTCGTCGCGGTCGACGCGATCGGCACGCTGCCGATCCTTACATCGTTGACTCAGGGTCTCGACCGCAAACAGACGCACCGTATCATCTTTCAATCGATGCTCACCGCGCTGTGTCTGTCCGTCGCGTTCATCCTGGTGGGCAAGCTCGTCTTTCGGGCGTTAGGGATCACGATGGGCGATTTCATGATCGCCGGCGGCGTGATTCTCTTCTGTCTGGCCATCATCGATATCGTCAACCCGATCAAGCGAAGGCGGATGCCCGACAGCGACTTCGGAGTCGTTCCTTTGGGCACGCCGCTGCTGGCCGGCCCGGCGGTACTGACCACGTCCATGCTGGCGGTTTCGGAGTACGGCCTGCTGCCCACACTCATCTCGGTCGTCGCCAACATCCTGCTGGCCGGCCTGCTCTTTCGGTCCTCCCTGGTCGCGATCAAGCTGCTGGGCGAATCCGGCGCCAAGGCCATGTCGAAGGTCTCCAACCTGCTCCTGGCGGCCATCGCGGTCATGCTCATCCGCAAGGGTCTGACCTCCTTCTACACGCCTTCCTGATCATTCGGTCCCGCTGTGCTGCCATATTGGCATACGAGGACCAGGAACTGGAGTAACATAAACCCTTTTTCAGAAACAGTTTACGATAAACAGTCTGATTCGGCACGCCGTTTGCACCCTTCCTTCGTGGGGACGACTGTCCCCAGCCGGAACAGATGATTCGAGTGAGGTCTGAAAATGAAATTCGACAAATTCACGCTGAAAGCTCAGGAGGCACTGGCCACCGCCCAGCAGATCGCGATGGCCAGGTCTCATACGATTCTCTCGCCGCTGCACCTGCTCAGCGCGGTGCTCAGCGACGACGAGAGCGTCGCGGTGTCGATCCTCAAGAAGATCGGGGTCAACGTCGGCCGCGTGCGTCAGATGACCGACAGCGAGCTGGGCCGACTTGCCCAGGGAACCACTCCCGGTCAGTTGATGCCCGACCCGGCGCTGAACCAGGTCGTGCTCGACGCGCAAAACCGGGCCGACAAGATGGGCGACGAATACCTCAGCGTCGAGCACCTGTTTCTCTCGCTGGCCGCGGTCAACAGCGACGCCAAGGAGATCCTCAGTGTCAACTCCATCACACCCGAGTTGGTCCAGAACGCCCTCAAAGACATTCGCGGCGGCTCCACCATCAGCGACCAGAACCCCGAAGAGAAATACAAGGCTCTGGAACGCTATGGCATCGATCTGCTCGAGATGGCCCGCAAGGGCAAACTCGACCCGGTCATCGGGCGCGATGAGGAGGTTCGGCGGTGCATGCAGGTCCTCAACCGCCGCACCAAAAACAACCCCGTCCTGATCGGCGAGCCGGGCGTGGGCAAGACCGCCATCGTCGAAGGGCTGGCCCAGCGGATTGTCGCCGGCGACGTCCCTTCGGGACTCAAGAACAAGCGCGTCATTGCGCTGGATATGGGGAGCCTGATCGCCGGCACAAAGTTCCGAGGCGAATTCGAAGACCGCTTCAAGGCCGTGCTCAAGGAGGTGGTCGCGGCCGAAGGCCAGATCATCCTGTTCATCGACGAGCTGCACACCGTCGTCGGCGCCGGCAAGGCCGAGGGCGCCGTCGACGCCGGCAACCTGCTGAAGCCCTCGCTGGCCCGAGGCGAGCTGCGGTGCATCGGCGCGACCACGCTGGACGAATACCGCAAGTACATCGAGAAGGATGCGGCGCTGGAGCGTCGCTTCCAGCCGATCGTGGTCGATCCGCCGAGCGTCGAAGAGACGATCGCGATCCTGCGCGGGCTCAAGGCCCGCTACGACACACACCATGGCGTGCGCATCACGGACGCGGCACTGGTCGCGGCCGCAACACTGTCCAACCGCTACATCACCGACCGCTGGCTGCCCGACAAGGCGATCGATCTGATCGACGAGGCGGCCTCGAAGCTGCGGATCGAGAACGACTCGCTTCCGGCCGAGATGGACGACATCCGCCGCAAGATCGTGCAGCTTCAGATCGAGCGAGAGGCGCTCAAGAAGGAGAGCGACCCCGCCAGCAAGGAGCGGCTCAAGACCACGGAAAAGCAGCTTGCCGAGCTGGAGAAACAGGACAAGGAACTGACCACTCAGTGGGAAGGCGAGCGAGGCGGCATCGACCAGATCAAGCAGCTCAAGCAGCAGATCGAACGGGCCCAGACGGAGTTCGAGGACGCCCAGCGCAGAGGCGAACTGGAACGGGCCGCCCGTCTGAAGTACGAGACCATCGCCAACCTCAAGAAGGACCTGGACGCCAGAGAAGAGCAGCTCGTCCGATCGGAGAAGACCCACAAGATGCTCCAGGACGAGGTCACCGAGGAGCACATCGCGCAGGTCGTCGCCAAGTGGACCGGCATCCCGGTCTCCCGGCTATTGACGGGCGAGCGGGAACGCCTGATCAAGATGGAAGAGCAGATCCGCGAGCGGGTCGTCGGGCAGGAGGAAGCGATCACGGCATTATGCAACGCGGTGCGTCGCAGCCGCTCGGGGCTTTCGGACCCGAACCGGCCGATCGGCACGTTTCTGTTCCTTGGGCCCACCGGCGTCGGAAAGACCGAGCTGAGCAAGGCGCTGGCCTACTTCCTGTTCAACGACGTCAATGCGATGGTGCGCATCGACATGAGCGAATTCATGGAGCCGCATTCGGTGGCCCGGCTGATCGGCGCCCCTCCCGGCTACGTGGGCTACGAGGAAGGGGGGCGATTGACGGAAGCGGTGCGCCGCAAGCCCTACTCCGTGATCCTGCTCGACGAGATCGAGAAGGCCCATCCGGACGTTTTCAACGTCCTGCTCCAGGTTTTCGACGATGGCCGGCTGACCGACGGCAAGGGTCGCACGGTCGATTTCAAGAACACGGTCGTCATTATGACCAGCAACATCGCCAGCCAGCAGATCCAGCAGCTCTCGGAAGAGAAGGGCGCCGACTGGGAGATCGAAGCCCATGTCAAGGAGGCACTCAAGCAGGTGTTCAAGCCCGAGTTCCTCAACCGGATCGACGAGGTCATCGTCTTCCACATGCTCGCGCGCGAGCACCTGCGAGCGATCGTCGATATTCAGCTCGGCTACCTGGCCGACCGACTCAAAGATCGCAAGATCGCGCTGGAGTTCACCGACAAAGCCCGCGACCGCGTGATGGACGAAGGGTACGACCCGACCTTCGGCGCCCGGCCGCTCAAGCGAACGATCCAGCAGAGATTGGAGAACCCGCTGGCCACCGAGCTGCTGGCAGGCAAATTCGGCGATGGGGACACCATCCGCGTCGACGCCGACGCTCACGGCTTCGCCTTCGAGAAGGTCAGCAAGTCCTGAGATCGGGCGACGGGGATGCACGGCCTCGTCTCTGCCCAGGTGAGAGTCGGACGAGCCGATAATCAGCGATTATCGCGCCCGTCCAATTCACGATCGAGCCTGCGTGGATCTCTGGCACAGTGAAACAGACCAAAGACAATCACCTGTTCGCCTTCGACCCGGAAGTAGATCGCATACGGAAACCGACGCAGCAGGCATCGTCGGAACTGCCCATGTACCTGCTGGTATGCCATTGGATTGCGCACCAGGTAATCAGAACAGGCGTAGAAGACGCGAAGGAACTCCTCCCCGAGCCCCAGCCTTCTGCTCATACCAGAGCCAGCCATTCAGGACATCGGTCTCGACTTGTGGCAGGAACCGAAGAACATAGGTCATCTGCTCGCCTCTATTCTCTGGCGCAATTCCTCCAGCGTGAGCAGCGAACCCGGGGCTTTCTCGTACGCCGTCAGCCTCCTGTCCAATTCGGCCCGGTGGCTCTGGGGCACAGGAACACTGGATGGCTCCGAGGCGATGCTGTCCCAGAGGTCCTCCAGCAGCAGAATTCTCTCGGCCACACTCAAGCGGGCAATCTCAGGAATCTCATCCAGTCGCATCTTTGTGCTCCTGTGGAACCCATCGGCGTCATTCAATTCTCTTGACACATCATACCCGTTGGAGGTCCCTGTGCCAAGTCGTGAGATGACGCGACGGAGGAAGATGCGCAGGCCGAGAACCCCGCACGCGCACCGCAGGATCAGGTCCGGGCCAGGGCAATCAGGTGCTCGGCGACCTTGTCCAGGGAAACGATGCGTTCGGCGCCGCCGCGGGCGATGGCTTCTTTGGGCATGCCGAAAACGACGCACGACTGCTCGTCCTGCGCGATCGTGTGCGCGCCGGCCTGCCGCATGTTCAGCAGCCCCGTCGCCCCGTCGTCGCCCATCCCGGTCAGAATGGCTCCAATCGCGTTGGCGCCGGCAAACTTAGCCACGGAGTTGAACAGGACCTCGACGCTGGGCTTCTGCCGGCAAACGGGCGGACCATCCTTGAGTGACACGTAGTAGTTGGCGCCCGAGCGCTGGAGGATCATGTGCAGTCCGCCTGGGGCGATCAGCACGCGTCCGGGCACGACATGATCCCCGTCATCCGCTTCC
>Ga0068714_10004261_pt1 | contig 16211 bp, 17 predicted proteins | sample MTBNYHSulfiMetaG_FD_62988 | JGI IMG/M metagenome (GOLD analysis project Ga0068714, IMG submission 62988) | Enrichment culture microbial communities from rom New York Harbor, USA that are MTBE-degrading - MTBE-NYH (New York Harbor Sulfidogenic)... | ecosystem: Environmental > Aquatic > Marine >...
GGTTCCAGATCGTCTCGGAGCCCGGCCGTAACGGCTTTCTTCGTCTGCCGCAAAACCTCTGCGCTCAATTTGAGGAAAGGCTTGATAAAGGTATGGGTTTCTTCCTCCAGAGTCTCATCCTTCACGACCTTGTTGATGAGCCCCATCTGCAGGGCCTCTGCCGCCGTGATGATCCGGCCGGACAAAATAAGGTCCATGGCCGCCTTGCGGCCCATGATGCGGGGCATAATCTGGGCGGCAATGGGAGGGAATACGCCCACCTGGATTTCAGGCTGGCCGAATTTAGCGCCCTCTGCTGAAATGACAAGATCGCAGAAAACAGCCACTTCACAACCTCCTCCCAGGCATGAACTGTAAACGGATGCCACGCTCACCGCTCCGATCTTGTCCAGAAGGCGAAAGATCCGGTGGAAAGCGCCGATCATTTTGGGCGCCAGGTTTCCCATGTGCTCTCCCACGTCCACGCCGGCGGAGAAGCATTTGCCCTTGGCATTGAAAAGCACCACCTTCAGGTCCTTGCTTTCCTGCCACTCATTGAGGACGTGGTTGATCTCTTCCATCATGGCGATGTTCAAAACATTGACCGGCGGTCTGTTCAGGGTGATAGTGCCAAGGCCGTCTTCTAATTCGGTGATAATGTGCTGGTAGGCCATCTTGGATCCTCCTTTCACCAAGGTTGAGCGGTTCAGGGTTCCGGGTTGTAAAACGCACGGATAACCTCTGGGCCCTGCCGAAAGCCCTGAGCGTAGTCGAAGGGAAACCTGAAACCGATTCGTTTGGGTTTCCATATCTGAAATCCGGCTTCGTCGGATTTTAGGCACAAACGACTATGGCAGGCGGGCCTGCTGTTCCGGCCCGGCCTGCCATGGCAATTCTCGTGTTCTTGCTCACTGCCGCAAGTCTATCGCTTGCCAAGGCAGCGGGAAGATCACTTTTGCGGTTTCGGCATGACCTGCTCTGCAAGATCATCATCAAAGGCATGCCCCTGTGCAGTCAGCTGGCGGTATTTAATGAAGTCTATCCTGCGCTGTCCTGTCTCTTTCTGGGTATTAAAGGTGTTGAACCCGATGTAGGCTTCCATGTTCATGTTTGCACCCAGCCAGTATTTGGCGCTTATCTTGTTGGAATCCCAAAAGAACTTTTTCTTCAGCCTGATCGTTTCAATGGCCTTCATCAAGCATAGGGGCATGAGGTTGGCAAAGGTCCAAGCAATCTCGTCCACCCTCTTGTCCAGGAGAGAGAAATCGGTTTGGGCCTGTTTCAGGAGCGCCTTTGCTTCCTTGGCCTCGGCACCGGTCTTCATTTCTCCATAGACGATTTTACCATCCTCAACATACTTGTCGGTAATTACCTGGGGATTCCTGATCCACTCACCGTTGAGCTTCTTAATCGGGACCACATCGGTTACCAGGCCCAACCGGTGCATCTTGTAGGCGCTCCAGAGCTCGTTGGAGACGCAATTCCACAGGGCCAACTCGGTGGTGGGCAGCTGCCAGGGGAGGAAATCCGTGGATCCGCCGTCCGGGGTGGAACCGACTCCGGTGCCGGCCTGCCCCAAAAGGGCGGTATCCGCGGCAATGGCAATATCGCAGGCCATGCCGATTTCCTGTCCGCCGGCAACCCTCATCCCGTTCACACGGCAGATAACCGGTGCGCCGGCATCGAGAATAGCGTCCACCATGCCGGAAAACAGATTGATGTAGTCCCTGTATTCCCTCGGCCTCTTTGTATAGTACTCTGCATATTCTTTGGTGTTGCCGCCGGTGCAAAAGGACTGATCGCCGGCACCGGTGAAAACGATGGCCACAACGGATCTATCCGCACCGGCCTTCTTCATTCCGGCGATGACACCCTTGACCATTTGAGTGGTATAGGAATTGAACTGAACCGGGTTATTAAGAGTGATCCATGCCGTATAAAGACCGTCCACGGTTTCCCCGTTTTGGGGATTGACCAAAGGCTTCTTCTCGTACACCGTGCAAGGCGCCTCTGTGCCAAAGTGCTCATCGCCTATGAGCTGATGATCCTTGAGTTCGTTATCTCTTTTCAACCAATCTAGTGCCATACTGTTTTCCTCCTTTTCTTTAAGTGATATATCTGCCGCAACAGGACTCCATCGCATCCTTTTTCATGCTAGAAGTCCGGCGTCAGGACGATTCTCTTCATAGGAGGCGTCTTGTGCGCCTCGGCAAAGGTCTCCGCGATAGAGCTCATGGGACGGGTTTCCACAAACGCATCCATGTTGATTTTCCCCTTGAGCACCATGTCGAGCACAATCGGGTAGTACTCTGGCAGGCACCCCCAAGTGCCGATGATTTCCGCATCAAAGGCCATGAGCCGGCCGATCGCATATTCCGTCCTGGCCATGCTGAACCCGACCACGATCAGCTTTCCGGTGAAACTCAAGAGGTTCAGCGCGATTTCCTGTCCCGGTTTTGCTCCCGTGACCTCAAAGATCTTCCACCCTGTGCCAGGAAGCTTCTTTTCCTTGCAAAGACCACGAAATTCCTTGGAAACCGCACCCGCATCCTTGCCGGTAGAGTTGATGACAAAATCCGCCCCGAATTGGAGCGCTCTTTTCAGTTTCTCCTCATGGCGCGCGATGCCGATGACGGTGCCGGCGCCCAACGCCTTGGCCATCTGCCCCATGTATTGCCCGACCCCTCCCGTGATCCCCACAACGACCACGTTGTCGCCGGGCTGGAGGTCGGCCCTTTTGGCCGCCTGATAGGGCGTCGTTGCGGCATCGGCCACCACGGCCAGATGGGACAGGGGCACCTCGCCTCTGTTCTTGACCTCGCAAAGATCAATGCTCGGCACGGGGATATGGCTCGAAAAACCGCCGTAGAGCCCCAAGCTGTTGCCCGGCATCTTTTGATCCAGGCAGCGGTTGCCCCGGCCCGTTTTACACAGAATGCATTTCCGGCACGGCATGACCGCGGGGATGATGACTTCCTTCCCGACCCACGCCGGGTCTCCGGCCACCACGGTTCCGGATATCTCGTGCCCCAAAGTGAGGGGAGGTTTTGAGACCGTGGGAACACCGTCATAAAAGTATCCGAGGTCCGTGTGGCAAACGCCGCAGCCTGCAACCTCCACCAGAACCTCTCCGGGCAGGAGTTCCGGCACGGGGATCTGTTTCTTTTCAAGCTTGCCCGGCGTGCTTTCCTTGGTTTCCTTGTTCAAGGTCGTGGGCTGGACCATTTGCCATGTCCAAATCTTATCCGGTATTGCCGCCATATTACCCTCCTTTTAGTCTTTTGGAGTGCAGGTGTGCTGGATTTTCACTTTTGCCATCGCTTCAGCAAAACAGCGCGCCGTCACTCCGGTTTTCCTATTCCCGGCACTCTCTAACCCGATCACTCCCGTTTTGGTGCATTTCCATGAATCCCTAACACAACGACTCCATGGCTCCATCTTCTAAATCATACCGTACCCGCCGTCCACGCACAAAAGCTGGCCTGTCACGTAGTTGCTTTCGTCCGAGGCGAGAAACACGAAGGCCGGAGAGATGTCTTCGGGTTCACCAAAGCGCTTGAGCAGAATCCTGTTCATGTAAATCTCTTTGAGTTTCTCATCGGTGGTGATTTTCTCCGTCATGTCCGTGGTCACGATGCCCAGAGAGATCACATTCGCGCAGATGTTGTATCGAGCAAGTTCTCTGGCCATGGACTTGGTCATGCTGATGATTCCCCCCTTGGCCGCGCTGTAATTGATCTGGCCCACCGTTCCGACAAGGCCGGCGACGGAGGTGACATTGATAATTTTGCCGCTGCCCTTTTTGGTCATGTGCTGGGCCGCTGCCTGAGTGCAGAGAAAGGGGCCTTTCAGGTGGATATCCACCACGGCGTCCCACTGTTCTTCCGTCATCTTGAGCATCATGGCGGGACGGGTAAACCCGGCATTGTTGACCAGGATGTCAATCCCGCCGAACGCGTCGACCGTAGCCTGTACGATGGCTTCCGCGTCCCCTTTTTTGGCCACATCGGCCTTGAAAGCATGAGCTTGTCCGCCCAGCTTCTGAATCTCTTGAACCACTTCCTGAGCCGCTTTTTCATTGGACGTGTAGTTCACCATGATTTTGGCCCCTTCCCGGGCATAGGCAACGGCAATGGCCTTTCCCACCCCGCGGCTGCTTCCGGTCACCAAAGCGGTTTTGTCCTGAAGTCTCATAGATCGCTCCTTTTTCATGAAATGCCTACTGATTGCAAGACCGCCGCAGTAATCACATTATAGTTACAATATAGTTACTTCGCGCACTTTAAAAAAACCCCCCGACCATGTCAAGCATAAAACAACATCACCCTGAAGGCGATTGAATAAGTTTAAATCATCCAAAGAATCTGATAACATAGAAGCCTTCAAAATCCTTGAACGAGAGGGAAAACTTTCATGAAACGCCTTCTTTGCTTTTCCATGCTGGCTTTTTTCTTCCTCGGCGGCTGCGCCTCCGACCCCTACCCCGGAAAACCTGCTTCCGCTCCAGGAACCCTCCCCGAAAAATGGGTGCCGGGAGCAAGACCCTACGAACTGAACGGCATCCGCTATTTTCCCCTGCCTGATGCGGAGGGATTCGTGGAATACGGCAAAGCCTCATGGTACGGGGAGGAATTCCACGGCCGACCCACTGCAAGCGGCCGTGTTTATAACATGTACGACAAGAGCGCAGCCCACAAGACCCTGCCCCTGGATACCTTGGTCAGGGTGGTCAATCTCTCCAATCAGAAGTCGATTATCGTCCCGGTCAACGACCGGGGCCCGTTTGTGAGGGGAAGGGTCATTGATCTTTCCTATGGTGCTGCAAAAGAACTGGACATGATTGGTCCCGGGGTTGTTGACGTGAAAGTCGAGGCCCTTGCCAGGGAAGTGAGCCGGCCGGACTCCGATGGCCGGAACCCGCCGGTCCTGGAATGGCAGGATTTTCGAAAGGGCGAATTCACCATCCAGATCGGCGCCTTCGAAAACAGAACCAATGCACTCAATCTGGTTGATCGATTCAGGGAGGTCTTTGACTTCGTCGATATCGTGGTCTACCAGGACGGAACAGGCAGGGTTTTCTACAGGGTCCGCGTCTCAAAGTCAGAAACCCTTGACGGAGCGGGGACCCTTGAGAAAAGGCTCGTTGAAATGGGCTTCCCCGATGCCTTCGTGGTGAGGATGTGAAAAGACGGCGCCGTGCCCCGTCCTTACACATACCCATACTTTTCCTTAAGTTTCCTGCACACAACAGCAGGGACCAACCCGCTCACATCCCCCCCGAGGCTGGCCGCCTCTTTGATGATGGTGGAACTGGTATAAAACCATTTATAGTCCGTCATGAGAAAGATGGATTGGACTTCCCTGTTCAGCTTCCGGTTCATCAAGGCCATCTGGAACTCGTATTCAAAATCGGATAGGGCTCGCAGCCCTCGAATCACCACGTTGGTTTTCTTCTTGACCACGTAATCCACAAGGAGCCCGTTAAAAGAGTCCACCTCCACTTTTGTTTGCCCCTTGAGCACGTCCCGGATCATGACCGTTCTTTCTTTGAGGGAAAAAAGCGGGACTTTCTGGGGATTGTTCAAGATCGCGATAACCATTTTGTCGAAGACCTTGAGCGCTCTTGAGATGATACTCAGGTGGCCGTTGGTGATGGGATCAAACGTGCCGGGGTAAATCACCACTTTCTCCTTCATGAGTCCTCCTCTTTCTTCAAAAGGGTTATGCGTGTTGCTCCGTAGGCCCTCACCTTGGCTGCTTTGAGATGGCCTATGGCCTGGGGCAGATCCTGCCTCTTCTCGGTTTGAGCAACCACCATCGAAGTGGATCTCAGGAGGCTGTCCCTTTGCAGTGTCTGCAGGAGGGGCAGGATCAGCGCTTTCTCGTAGGGAGGGTCCAGGAAGACGAGGTCAAAGGGCTCCAAAAGCCATGGATTTCGACCAAGGGCTCCTCTTGCCAGATCTTTTTTCAGGGCAAAGCCCGAAGCTTCCAGCCCGCAGAGCTTCAGGTTTTTCCTGATCAGTTCGATCGCCTTACGGGAATGATCGATAAACAGCGCATGGGAGGCACCGCGGCTTAGAGCCTCAATTCCCAGGCTGCCCGTGCCTGCGAAAAGATCCAGGACCCTGGCTCCTGCTAAACCGGGCAAACCAAGAAGATCGAAGATGGCTTCCCGGACCAGGTCGGAGGTCGGCCTGATGTCCAGGCCTCTGAATGCAGCCAGTCTTCGGCCTCGAAGACTCCCTCCGGTAATTCTCATATCGAAATCTGCAGCTTCCCTATCCCTTTTTTCACAGCTTGTTCCCAGATCAGATATCCGCTCTCTTGGCGGTTGATTCATCCCCCATTTCCGTCTCTCTCACCTCCGGTTTCTTTGCCTTCCGGAAAGGAATTCTCCGGAAAAGCCTGTAAAAAGTGATGACAGGACCGGACGCCACATAGGCGAAAAGGATGATGAAGAGCATGACCTTGGGCTCATACGCGATGATCAGGGAGATGAGGATGATGGACAGGAGCACATTGAAAGGCTTCCTGTTGCGTATGTCGAATTTCTTAAAGCTGTAGTAGTGCAGGGTGCTCACCATAAGAAAGGACAAGGTATAGATCATGGCAATGATCAGGGCGGATCGTATTTGCATGCTCCCTTCCCAAGACTCGACAAAAAGAATCATGGCCGCGATGAAACTGGCCGCCGCAGGGATCGGCAAACCTTTGAAGTAACTGGCATCCTCATGGGTCTTTTGCACATTGAATCTTGCAAGACGAAGAGCCCCGCAAATCACGAACATAAAGGCGGCGAGCCACCCCAATCGACCGAAAGGCTCCAAAGCCCATTGAAAGGCGAGAATACCGGGAGCCACGCCGAAGGCAATGACATCGGCAAGGGAATCGTATTCGACGCCGAACTGGGTGGTCGTGTTTGTGAGTCGCGCGATTCGGCCGTCCAACCCGTCGAGAACTGCAGAGATAATGATAGCCACCGCAGCGGCCTCGAATCTTCCGTGGATGGCCGACACGATGGCAAAAAAACCGCTGAAAAGGCTTGCAGAGGTGAGAAGATTGGGCAGGATATAGATCCCCCGCCTTGGTTTGCCGCTTTTTCTCTTTTTGTTTTTCATGATAAATACCCTATCATGGATTCCCCTGCCCTGACTTTCTGGCCGGGCACCGCCATGATGCGGCTGTCAGCGGGTAGATAGACATCCAACCTGGACCCGAAACGAATGAGACCAAACCTTTGTCCGGCCCGCACTTCATCTCCCCCCTTGACCCAGCAGGCAATGCGCCGGGCAATCAGCCCCGCCACCTGAACAATCACCACCTTGCGACCATCATGGGTCAGGAGGGTCACAGCGTTTCGCTCGTTTTGCTCCGACGCTTTGTCCAGGCTGGCCACCAGAAATTTTCCGGGGTGATAGGTCACCTCCGATATCTTTCCCGCCGCCGGAATTCGGTTCACATGAACATCAAGGACGGACATAAAAACACTCACCTTGAAAGCCCTTTCTCCCTTGGGATCCTCAGGGTACCGGGCGGATGAAACTTCCACGATTCTTCCGTCCGCAGGCGTGAGCACGCTTTTTTCTTCGACCTCGGGGTTGCGGGCGGGATCGCGAAAAAAATAGACGGTAAAAAGCGTCAGGAGGCCGGACAACACGGCCAAAGGCCAAAGAGATAGACCAAGGAAAATACCGGTGAGCACGGCACCTGCAGCAATAAATACAAAGCCTTCCCGCGCCAGGGGCAAGGTGTTGTGAATTCGCTTGTGGATGGCCGCCGGTGACAACATCGCTCAATCAATCTCCCGGAAAAGAACCTCCAAACGCTTCGGATTCATTCCATTATGATCTCTGTGGGGCCTGTTTGTCAAATCCACGTTTCCTCCCCCCACCACCATCAAGGTATCTCTGCAGCGTATATTACAGAAAGGCGGACGGCTCAGCCCACTCCGCCGAAGTAGCTCCTGCCCGCCGCACTGCTAAGGCAGGCGGGTCGGCTACGAAGGCCGGGCGGGTCACGGAGTATCACTTTTGTTATGTTTTGGCCGTGCACCCTGCGCCTTGTGCCTTGCGCCGTCTGTGCGTATATCCGGGGGCCTGATGTAGAAAGGCACAAGGCTCTTGAGGTCGTCAAACCCGTGTTGTTCCACCCTACACAGACCCTGCAAGGCCACTGCGGACGCCCTGAGAGTCCAGAGGCTCGCAGGGGCGAGAAGCGCCTTTTCGCCCAGCGCCTTCCTGAGCAAAGCCCCCTGCCTGGGATAGTCGTTGCCGACGAAAAAAGTCTGTTCCTCGAGGATGCCTGCGACCCCCTTGATGTCCAGGCAGGTTTCCTCTTGGATCAGCATCACGCCCCCGCCGGGCAAGGCCCGGAAAAAGGCTGTGAAGAACTCTCCCTGGCGCGAGTCGATAAGGGCGCATATGGGATAGGAAACGGCCTGACACTGCGCCGCCAGGGCTTCCAGGCTGGATACGGCCACGGCAGGAATCCCCAAACCCATGCAGATGCCCTTGGCAGCGGCCAGCCCAACCCTCAACCCGGTGAAGCTGCCCGGTCCCCTGGCCACGGCTAAGGCTTTCAGGTCCCTCAACTCCACCTTCACCGAGGAAAGCATTTGATGCAGCGTGGGCATGAAAAGCCCGAACCCTCTGGAAGGCGAGGTCAGCAAAACTTCGGCGATGAGGGCCCCGTCCTCTCTTACAAGCGCCGTGCTGAAGGGCGCCGTCGCCGTGTTGATGGCAAGAATGAACCGCTCCATTACCCGAAAATCTTCTCAAAGAGTTTCACCACCGCTTCAATCCTTGACAGATCGTTGATGGTGACCACCACGATAAGAATCGCCAGAAGAAATAGACCGATCTTCTGGGCGACGTCACGCTTCTTCAGGCTGATGGGCCTGCGCAGGACCAGTTCAATCATGAGAAAGAGAATCAGACCGCCGTCAAGGATGGGCACAGGAAGGAGATTGAGAATCCCCAGATTGATGCTGATGACCGCAAGAAGCGGCACAAGATAGCTCACGCTTTCCTGGGCCACCTGACCGGTCAACTGGCCGATCATGATGGGACCGCCGATCGTTTTGATGGAGACGACCCCCTGAAAAAGCTTGACGATGGTCAGAACGGTCAGCTTGATGATCAACCATGTTTGCAGGAAAGCCTCCTGCACCGCGGCGAAAAAACCCAGATGCACTTTTTCAAACTTGCCCGAAGCCACAATGCCGATCAGGGCCGACCTCACCTCCTCGCCGAAGATGTTTTTCTCTACCGCCTCCTCAGGCACCAAGGTCATGCGAACCGGGTTGCCCCCCCTGTCCACCGTGATTTCCAAGGGCGTTCCGGCCGAGTCATGGATGCTTTTCTTAATCTCAGGCCAGCTTGCAATGCTTTTTCCATCAACCGCGACAATGACATCCCCTTTCATGATGCCTGCCTGCTGAGCCGGAGAATCCTCCCTCACCTGACCGACCTCCGCAATCATGATGTCCATACCGGAAACGGCATACAGGCCGCAGTAAACGAACAGCGCGAGAAACAGGTTGAAAAGAGGCCCCGCCAGAACGATGGCCATTCTCTTCAGAACAGGCTGGTTGTTAAAGGACCTGGCCGCCTCGAACGGAGGAATCTCGCTTGCCTCATCGTCGTTTTCCCCGAGGAGTTTCACATACCCTCCCAGGGGAATGGAGGATATAACGTACTCCGTCTCTCCGATCTTTCTTCCCACCACCTTGTAGCCGAAGCCCAGGGAAAACTTGAGCACCTTGACCCCGAAATACTTGGCCACGAGGAAGTGACCCAGTTCGTGGAAAAAGATCAGGATCCCCAGAACAACGATAAAGGGAAGAACGTAGTAAAGGAAATAATGCATCAGAAGCCTCTCTTATTCTCTTGCCAATATTGCCGCGCTCTCTGTCGCGCCCATGCATCCGCCTCCAACACCTTTTCAATCCTGTCAACGGGAAAAGGGCGATGGGCTTCCATGGTTTTTTCAATCAGAAGGGGGATCTCCAGAAATGCAATCCGCTCCTCGAGAAAAAGTTCAACCGCCTCCTCATTGGCCGCGTTGAGCACGGCCGGCATGCTGCCGCCGATTTGCGCCGCCTCAAAAGCAAGTTCCAGGCACCTGAATTTCTTGCCCTCCGGCAACATAAATGTGAGGGGGCCCACCTCATCGAGCTTCAGCGATGGAAGAGGTGTCTCCAGGTGATGGGGATAGGCGAGGGCGTAGGATATGGGCGTGAGCATATCCGGAATCCCCAACTGGGCGATGACGGAACCGTCCTTGTACTCGACCAGAGAGTGAACAATGCTCTGAGGGTGGATCAGGATGCTGATCTGGTCCATGGAAAGATCAAAGAGCCATTTGGCCTCAATGACTTCAAGACCTTTGTTCATGAGGGTTGCGGAGTCGATCGTGATTTTCCGTCCCATGTTCCAGTTGGGGTGCATAAGCGCTTGCGCCGGCGTCACGGATTCCAGCTTCTCGCGTGGAAAATCCCTGAAAGGTCCTCCCGATGCCGTCAGGATCACCCGTTTCAGGTCCTCCCTGGGATGCCCCCGGAGGCACTGCAGGATGGCACTGTGCTCGCTGTCCACAGGAATAATGGGGACACCCCTGTTTCGGGCCTCCTCCATCACCAGGGAGCCTGCCATGACCATGGTCTCCTTGTTCGCCAGGGCAATCCCTTTTCCGGCCAGGATGGCCGCATAGGTCGGCCTTAAACCGGCCGATCCGCTCATCGCGGAAATCACCGTGTCCGTCTCCTCCAGGGTGGCCACCCGGATAAAGCCTTCCACGCCGGAATAAACGCGCGTTTTCCCGGAGTTTCCAAGTCGCCTTTCCAGGGCTTCCGCCTGATCCCCATCCCGGAGGGCCGCAGCTCCGGGCCGAAAACGGTGAATCTGACTTTCGAGGAGATCCACATTGCTCCCTGCCGCCAGGCCGGCGACACGGTAGGATTCCGGATGGGCTTCCACGATCTTGAGGGCATTGGTCCCGATGGAGCCGGTCGATCCCAGAATGGTTAATTTCTTCATCTTTCGCAGACAAGCTCCCTGAAATATCCTATGGTCCTTTCAAGCCCTTCTTTCAGGCCGACCTCGGGCGCCCAACCCAGTTTATCCTTGGCCAGGGCAATATCCGGCCGGCGTCTCCTCGGGTCGTCCATCGGCGCAGGGGAAAACTCAAGGCCCGACAAAGACCCGCTCAGAGAGATGATGGTCTCCGCCAGTTCCAGCATGCTGTATTCCCCGGGATTGCCCAGGTTCACAGGACCTACAAAATCATCCGGACCGTTCATCATTTTCACCAGGCCGTCGATCATATCCTCCACATAACAGAAAGACCTGGTCTGCCGGCCGTCGCCGAAAATGCTGATAGGCTCGTTTCTCAGGGCTTGCATAATAAAATTGCTGATCACCCGGCCGTCATTGGGATGCATTCGCGGACCATAGGTGTTGAAAATTCTCACGACGCGAATGTTCACCTTGTTCTGCCGGTAGTAATCAAAAAAGAGCGTTTCCGCGCACCGCTTTCCCTCATCATAGCACGCTCTGGGCCCAATCACGTTCACATGACCCCAATAGGTCTCATCCTGAGGGTGGACTTCCGGGTCCCCATAGATTTCACTGGTCGAGGCCTGAAGGATTTTCGCTTTCACTCGCTTGGCGAGGCCCAGCATGTGAATGGCGCCCATGACCGAAGTCTTGGTTGTCTTGACCGGGTTGTACTGATAATGCACGGGAGAAGCGGGACAGGCGAGGTTGTAGATCTGGTCCACCTCCAGAAAAATAGGATTGACCAAGTCGTGTCGGATTATCTCGAAGTTCTCGTTCTCCATGAGGTGAATGATGTTGTGCTTTGCTCCTGTAAAATAATTGTCCAGGCACAGGACATAGGCGCCTTCAGCCAGGAGCCTTTCGCAGAGGTGGGAGCCAAGGAAACCGGCCCCACCGGTCACAAGGACCCTCGTCTTATCGTAGAAGTTCGGACCCATGGATTATTTTAGCCCTCCGAATCGCGCATCTCAGGGCGTGAACCGTGAGAGGTAAAGGTAAAGGATGGGAACGGCGAAGAGCACCCCGTCCACCCTGTCCAGCAGGCCCCCATGACCCGGCAGAATGCGGCCCGAATCCTTGACACCGGCGTTTCTCTTCAGCATCGATTCAACCAGATCGCCGACCTGTCCGCATACTGAAAGAGCTCCTGCCAGAAGACCGGCCTGCAAAGGGAATCCTCCCAGGCGGAAGAGATAGGAGAAGAGAAGGCCCGAGATGACGCCGGCCAAAAGCCCCCCAAAGGCCCCCGCCCACGTCTTATTCGGGCTTACGGAGGGGTAAAGCTTACGCTTACCGAAAAAACGACCGAAATAAAAAGCGCCCGTATCGCTGACGAATATAACCGTGAGAAGAAATAAAATCCAGAGATTTCCCCTTGGGTACCGGTCCATGACCATGAGCAACCCAAAAGGGAGGCAAACGTAAAGGAAGGCCAAAGCCAAGCTGCCGACAATCTCTGCGGCCCGATTTCTAAGGGCCGGTGGTGAAAAGAGACAAAAGGCCAGGGGGACGATCACCCAGAAGCAGAAAAGGGCAAAGGCCTGATAAAACAATCCTCGCCAAAGGCCATAGAAAAAAAAGAGATGGACGAGGATGCTGATGATTTTAAGAGAAGAAGGCAGGCCCGGTGCGATGATTCGAAGGAGTTCGAAAAGGCCCTTCAGGGAGGCGGCAAAAAGCAAGGTGTAAAACAACCATCTTGGACCGGCGGCGACGATGTACACAAGAAGGGGAACCGCGACGACACTGGTCAACCATCGGTAAAGGTGCATGCTTGAACGTCTCGGAAATCTATAAGGTCCTTCTATTCCTCGCCCACAGCACCGAATCTCCGTTCTCTCTTCTGATATTCCTGCAGGGCCTTCACGAATTCTTCTTTTCTGAAGTCGGGCCACTGAACGGGCGTCGTGTAGATCTCAGTGTAGGCGATTTGCCAGAGGAGGAAATTGCTCACCCGGTATTCACCGCTCGTCCTGATCAGGAAGTCCGGGTCGGGCATTTGAGCCGTGTAAAGGTGCTGAGCGATCAGTTCTTCAGAAACATCCCCGGAGTTCAATGCACCGGACTCGATCTGTTTGACGATTCCTCCCAGAGCGTCCGATATCTCCTGCCTTCCGCCGTAACTCAGGGCTAAGGTCAGCACCATGTCTTGATTATGCGAAGTTTTCTCCGCCGTCTCTCTCAAAGCTTGTTGCAAATCCTTGGGGAGTTTGCCGATCCTGCCGATACACTGCAACCGGATGCCGTTGTCGAGCATTTCCCTGAGTTCAGCGGCGAGAAACCGTTTGAGAAGCCTCATGAGCGCTTCAATCTCATACTTCGGTCTATTCCAGTTCTCTTCCGAGAAAGCATAAAGCGTGAGCCAGGGAATGCCGATCTCACGGCCGGCTCTCACAACGGCCCGCACCGATTCAGCGCCCTCCTCATGGCCTCGGATTCTGTTGAGGGCTCTCTTCTTGGCCCATCGGCCATTGCCGTCCATGATAATGGCCACATGCTTCGGCAGTTTTGCGGGATCCAAATCATTGATCATTGGTCATCTGTCATTGGTCATCTGTCATTGGTCATCTGTCATTGGTTGTTGTCCAATGTTCAGAATTCCATGATCTCATTTTCTTTTTCCGACGTCAGTTCATCGATCTTCTTGATGAATTCATCCGTCACTTTCTGAACCTCGTCCTGGGCGCGGAAAAGGTCGTCTTCCGAAATCTCTTTGTCGTTTTTAAGCTCTTTCAGCAATTCGTTCCCATCCCGGCGATGATTGCGCACCACGATCTTGCCTTCCTCGGCCATTTTTTTGGCCAGTTTTGCCAGTTCCTTCCTTCGCGCCTCAGACAGGGGAGGGATCGGGATCCTGATGATCTTGCCGTCATTGACAGGGGTCAGGCCGAGTTCCGACTTTAAAATAGCCTTCTCGATCTCACCCATGATCGTGAGGTCCCACGGCTTTACGGTGATCAAACGGCTTTCAGGAACGGAAAGGGAAGCCACCTGATCCAGCGGCATCTGCGTATCGTAGCAATGGACCCTGATCCCGTCCAGAAAGGCTGTTGAGGCCCGGCCCGTCCTGATGCGCATGAAGTCCTTTTTAAGCGATTCGATGGTCTTGTTCATTTTTTGCCGGCATTCGGAAAGGATTTCTTCTTTCATGTCGATCCCCCTGAGATAATCGTTCCCAATGGCTCTCCCGTGATGACCTTCTCGATGTTCCCCCTCTTGAGGAGATTGAAGACGATAACGGGCAGGCTTTGCGCCATGCAGAGCGCAACGGCGGCCGGGTCCAGCACCTGCAGGTTTCGCTCTAGAACTTCCTGATACGTCAGGCTGGGGTAAAAACACGCCGAAGGATCTTTGACGGGGTCGGCGCTGTAGACCCCTTCCACCTTGGTGGCCTTGAGAAAGACCTCTGCGCCGGTCTCCAGGGCCCGCAAAGCCGCAGCCGTATCGGTACTGAAATAGGGGCTTCCCGTGCCGCCTGCCAGAAGAACGATCCTTCCCTTTTCCAGGTGCCGCAGGGCCCTGGCCCGAATATAGGGTTCCGCCACCTTGTTCATTTCAACGGCGGACAGGATCCGTGTTTCCGAACCGGCACGGCGAATGGCCTCTCCCATCGCAATCGCATTGATGACCGTCGCCAGCATGCCCATGTGATCCGCAGGCACCCGCCCCATGCCGTATTCAGAGGCCCGAAGACCCCTGAAAATATTACCCCCTCCGATGACAATTGCAACGTCCACACCCATCATGTGAACGTCATGCACCTCTTGGGCCACGGCGTTGAGCATTTCAGGATCAATGCCGTAAGGCGTCTCCCCCATCAACGCCTCGCCGCTGAGTTTGAGAAGAATACGGCGGTAGCGGAGCCGGCCGGCGCCCATCCTATTCTCCGAGCTGGTAGCGCACAAAACGCCTGATCACAATATTTTCGCCCGTCTTGGCGATCAACTCATTGAGGAGGTCCTGGACCGTAATGTCGGGGTTCTTCACGTAGGGTTGCTCCAGCAGACAGGCTTCGGAATAAAACTTTTTAAGTTTCCCCTCCACCATTTTTTCGATCACCTTTTCAGGCTTGCCCGACTCCCTGGCCTGGGTCGCATAGATCTCCTTTTCTCTTTCCACAATCTCGGGAGAAAGCCCCTCTCGGTCCACGCAAAGCGGGCCGGAAGCGGCAATCTGCATGGCCATGTTCTTGACGAATTCCGAAAAATCAGACGTCTTGGCGGAAAAGTCCGTCTCTGAATTCACCTCTACGAGGACCCCGATTTTCCCCCCTCCGTGAATGTAAGAGGCAATCTGCCCCTCCGAGGTAGCTCGACCTCCCCGCTTTTTGGCCGTGGCTATGCCTTTTTTTCGCAGGTAATCGATAGCCCGCTGAATGTCCCCTTCCGCCTCTGCCAGGGCTTTCTTGCAGTCCATCATTCCCACACCCGTCTTCTCTCTGAGCTCTTTTACAAGTGCTGCACTGATATCCAAGGGATTAATCCTCCGTAGTCAAGTCCATTTTAGCTGAATCTTCCTTCTTGGGAAGAACGATAATCTCGGGTCCTTCCTTTTCTTCCCCTTCTCCGGCTGCCGGCGCCACGGTTTCGGGTTTTTCCATGCCCTCTTCCTTTTCCCGGTCCGCTTCCGCTCTCAGCCTTTCTTCGGCGAGGTTGTGTCCCTCGATGCAGGCATTGGAGATTTTCGAGCAGATGAGCCGGATGGCGCGAATCGCGTCGTCGTTCCCTGGAATAATATAATCGATGTCATCAGGGTCGCAGTTCGTGTCAGCGATGGCCACGAGGGGAATCCCCAGCTTTTTCGTTTCTTTTACGGCGATATGTTCCTTCTTGGGGTCCACGATAAAGACGGCGCCGGGCAACTCATCCATGTTCTTGATGCCGCCCAGGTTTTTCTCAAGCTTCACGAGCTCCTTTTCAAGTCTCATGGCTTCCTTCTTGGTGTAGCGATTGATGGAGCCGTCCTTTTTCATGGTGTCCAGTTCTTTCAACCGGCTCACGCTCTTGCGGATCGTTTGAAAGTTGGTCAGGGTCCCCCCCAGCCAGCGGTTCACCACATAAAACATGCCGCACCGCTCGCTCTCCTCCACCACGGCTTCATGGGCCTGCTTCTTGGTTCCCACAAAAAGCACGGGGTAGCCTTCCGCCACCGTGCGTAGCACAAAGTCATAGGCCG
>Ga0068714_10004262_pt1 | contig 16208 bp, 15 predicted proteins | sample MTBNYHSulfiMetaG_FD_62988 | JGI IMG/M metagenome (GOLD analysis project Ga0068714, IMG submission 62988) | Enrichment culture microbial communities from rom New York Harbor, USA that are MTBE-degrading - MTBE-NYH (New York Harbor Sulfidogenic)... | ecosystem: Environmental > Aquatic > Marine >...
CCAGCCGGTGATCATCATGTCGGGCCACGGCAACGTGGAGACCGCGGTGGAGGCGACCCGACTCGGCGCCTACGACTACATCGAAAAACCGCTCTCCCTGGCCAAGCTGCTGCTGACCATCGAACACGCGCTGGAGAGCTACAACCTGCAGCGTGAGAATGTCGGCCTGCGCCAGGTGATCCAGGCGGTCGCTGAGCCGATCGGCCGCAGTCGCCCGTTCCAGCAACTGCGACAGCAGGCGCTGCAGATCGCCCAGCACGACACCACCGTGCTGCTCAGCGGCGAAGCCGGCAGCGGCAAACACCTCTTCGCCCGCTACCTGCACAACAACAGCGCCCGTCGCAACGGCCCGTTCCTGCGCGCGGACATCAGCGTGATCACCAATGCCGAGCAGTGCAACCAGCTGCTGTTCGGCAGCGAGAACGGCGCCCAGGTGCACTACGGCCTGCTCGACACCACCAACGGCGGCACCCTCTATATCGACGATGTCGCCGAACTGGCTCTCGACACCCAGGCCCGCCTGCTGCGGCTGCTCAAGGAGGGAAGCTTCCAGCGCCAGGGCGGCAGCACCGCGGTGACTACGGACGTGCGCCTCATCGCCGCCACCCGCCACCCGCTCGAGCAGCGCATCGCGCAGCAGCACTTTCGCGAGGATCTCTACTATCAGCTCAACGTGGTCTCGCTCTACATCCCGGCGTTGCGCGAACACAGCGACGATGTGCTCGACCTCATCGCCTTCTACAGCGACTACTTTGTCGAGACCGACAAGCTGCCCTATCGCAGCTTTACCATCGCGGCACAGAACCGCCTGCGACAGTATCCCTGGCCGGGGAATGTGCGCGAGCTGAAAAACCTGGTGCAGCGGCTGCTCATCATCGGCCGTGAGCGGCAGATCGACATCGAGGAGGTGGAGGAGGCGCTCGGCCAGCAGCACCGCGCCCCCGGTGCCGACCCGGCTGCCGCCGCCTACGAGATGCCGCTGCGCCAGGCGCGCGAACAGTTCGAGCGCAGCTACTTCGAGGTACTGCTGCGCCGCTTCGAGGGCAGCGTCAACAAGGTCGCGCAGCATGCCGAGCTGGAACGTACCCACCTCTATCGCAAGCTGCGTAGCCTGGGGATCGATCCGAAGAACTTCAGCGGAAGGTGAAGGAGCAGATACGAGAGGCAAGGGTCGAGAGACGAGAGAAGGAGTGCGCTGTGCGCACGGTTCAGTTATAACGACGAGCGCAGCGAGCACCTTCCCTCGCATCTTTTATCCGTATCGACCCTTTCGTATCTCTTCCCTGACTTTACAGTGCAATCGGGCTAGAATGTGCCCACTTCGTGCAGGCTTGAGCAAAACAAGAATCTTCGCCCATGAAAATCATCATTCTCGGCGCCGGGCAGGTCGGCTCATCGCTGGCCAATAACCTCGCCAGCGAGGCCAACGACATCACCGTGGTCGATGTCGACAGCAAGCTGCTGCAGGAGCTGCAGGACCGCCTCGACCTGCGCACCGTCAATGGCATGGCCTCCCATCCGGATGTGCTGCGCCGGGCGGGCGTCGAGGACGCGGACATGATCATCGCCGTAACCAACAGCGACGAGACCAACATGGTCGCCTGCCAGGTCGCCTATACCCTGTTCCGCACCCCGACCAAGATCGCCCGCGTACGAGCCCAGGAATATCTGCAGTACCCGGAGCTGTTCACCCAGGAGTCGCTGCCGGTCGACGTGATCATCAGCCCCGAGCAACTGGTGACCGATTACGTCTACCGCCTCATCGAACACCCGGGCGCCCTGCAGGTGCTCGACTTCTCCTCCGGCAGGGTGCAACTGGTGGCGGTCAAGGCCTTCTATGGCGGCCCGCTGGTCGGCCATGAGCTGCGTACACTGCGCGATCACATGCCGGGGGTGCAGACCCGCGTCGCCGCCATCTACCGTCGTGACCGTGCCCTCATCCCCGAAGGCAACACGGTGATCGAGGCGGACGACGAGGTCTTCTTCATCGCCGCCAAGAAGGATATCCGTGCTGTGATGAGCGAGCTGCGCCGCCTGGAAAAACCGGTCAAACGCGTGATCATCGCCGGCGGCGGCAACATCGGCAAACGCCTGGCCAAGGCACTGGAACAGCGCTACCAGGTCAAGCTCATCGACCACAACGCCCCGCGCACGGTGGCCATCTCCGAGGAGCTCGAACGCACCATCGTGCTGCACGGCGATGCCGCCGACGGGGAGCTGCTGCTGGAGGAGAACATCGAAAACACCGATGTCTTCTGTGCCCTGACCAACGACGACGAGGCGAACATCCTCTCGGCGATGCTGGCCAAGCGGCTCGGCGCACGCAAAGTGATGGCGCTGATCAACCGCGCCGCCTACGTCGACCTGGTCGAAAGCGGCGATATCGACATCGCCATCTCGCCGCCCCAGGCGACCATCGGTTCGCTGCTGGCGCACGTGCGCCGCGGTGATGTGGTGATGGTGCACTCGCTACGCCGCGGCGCCGCCGAGGCGATCGAGGCGATCGCCCACGGCGACCGCCACTCCTCCAAGGTGGTCGGCCGTGCCATTGAGGAGATCAAGTTGCCGCCGGGCACCACCATCGGTGCCGTGGTCCGCGGGGAGGAGGTCCTTATCGCCCACCACGACACGGTGATCCAGGCCGAGGACCACGTACTGCTGTTCGTGGTGGACAAAAAACGGATACCCGACGTCGAGCGCCTGTTCCAAGTCGGGATCACCTTCCTCTAAGCGGCGCCAGGCAGAAACGATCACCCATGCAGCTCACCGCCATCCAGCGCATTCTCGGTCTGTTGCTGATGCTCTTCAGCACCACCATGCTGCCGCCGTTGCTGGTATCAGCCATCTATGTCGACGGCTTTTATCTCTCCTTCCTGCTCGGCTTTGCCCTCACCTTCGTTACCGGCGTCCTGCTCTGGGTACCGGTACACCGCGTGCGCCAGGAGCTGCGCCTGCGCGACGGCTTTGTCGTGGTGGTGCTGTTCTGGACGGTACTCGGCCTGTTCGGTGCCCTGCCCTTCGCCGTCGGCGCCGAGCCCAACCTCTCGATCACCGACGCCGTCTTCGAGTCCATCTCCGGTCTCACCACCACCGGCGCCACCGTGATCACCGGACTGGATGAGCTACAACCCTCGCTGCTCTACTACCGCCAGCAACTGCAGTGGCTGGGGGGGATGGGGATCATCGTACTGGCAGTCGCTATCCTGCCGATCCTCGGCATCGGCGGCATGCAGCTCTACCGCGCCGAGACCCCGGGGCCGATGAAGGACAACAAGCTCACCCCGCGCATCACCGAAACGGCCAAGGCGTTGTGGTACATCTATCTGGGGCTGACCGTGAGCTGCACTCTCGCCTACTGGCTCGCCGGGATGAGCATGTTCGATGCGCTGTGCCACGCCTTCTCCACCGTCGCCATCGGCGGCTTCTCCACCCACGACGCGAGCATGGGCTACTTCCAGCAAATGCCGCTGATCGAAATGGTGGCGATCATCTTCATGCTCCTCTCCGGAGTCAACTTCGCGCTGCACTTCCTCTCCTGGCGTAGCATGAATATCAAACCCTACCTGCACGACTCCGAGTTCAGGACCTACGTCACCGTGCTCGGCCTGATCGCCGTGGTCACCGTCTTCTACCTCTACCTCAACGACACCTTCGACGACTTCAATCGCACTATGCTGCACGGGGTGTTCCAGGTCGTCTCCATCGGCACCACCACCGGCTTTACCACCAGCAACTATGCACTGTGGCCCGGCTTCCTGCCGGTGCTGCTGCTTTTCGCCAGCTTCATCGGCGGCTGTGCCGGCTCGACCGGCGGCGGGATGAAGGTGATCCGCTTCCTGCTGCTGATCAAGCAGGGGCTGCGCGAGATCAACCGCCTGGTCCACCCCAACGCGGTGATCCCGATCAAGGTCGGCGGCAAGCCGCTGCCGGAGCGGGTTATCGACTCTGTTTGGGGGTTTTTCGCCACCTACGTGGCGATCTTCATCGTCATCCTGCTGTTGCTGATGCTTGCCGGCCTCGACCAGATCACTGCCTTCTCCGCGGTCGCCGCCACCATGAACAACCTTGGCCCCGGCCTGGGCGATGTGGCGCTTAACTACAGCTCGCTGCCCGACTTCACCAAGTGGGTGCTCTGCTTCGCCATGCTGCTGGGGCGCCTCGAGATCTTCACCCTGCTGGTGCTGCTCACCCCCGCCTTCTGGCGCAAGTAGGATGTCGGAGGCCGACGCTGACAAGTGGGATCGACGCTACCGGGAAACGGAAAACGTACAGCCCCGCCCCGCCTTTGTCCTGAGCGAATACGCCCACCTGCTGCCGTCGCGAGGGGATGCCCTCGAGCTCGCCGCCGGCCTGGGCGGCAATGCACTATTTCTCGCCCGTCTCGGGTTTAACGTTACGGCTTGGGATATCTCGGCGCAGGCCATGCAACGGCTGGCCGGCCAGGCTGCCGCCGAAGGGGTGGCGCTACATTGCGAGGTACGGGATGTGGTGGCCGAGCCGCCACCGGCAGAACGTTTTGATGTGATCGTAGTCAGCCGCTTCCTCGAGCGTACGCTCTGCCCGGCGATAGCAGCGGCACTGCGCCCCGGCGGGCTGCTCTTCTACCAGACCTTCACCAGAGAAAAGGTCGAAACCGGAACAGGCCCCTCCAACCCCGATTTCCTGCTGCAGCGGAACGAACTGCTGCACCTCTTTCCCGAGCTGATGGTGCGGCTCTACCGCGAAGAGGGCATGCTCGGCGACACCGCCAAGGGCCTGCGCAACGAAGCGTGCCTGGTCGCTGAGAAGATTTAACGCAAAGCTCGCAAAGACGCAAAGAGCGCAAAGAACCAATTCGTTTTAAATATTATATTGCCTCAGTGACGCACCCAGTGTGGGTGTATCACATCAAGCCGTGATCCCTTTACGACCTTTGCGTCTTTGCGCGATGCACAGGGATGTGCAAGTGCCGCGATGGCAGGACGCCATTGAGCGGCCCCTTTGCGTTAAAAGGTTTTTTATTCCACCGTCACTGACTTGGCGAGGTTGCGCGGCTGATCGACGTCGGTGCCCTTGAGCACCGCGACGTGGTAGGCGAGCAGCTGCAGCGGGATGCTGAACAGGATCGGCGCGACATGCTCGCCGCCGGCCGGTACCACGGTGACATGCACCCGCTCGCCGGGGTTCATACCCGAGGCGTGGTCGGCAAAGACGTAGAGCTCCCCGCCGCGCGCCCGTACCTCCTCGAGGTTCGACTTGAGCTTCTCCAGCAGCGCGTCGTTGGGGGCCACCGCGATCACCGGCATCTCCTCGTCGACCAGCGCCAGCGGGCCGTGCTTGAGTTCGCCGGCCGGGTAGGCCTCGGCGTGGATGTAGGAGATCTCCTTGAGCTTGAGCGCCCCCTCCATCGCCACCGGGTACTGTACCCCGCGACCAAGGAACAGGGCGTGATGCTTGTCGGCGAAGCGTTCGGCCAGGTTGCGGATCGACTCGTCCAGCTTGAGTACCTCCTCCACCTGGCGCGGCAGGGCCTGCAGCTGTTCGACGATGGCTGCCTCACGTTCGGCGCTGAGGCGGTGGCGGCGCCCGATCACCGTCACCAGCAACAGCAGCGCTACCAGTTGGGTGGTGAAGGCCTTGGTCGAGGCAACCCCGATCTCGGGACCGGCGCGGGTCATCAGGGTGAGGTCTGCCTCGCGCACCAGCGAGCTCTCCGGCACGTTGCAGATCGCCACGCTCGGGCCGAAGCCCCATTCCCTAGTGGCGCGCAGTGCAGCAAGGGTGTCGGCGGTCTCGCCGGACTGGGAGATGGCCACCACCAGGGCGTCCGGATCGGCGACCGGGTGGCGGTAACGGAACTCGCTCGCCACCTCGACCGTGCAGGGTACACCGGCAAGCCCCTCGAACCAGTTGCGTGCAACCATCGCGGCGTGAAAGCTGGTGCCACAGGCGATGATCCGAACCGACTTGATGCTGTCGAATACGGCAGCGGCCTGCGGCCCGAATGCCGCCTCCAGCACCCTGTCGCCCGCCAGCCGCCCTTCCAGGGTTTCGGCGATGGCGTTGGGCTGCTCGTGGATCTCCTTGAGCATGTAGTGGCGGTACTGGCCGCGGTCGATCGCATCGGCGGTCAGTTCGGTCTCCCTGACCGGCCGTTCGACCCGTGCGCCAGCGGCATCGTAGATCGCCAGCGAGTCGCGGCGCAGCTCTGCCACATCCCCCTCTTCGAGAAAGATGAAGCGCTGCGTTACCGGCAACAGGGCCGATACATCCGAGGCGATGAAGTGCTCGCCGATGCCGACCCCAATCACCAGCGGGCTGCCGCGCCGGGCGGCGATCAGCCGATCCGGCTCGTCCCGTTGCACCACACCGAGGGCATAGGCTCCCTCCAGATCGCCGACCGTCTGCTGCACCGCCTGCAGCAAGTCCAGCCCCTGCTCCAGGTAGTGGTGCACCTGGTGGACGATCACCTCGGTGTCGGTCTCGGAGGTAAAGGTAAAGCCCTGCTGGCGTTGGAGCTCGCGCAGGGTCGCGTGGTTTTCGATGATCCCGTTGTGCACCACCGCGACACTCTTGCGGCAGACATGGGGATGGGCGTTGTTCTCGCTGGGTACGCCATGGGTCGCCCAGCGGGTATGGGCGATCCCCAACTGGCCATGGCTGAGCTGTTTTTTCACCGCCTCTTCGAGGAAGCGCACCTTGCCGGTCATGCGCACGCGATCGATACGCCCGTCGCTGACGGTGGCCAGCCCGGCCGAATCGTAACCGCGATACTCCAGGCGCCGCAGTCCCTCCAGCAGGATCGGCACTACGTCACGCTCTGCTATTGCTCCGACAATTCCGCACATGATTTTAACCCAGTTACAAGTTGCAAGTTACAAGTGACAAGCGAACATCGGGCGAATCTTCTTGCGACTTGCCACTTGTCACTTGCCACTGCTCCTCTTCACCGGCCGCTTCCAGCCCTTGATACTCTTCTGTCCGCTGCGCGACAGGGTCAGCTCCCCTTCCGGGGTGTCCCGCGTGATGGTCGAGCCCGCGCCAATGGTCGCATCGTTGCCTACCGTCACCGGGGCAACCAGCTGGCTGTCCGAACCGATGAAGGCGCGGTCGCCGATCACGGTGCGGTGCTTGTTGGCGCCGTCGTAGTTGCAGGTAATCGTGCCGGCACCGATGTTCACCTCGCTGCCCATGCTGGTGTCGCCAATATAGCTCAGGTGGTTCACCTTCGATGCGCGGCCGATCACGCTGTTCTTGATCTCGACGAAGTTGCCGACGCGGGCCTTCTCCGCCAGCCGGGTCCCCGGACGGATACGGGCAAAGGGGCCGATGCAGCAGTGACTGCCGATCTCGGCCTGCTCGATCAGGCTCATCGGCTCGATGGCAACATCATCCCCGATACGCACATCGCGCAGCACGCAGTTGGCGCCGACCCGCACCCGATCGCCAAGGACCACCTCGCCCTCGAACACCACGCCCACATCGATCACCACGTCGCGCCCGATGCTGACCGTGCCGCGCTGGTCGAAACGTGCCGGGTCGAGCAGTGTCGCCCCCTCGCGCATCAGGGCCTCGGCGCAACGGCGCTGGTAACGCCGCTCAAGGTGCGCCAGTTGCCGCCGGTCGTTGACCCCAGCCACCTCGTCTTCGTCGGCAACGGTCTCGGCAACCACCTGGATCCCATCCTGCACCGCCAGGGCGATGACGTCGGTGAGGTAAAACTCGCCCTGGGCATTGCTGTTATCGAGCTTCTTCAGCCAGCCGCGCAGGCGCTCCGCGGAACAGGCCATGATCCCGGTATTGCCTTCGCGGATCTGCAGTTGCTCCGCCGAGGCATCCTTCTGTTCGACGATGGCCACTACCCTGCCAACCTCATCGCGCAGGATGCGGCCATAGCCGGTAGGATCCGCAAGTTCGACGGTGAGCAGCCCGAGTCCTGAAGAGCCACGCTGCAACAACCCCTGCAGGGTCTGTGCCGTGATGAGCGGCACATCGCCATAGAGGATCAGCACGATAGAGTCGTCCTTCACCGCGGGCATGGCCTGCTCCACTGCATGGCCGGTACCGAGTTGCTCGGCCTGTTCGACCCAGTTGATCGCCGGGTCAGCGAGCGTGCCCTTTACCTGCTCCCCACCGTGGCCGTAGACCACATGGATCGCCTGCGGCCCGAGCTGACACGCGGTGTCGATGACATGCGCCAGCATCGGTTTGCCGGCCAGCGGATGGAGCACCTTGGGCAGGGCCGAGCGCATGCGCGTGCCCTGACCGGCGGCGAGGATGATTATTTCGAGGTTCATGGGAGTCCGTTCAATCAGTCATTTCAACAATCAATTCCTGACCTTCGCCAGGTTTCACGAGTTCAAAGTTGCATGTTCAAAGTTCAAAGTAAAACCCGTCTTTCTTTGAACTTTGAACCTTGAACTTTTATCTTCAGTGCAGCGTCGACCCCGGCATCTGCTGCACACCGTTCCTGATCTCCTCCGCTGTGGCGTCGCGCACCTCCACCACCTTGACGTGGAAGGTGATGTTCTTGCCGGCAAAGGGGTGGTTGCCGTCGAGGGTCACGGTGCCGTTGTCGACGTGGGTGACGACCATCTTGAGGGTCTCACCTTCATCGTTGAGGAACTCGGCCTCGGCACCGAGCTCGCGGTACTGCGGCGGCACGTTCTCGATGGCATCGGTGAAGGTCATGTCCGGGTTCCATTCGCCGAAGCCGTCCGCCGGGCTGAGCGCCACGGCGACTTCGTCGCCGGCACCCTTGCCCTCCAGCGCCTGCTCGACCTTCTCCACCAGCCCGCTGTCGCGGCCGTGGACGTAGCTGACCGGCAGATCGATACGCTCGATCACCTCACCCTGCTCGTCCTCGACACGATAGGTGACGGTGACGACCTTGTCTTTCGTAATCTGGCTCACGTTACTTCCCCGCAAACGTAAAAAAGGGCAGTGTAACACTGCCCTTTTTCAGTCTCATCAGTTACCTGTCACAAACAGGTCCGTCAGAAGCCTTATACCCGCTGACCACCGTACTTCTTGCGCATACGCTGGATGGCCTGCAACTGGGCAACCGCCTCGGCCAGTTCAGCCTCCGCACGGGCGTAGTCCATCTCGCCTTGGCGATCTTTCAACGCCTGTTCGGCACGCTTCTTGGCCTCGATGGCCTTGGCTTCGTCGAGGTCCCTGGCGCGGACTGCGGTATCGGCCAGCACAGTCACCACATGGGGCTGTACTTCCAGCATACCGCCGGAGACGTAGTAGAACTCCTCGTCTCCGCCTTCCTTCACCACACGGACCTCACCGGGCTTGAGCGGAGTGAGCATCTGGGTGTGGCGGGGATAGATCCCCACCTCGCCCATCACGGCAGGGGCGAATACCTGTTCGACCGTGCCGGAGTAGATCTCCGCTTCAGCGCTGACGATGTTCACATGCATAGTCATAGCCATTAGCTTATCCCCGTTTTGGGTTTAATTACAGGGATTTCGCCCTTTCAACGGCCTCGTCGATGGTGCCGACCATGTAGAACGCCTGCTCGGGCAGGTGGTCGTATTCACCGTTAACGATGCCGTTGAACCCTGCAATGGTGTCCTTGAGGGAGACGTACTTGCCGGGTGCACCGGTGAATACCTCTGCCACGAAGAACGGCTGGGACAGAAAGCGCTGAATCTTTCGCGCACGGGATACGGTCAGCTTGTCCTCTTCGGACAGCTCATCCATACCCAGGATGGCGATGATGTCACGCAGCTCCTTGTAGCGCTGCAGGGTGCCCTGTACTGCGCGGGCGGTGTTGTAGTGCTCGGCACCGACGACCAGCGGATCCAGCTGACGGCTGGTGGAGTCCAGCGGATCCACGGCGGGGTAGATACCCAGCTCGGCGATCTGACGGGACAGTACCACGGTGGCGTCCAGGTGGGCGAAGGTGGTCGCCGGGGACGGGTCGGTGAGGTCGTCCGCAGGGACGTATACCGCCTGGATGGAGGTGATGGAGCCGGTCTTGGTGGAGGTGATACGCTCCTGCAGGGCACCCATCTCTTCGGCCAGGGTCGGCTGGTAGCCTACTGCGGAAGGCATACGGCCCAGCAGTGCGGATACCTCGGTACCGGCCAGGGTGTAACGGTAGATGTTGTCGATGAACAACAGTACGTCACGGCCCTCGTCACGGAAGTACTCGGCCATGGTCAGGCCGGTCAGTGCCACGCGCAGACGGTTGCCCGGAGGCTCGTTCATCTGACCGTAAACCAGCGACACCTTGTCGAGTACGTTGGACTCCTTCATCTCGTGGTAGAAGTCGTTACCCTCACGGGTACGCTCACCTACACCGGCGAATACGGAGTAGCCGCTGTGCTCGATAGCGATGTTACGGATAAGCTCCATCATGTTAACGGTCTTGCCTACACCGGCACCACCGAACAGACCGACCTTACCACCCTTGGCGAACGGGCAAACCAGGTCGATAACCTTGATGCCGGTCTCCAGCAGCTCGGCGCTGGCGGAGAGCTCTTCATAGGAAGGCGCCTTGCGGTGAATGGCGGAACGCACCTCTTCACCGATCGGGCCGGCCTCGTCAACCGGGTTGCCGAGCACGTCCATAATGCGACCCAGGGTCGCCTTGCCGACGGGCACGGAGATGGGGGCACCGGTGGTAGCGACGGCCATGCCGCGCTTGATACCTTCGGATGAACCCATCGCAATGGTACGAACGACGCCGTCGCCGAGTTGCTGCTGAACCTCGAGGGTCAGGCCGGCCTCTTCAACGATAAGCGCCTCATAGATCTTCGGCATGCTATCACGCGGGAATTCCACGTCGATAACAGCACCGATGATTTGTACAATCTTTCCAGAACTCATGTCAGTTCCCCTTACAATGCTCAAATTCTGTGCCGCATACCCGGACGGTTAGACCGCCGCCGCGCCTGCCACAATCTCGGATAGTTCCTGGGTAATCGCCGCCTGGCGGGCCTTGTTGTAGGCCAGCTGCAACTCGCCGATGAGGTTGCCTGCGTTGTCGGAGGCCGCTTTCATGGCCACCATACGCGCAGCCTGCTCACAGGCGATGTTCTCGACGACACCCTGGTAAACCAGTGATTCGACATAGCGCATCAGCAACTGGTCCAGTACCTCTTTGGCCTCAGGCTCATAGATGTAGTCCCAGTGGTGCTTCAGGCTCTCGTCCAGCTCCTTGGCTTCAATCGGTAACAACTGCTCGACCGTCGGCTTCTGTGTCATGGTGTTGACGAACTCGTTGTACACGATGTACAGCTTGTCGATTTCACCACTATCAAAGGCGTCCAGCATGACCTTGACGGTCCCGATCAGTTCCTCCAGCTTGGGCGCATCGCCCAGGTGGCTGATCTCGGAAACGATGTTTCCGCCAAGACGCCTGAAGAAGCCCAAGCCTTTGGAACCGATGGAGCAGAGATCGACCTCGGCGCCCTTATCCTTCCACTCCTTCATCGCCCCGATGGTGGCCTTGAACATGTTGGTGTTCAGGCCGCCGCACAGGCCGCGATCGGTGGAGACCAGGATAAAGCCAACCCGTTTGACCGCACGCTCATTCATGTAGGTGTGGCTGTATTCCGGGTGGGCATGGGCGAGATGGCCGATTACACGACGGATGTTTTCTGCGTAGGGACGGGTTGCAGACCGGCGGTCCTGCGCCTTGCGCATTTTGCTGGCTGCTACCATCTCCATCGCACGCGTGATCTTCTGAGTGTTCTGCACACTCTTGATCTTGCTGCGTATCTCTTTTCCGCTTGCCATCGTAATTGCTCCCGCTTACCAGGTGTTGCTGGCCTTGAATTTCTCCAGGGCAGCACGCAGAGCGTTTTCGATTTCGTCGTTGTAGTCGCCAGACTCGTTGATCCGGTTCATCAGATCAGCCTGGTCGGACTTCATGAAGCCCTGCAGGGCGTTTTCGAAATCGACCACTTTTTCCACCGCCACGTCATCCAGGAAGCCCTGGTTGGCTGCGAACAGGGAGACGGCGATCTGAGCAACGCTCATCGGCTCGTACTGCATCTGCTTCATCAGCTCGGTAACGCGCTGACCACGCTCGATCTGCTTGCGGGTAGACTCGTCCAGGTCGGAAGCGAACTGGGCGAATGCTGCCAGCTCACGGTACTGGGCCAGGTCGAGACGCACACCGCCGCCGAGCTTCTTGACGATCTTGGTCTGCGCGGCACCACCGACGCGGGACACTGAGAGACCGGCGTTGATTGCAGGGCGGATACCGGCGTTGAACAGGTCGGTTTCCAGGAAGATCTGGCCGTCGGTGATGGAGATCACGTTGGTCGGAACGAAGGCGGAAACGTCGCCGGCCTGGGTCTCGATGATCGGCAGTGCGGTCAGCGAGCCGGTCTTGCCGGTTACCTTGCCGTCGGTGTGCTTCTCTACCCAGTCGGTGTTTACGCGAGCAGCGCGCTCGAGCAGACGGGAGTGCAGGTAGAAAACGTCACCGGGATAGGCTTCACGACCCGGCGGACGACGCAGCAGCAGGGAAACCTGACGGTATGCCCAGGCCTGCTTGGTCAGGTCATCGTAGACGATCAGGGCATCTTCGCCCTTGTCGCGGAAGTACTCGCCCATGGCGCAACCGGAGTAGGGAGCGATGTACTGCAGCGCCGCAGAGTCGGAGGCGGTAGCCGCCACGACAATGGTGTGCTCCAGTGCGCCGTGCTCCTCGAGCTTGCGTACCACGTTGGCAACGGAAGAGGCCTTCTGGCCGACCGCAACGTAGATACACTTAACGCCGGTGCCCTTCTGGTTGATGATGGCATCGATGGCCACAGCGGTCTTGCCGGTCTGGCGGTCACCGATGATCAGCTCACGCTGGCCGCGGCCGATCGGCACCATGGAGTCGACGGACTTCAGGCCGGTCTGCATCGGCTGGTCAACGGATTTGCGCCACAGCACGCCGGGGGCGATCTTCTCGATGGGAGAGGAACCCTGTGCGGTGATCGGGCCCTTGCCGTCGATGGGGTTGCCCAGGGAGTCGACCACGCGACCCAGCAGGCCTTCACCGACCGGCACTTCCATGATGCGACCGGTGCAGGTGACCTTGTCGCCTTCGGAGATGTGCTCGTAGGGGCCGAGGATTACCGCACCGACGGAGTCGCGCTCCAGGTTCAGTGCCATACCAAAGGTGTTGTTGGGGAATTCAAGCATCTCGCCAGACATGACGTCAGCAAGGCCGTGAATGCGGGCAATACCGTCGGTCAGGCTGACCACGGTGCCTTCAGTACGCGCCTCGGTGACTGCTTCAAAGCTTGAGATGCGCTTTTTAATCAGTTCACTGATTTCAGATGGATTCAATTGCTGCATTTCTTGTGTCCTCTAACAGGTCCGGGTTCAGTGGGCTAGGGCAGAGGCGAGCTTTTCCAGCTTGCCGACCACCGAACCGTCGATGACCACGTCTCCAGCACGAATGATGGCGCCGCCCAGCAAAGACTCGTCGGTCTTGCATTCCAGGGTGACATCCCGACCCAGGCGCTTCTTCAGGGCTTCAGCGATGCTCTTCTGCTGAGACTTGTTCAGCTCAGTCGCAGAGATCACCTCGGCAACCACCGTCCCTTCTACTGCGGCGCGCTGCGCTTCGTAGAGCTCTGCGACTTCAGGCAGAACCTCGAGACGATCGTTTTCGGCCAGAACGCGGATCATGTTCCTGCCGGCATCGTTGAGCTTCTTGCCGCAGACGTCGATGATGATTTCCGCTACCTGGCCCTTGTCAAAGCGTGGGCTGTCAATCAGAGCGGCCATTTCGGGATCGCTGACAACGGCGGCAGCGAACTGCACCATGTCGGACCATCCCGCCAGGTCGCCCTGCTCCTGGGCTGTAGAAAAAATAGCCTGAGCGTAGGGGCGTGCGATCGTAATATTTTCAGCCATGGCTCAAGACCTTAAATTTGTGAAACAAGGTCTTGAAGCAGGTCGTCGTGTGCCTTGGCGTCGATTTCACGCTTCAGCACCTTGCCGGCGCCGGCGACGGCGATGGAGACGACCTGACCACGCAGGCTCTCCTTGGCACGGTTAACTTCCTGCTCGATCTCTGCATTGGCGGAGGCGACGATGCGGTCACCCTCGGTGCGTGCAGTCTCTTTGGCTTCTTCCACGATCTCGTTGGCGCGCTTCTGGGCCTGGGCAATGATGTTGGAAGCTTCCTGTTTCGCTTCCGCAATCACTTCCGCGGCACGCTGCTCTGCCAACACCTGCTCGTGCTTGCCGCGTTCAGCGGCGGCCAAGCCATCGGCGATCTTCTTCTTGCGCTCTTCGAGCGCAGACATAATCGGCGGCCACACAAATTTCATGGTGAACCACACGAAGAAGATGAAGCTAATGGCTTGCCCAATCAGGGTCGCATTAATGTTCATGCCTGTACCTCGTGTTGATGACTGGTAAATCCGGTAACAAACGTTTACCTGGATTGATTAACCAGCCAGAGCGAACAGGACGTACATGGCAAGACCGACGGCGATCATCGGCACCGCGTCAACCAGACCCATGACGATGAAGAACTGGGTACGCAGCATGGGGATCAGTTCGGGCTGGCGGGCAGCACCTTCGAGGAAACGACCACCGAGGATACCGATACCGACAGCGGCGCCAACGGCACCCAGGCCCATCATCAGTGCACCGGCAATAACCAACAATGCTTGTTCCATTTTAATCTCCTGTATCTAAAGGTTAAAAAGTTAAAAAAGGTAAAACAAAAACTCAGTGGTGTTCCTGGTGTGCCATATCCAGGTACACGATGGTCAGGGTCATGAAGATGAACGCCTGCAGCGTGATGATCAGGATGTGGAAGATCGCCCAGCCCAGCTGCAGGAAGCCGGCGAAACCGCCCATTACCCAGCCGGCGCCGTACATGATGGCGATGAGGATGAAGATCATCTCACCTGCGTACATGTTGCCGAACAGTCGCAGCGCCAGAGAGATCGGCTTGGCGATGAGGCCCACGCCTTCGAGCACCAGGTTGACCGGGAACAGCCACTTGGGGAACGGCTGGAACGCCAGCTCACCGAAGAAGCCGCCGAAGCCCTTCATCTTGATGCTGTAGAACAGCACCAGGACAAACACGGAGAGCGCCATGCCGAAGGTGGCATTGGGGTCGGTGCTCGGCACCACCTTCATATAGGGGATGCCGATCGCCGTCGCCACGGTCGGCAGGAAGTCGATGGCGATGAGGTCCATGAAGTTCATCAGGAAGATCCAGACGAAGATGGTCAGCGCCAGCGGGGCCACCATGTCGTTCTTCGCCGAAAAGGAGCCGCGCACGCTGGTATCGATGAACTCGACGATCCACTCGGCGAAGTTCTGCACGCCGGTCGGCACGTCGGCGCTGGCGCTCTTGGCCGCCTTGCGGAACAGCCAGATGAAGATCAGGCCGAGGAAAAAGGACCAGCCCAGGGTGTCGAGGTGAAGTGCCCAGAAACCCATCGCCTTTGCTTCTGCGGCACCGTGGGCGATGCCCCAGCTGCCATCGGCGTGCTGGCCAAAAGTCAGGTTCTGGAGGTGATGTTTGATATATTCCGAGGATGTAAGCTGTTCGCTAGCCATGTTTACGTCTCGCACTTGATTCTAGAAACCATCGATACACCATCGCGAACTGGGCGATGAGGTATCCGCTAAGCAGCGCCAGGGGCTCCAGCCGCAGCATCCCGATGCCGACGGCGAGCAGTGTCACTGTAGCTATAAATCTCTCTGTGGCGCAGCGATACAGGTATCGCAGGTTGCGCTCGGCACTGAAGCCGGCAATCTGGTCGGCGCGTTTGAGCTGCCGGACCTGCAGGCGTTGATTGAGTGCCACGATAAGCCCGCCGTAGATGACCGCCATCGCGGCTTGCCACCCTGCGGCTGCAAAAAAAATCCCGGTCACCGCACTCAGGAGAAGGATCTGTACAAGGACAATTCTTCTCTGCGTGTCGCGCTGTGCCTGGGCGTAGCTCATCGTGATTCCTGAAGGCCCCTAACGGCTTATCGTCCGCCAAATAACCGTTACAGCGTTGTTAACGCATCCGCAGGGGCAAAGCTATCAGCGGCGCGAAAGTATATCGGCCAGCTATGCTAGCGTCAATGATGCTTGGATAAAAAAAGCTTATATTAGCATAGCCGGATAGTTGGATATTGCCCGGATCTGGCCGCGAACGGGGTGAATAAGTGCTTACTTGAGGGGGCGTGAGGGCGTGAGGGCGTGAGGGCGTGAGGGCGTGAGGGCGTGAGGGCGTGAGGGCGGGAGGGCG
>Ga0068714_10004264_pt1 | contig 16198 bp, 9 predicted proteins | sample MTBNYHSulfiMetaG_FD_62988 | JGI IMG/M metagenome (GOLD analysis project Ga0068714, IMG submission 62988) | Enrichment culture microbial communities from rom New York Harbor, USA that are MTBE-degrading - MTBE-NYH (New York Harbor Sulfidogenic)... | ecosystem: Environmental > Aquatic > Marine >...
CCGGGCCATGGCGGAAGCCGGAGCGGGCAGGATCGGCAACTATACCGAGTGCTCCTTCTCCACTCCCGGCACGGGAACCTTCTTCGGCGAAGCCGACGCCCGCCCCGCTCTCGGTCAGCCGGGCCGCCTCGAGGCGGTCCAGGAACGGCGGCTTGAGATGTCCGTTTCTCGGGAAAGAATCGCGGCGGTGCTCTCAGCGATGACCCAAACCCACCCTTACGAGGAAGTCGCTTACGACCTCTATCCCACCGAGGCCTTCTGCAATGAAGGCCATCTGCTGTGGCTGGGGCGGCTGAGCCGGCCGATGCGAGCGCGAAGCCTGGCTGAAAAGGTGCGCCGGGCGCTGGCCTGCCATTCCCTTCGCCTTGTCGGCCAGCCGCAAAGGGTGATCCGGCGCGTCGCCCTCTGTTCGGGAAGCGGCAAGAGCCTCCTCGCAACGGTGGCCGGCGCCTGCGCGGACGCCTTCCTGACGGGAGATCTCGACTACCACAGCGCCCGGGAGGCCGAAGCGCGAGGGCTGGTGGTGCTCGACGCGGGACATTTCCCCACCGAAAAGTTTTTCCCCCGGCTGGTCGTGCAGGCCCTTCGCTCCCGGCCCGAGCTGAAGGGAATAAACATCCGGCCGCTGTCGCTCGAAAAGGACCCCTTTCAATGAAGTGGCATGGCCATCCTGCCTATGTCAGTTTAAGGAACCCTGCCCTATTTGCCCCAGGCCGGCTCGAAGCGCTGGCCGCGCGGGGTAATCCCTGTAGATTGCTGGCCTTAGTAGCCGCAGTTTTTGCCAAGGAATCTGTTGACACTCCCGGCTCGGCATGATACTATTTTTGGGCCTTCTGGTGGGGTGCCGGTACCGCTGTAGGTATCCGACATTGCGATGGTTAAATTCCCGTGGGGTAAGGTTTTCCGATTATAGAGGTCTGCGCCGCTGAAAAGCGCGGGGGAAAGGGTGGAGCATGAACCGGTTATCCTCTGAACACCCCTCCAAACCCTCGTGGGGGAAATTGCAGGTCGGTAGGCGCTTGGCGCTTGCCGTCGTGCTGGGGTTTGGACTTTGCGTTACCCAAGTCTGGGCAGAGGCTTCGGGCGGCATCCAATATCTGATTACAGCGCCGCAAATCGGGCTCTCGGGGCATTCCCTGACCCAGGAGGAGACGCCGCTCTGGGTGGACCTCGACCGGGACACCCCGAATCTCCAGCTGAGCCGGGTCGTGCGGCCGGGCGATGTCATCCGTGGCAGCGTAGTCATCGGGAGCTCTCGGCCCTACCGCGGATATTCCATTCAGGTTCGCATCAACCCGCCCGAGGCGGTTCCTTCCATTTCAGACATCACCTTCAGCCCCGGAGACTTGCCGGGCTCGGGAGTGCCGGTCTCGGAAGGCGGGGCTGCCGAAGTCATCGCGACGACGGACACCCTGAGCTTCTTCGACGAAGTGCTGCCTCAACCGGAGACGGTTCCCGATATCGTCGTGTTCCCTTCGACCCTGTTCGGCTTCGACCTTCCGGTTGTTGAAACGTCCGGGAATGTTGTGGTCCTGCAGATTCTCGAGCAAGGCGAGCCGGGCTTGCCGCCCGTGGCGGAGCGGGATCGGCTGATCTACGTCCCCGACCCGGAAAACGCCACCCAGTCAATGGCGCTTCCCATCGAAGCGCCTCATTTCCTTGCCAATGACGGGACCCTTTACACGGGCGCGGCGCCGACCCCGACGCCGATCGTGATCGCCGGGCGCGTGACGCTCGACCGCGACTTGTACATTGCACCGGACGAGACGGTGGTCATCCGGCCCGGGACCGAGCTGTTGTTCTGGCCCTTCACCGATATGGACAATAAGGGGCGCTACCCGAGCCTGTGCGAAATCGTGGTGGACGGCATCCTGCGCGTGGAAGGCTCGGAAGAAGGGGGCGGGAACATCCCGATTCAAATCGGTCCGGATTACACCCCGCCGACGCCGACGCCGACCGCCACGCCGGTCTTCGCGCCGCCGACTTCCCCCTTCTATCAATTCAAGCGAACCTTTGACGAAGTGCAGGGCTATAGCGCAATCGCGCCGAGCCTGGCCGACCTCGACAACGACGGCTTGGCCGATTTGCTTTACTTCGGCGAATCGGAAGGGCGCGTCTTTGTCAGCACCCGCGTCGGGGAGACCTTCGAGCAGGTCAGCCCTCCCGAGCCGGTCCTCGCGCTGGGGGTCGCCCCGAAGGCAAACGCCGGAACCGACCCCGCCCCCAGGACGGCTTTTTCGGAAAGCCTCGCCGGGATACGACAACTCTACACCTACAGCAATACAACACCCGAGTTCATTCCCGACGACGAAGCGATCGGAGCGACCAGCTCCATCATCGTCTCAGACAGTTTTCCCATCGGCTCACTGACGGTTCCATTCTCTTTCTCGGCAACCGGTTCCCTTAACCTGGTCGTCACGCTTCAATCTCCGGTGGGGACGGGGGTCATGTTGAACAACGGCAGTCTGCTCCCGCCGGAAGGGGCGTTCGGCGACGACGTCCCGGTCACCGGGCCGGGTTCGCTGGCGAACCTGTTTGGACAGGACGCTACGGGCGAATGGCTTCTTTCGGTCGCGGACGCTATCCCCTCGGACGGAACAAGTGGATTGATGCTCGGCTGGGGGTTGAACATGACGGTCGCCGAGGATACGCCGACCCCCACGCCCACGGCCACTCCTACGGCGACGCCGCCGGCCGGGGCTGTCCCGATCGACGTCGGCGAAAACAGTATTCCGTACCTCGTGGATGCCGATGGGGACCAGCGCGTCGATCTGTTCCTCGGCGGAGGCGACGGCCAAATCCGCGCCTACCAGAACATTGCGCCCGGCACATCCGATAGACCGGAATTCGAGCAGATCCCCGATCAATTCCTGCATTACATCGAAACCGAGCAAGGCGGCCCGATTACGCCGATCGTTTTTAGCGGAGGGGTGGCGCCGGCCCTGGGCGACCTCAACGGCGATGGAATCATTGATCTGGTGATCGGCAACACCGCCGGTCAGGTCATTTACTTCGAGGGATTCAACGGGGGCGCTCCGGGCGAGTTTTTCAGCCCTTCGTCGGTCGAGAATCGCCTGTTCATCAAGCATCCGCTGACGCTGAATGAAACCGGCTTTACCTTCCTGGCGGCCGACGCGTCCGGCATGGCGATTCCCACGCTGGCGGATTACGACGACGACGGCGACCTCGATCTCCTCGCCGGCCGGGAGGATGGCTACTTGCGCCTGTGGGAGAGCCGACTGAACTGGGGAGAGTATATCTATCCCTGGGAGGAATTCCCCCAATTCGATTTCCCCATCTTCCCCCGCCTGGTCTTCTTTGATCGCTACAGCAACCAGGAGGACGTCGTTCAGAATGGAGGCAGGGTGAATTCGGCCACAGGGGCCAGCGATCCTACACAACCTTACTCCTTCAGCAAGCTTCAGGTGGCCTTTCGAGCCGCCCCGACCCAGAGCGGACTCCTGGGAGACGAACTGAAGGACCTCATCGTCGGGGATGCCACGGGAGCCCTTCACCTGTTCGAGAACATCACCACCGCGGTCCAGGCGGCCTCCCTCGGGCCGCCGGTCCTGGCCGATGCGGCCCCGCTGGATGCACCGGTGGCCACTGGGGAGTTCATCGGCGCCAATACTCTGGCCCCGTGGGGCGGCATCTGGTTTAGAAACCCCAGCCGGGACGATCAGTGCCTGATCGAGAACGCCATCATCTTCGACGCCCAGGTCGGCATCCGCGCCGAGGAGGCTTCCCCCAAGATCTATCAAACAAACATCCTCAACAGCCGGCAATACGGCATCATCGCCGAGGACCTGGCCTTCCCCTACGTCGAGAACACCAACGTCGCCTCAAACTCCGAGAACAGCATCGCCGGCATTCTGGCCGATCGTTACTCGGCGCCGACCTTACAGTCCGTCGCGCTGTGGAAGAACGGCCGGGCGGGACTGCTCTCCCGGCAGTATTCCTACCCGATCCTGCGCGGCGATCCCTCCAGCCCGTTTCTGGGACATTCGATTGTGCGCAACAACCAATACGGCGTCCTCATTGAATCGAACTCCTCCCCGAGACTGGGCAACGTCAATAATGTCAATGCGAACGACGACGGTTGGAATGAGTTCTTCAACAACACGTTCTACGACGTTTACAACGACACGCCGGGCCTGATTAAAGCCGAAAACAACATTTGGAAAACCTCCGAGCTGGCAGAGATTGACCGGCGGATCTATGACGACGATGAAAACCCGCTGAAAGGCCTGGTGGATTTTATTCCGCTGGCGAAGATCGTGCCGGATCCGGCTGAAACCGTCACCCCGACGCCGACCTTGCGATACATCGATCGGCCGACAGCGGTCCCGACGCCGACGCCCGTCATCCCGGTCACCGAAGTCGCGGGCGATATCCTCGGGCCGACCCTCTGGGAAGGCGAGATTCTCGTCACCGGCAACGTCACGATCAGGAGCGGCGCGGTGCTGGAAATTCGACCGGGAACGCTGGTGCGCTTCCGCGAGCAGGAACCGAAGCTGGCAATCCGGGCGCAGAACAGCACCATCCGGGCGCTCGGAACGCGCGCCGAGCCGATCCTGTTCGTGCCGGAGACGTTCGTCAACGAGGATCCCCAGCCGGGAACGATCATTCAGCCCTACGCCGGGATTGTGCTGGACGGGCCGTCGTTTGATGCGAGCGTGTTTGAGTTCTGCGAGTTCCGCTTTGCCGAGATTGCGCTGAACGTGATTGACGCCGGGGGGAGCGTTGAGCACTGCGAATTTGTGGCGAACGGAAGGGCTTTGCGGGTGGCGGCCACCGGGGCCTACCCCCGGGAATGGGTCAATCCCAAGGTGCGCCGCTCGGTGTTTGATATGAACCTGGCGGTTCTCCAGCTCGTCGGCAACGCCACCCCGGACCTCGGCGTCTATCGCCGGGTCGGGGCGACCGACGAGGACCCGGGGCTGAACAGCTTCCTCCTGCCGGATGAGGATCCGGCGCGTCCCGACTTCGAAATCATCAATTACACTTGGCCCCAGCCGGTCAGCGCTCATGGGAATTACTTGCTGGTGCGTCAAGGCTCTCGGATGGTGCGCATACCGACCCCGGAGGATGCCCGGCCGCGGTTTTCGCCTCCCCAGGCGCTTGGCAAGGCGATTGTGCTCTTTCCCATGGGGCCATTTCTCGTGGATGATTGGCCGTCGCAGCCCGGTATCCAGGTGGTTCACCCCGAGGTTTGGGCCGGACTCATCGATCTGAACGAGGATGTGATGATCTTCTCCAGCGTCGACGTGCTGCCAGGCTCGGAGATCGTGGCGCGCATGTCGCCCGAGCGGCGGTTGATCGTCGCCTCGGGAACGCTGCTCAGCGCCACGGCAGGCAGGACCCCCATGCGGCTCGATGGCGTTCTGCGGGCACATGGCCGGCCCTCGCTACCGGTCCTCTTCCACTCGGACCTCTTCGACGGCGCAGCAGGCTCGTGGCAGGGCTTGCGCTTCTCGGGCGAGAGCTCTCAAGGCCCCTCGGTGCTCAAGCATTGCTTCTTCAGCGGGGGACTGGACCAGATTGTCGCCGTGGGCGCGTCGCTGCGGGTGGAGAACTGCGATTTCCGGGATTATGTCAACGCCGGGGTTCACGTGCTGGACATCATCTATCCTCTCGATGACGAGTGGTTCCCATTCGCCGCCGCCTTTGAGTTTCTCTTTGAAGAAAATGAATACCGGGATCGGATTTACATCCCCAGCTTCTCGATGCCCTATGGAGTCACAGCGCCCTATCTGTACGGCAACACCTTCTACGGCGGCGATTTCGGCGTGCTGTCCGAGAACTCCCGGCCGACCCTTCGGCTGAACAAGATCGACTCGACCCGGCGCGCGGGCGCCTTCGTTCTCGGCGCCAACGTGCCCGACTTGGGACAGAACGGCAAACCCGGCCATAACTCCTTCACCAACAACGAGGATCTCGCCGTCGTGAATCATTCGAATACCCCCATTCAGGCCTTCGGCAATTACTGGGAGTCCAGCGCCGGCGTCCTGTTGGATAGCGAGCACGCGATCGACCAGGTCATTTGGGATAATGAGGAGAACAGCGCTGCCGGAGCGGTGGATTTCTCCGGATTCCTGTTGGTGGAGCCGCCGCTCATCACCCACAAAGGGGACGTGAGCGGCAACAATGTGGTCGATATGCACGACTTGCAAACCTTGCTGAGAGGATGGCACACCATCATCGGTCAGCGGGGCAAGCCGGGGCAGTTTGACTCCGCTCTCGACTTTGACGGAAACCGCATCATCAATTACAAGGATCTGTTTTACTACTGCGCGCAGTGGCAGAAGACGACGCGCACCCGCTGACGCGGCGCGTTTGCGCATTAACTCAGGATGGCGAAGGTCGACGAGGCAGGCTTGCGGGCCTGCCTCTTGACTGTTGAATACGGGGGAAAGAGAAAATGTCGTTTGAAACCATCGAAGTCCGGCGAGCGCTCCTCAGCGTAGCCGACAAAGACAACTTGGTCCCCTTCGCCCGTTTCTTGAGCGAGGCGGGCGTGGAGCTCCTCTCGACCGGCGGCACGGCGAGCCTTCTCGCCTCCCAGGGGATTCCGGTCGTGGCCATCGAGCAGGTGACCGGCTTCCCGGAGATTCTTGGCGGGCGGGTGAAAACGCTGCACCCGAAAATCCACGGCGGCCTGCTCGCCCGGCGGGACTTGCCCGAGCATCAGAAAGAGCTCGAGGCGCACGGGATTCAACCCATTGATCTCGTCGTCGTGAACCTTTATCCCTTCAGCGAGACGATCGCCCAAGGCGACGTCACGCTCGAAGAAGCCATCGAGCAAATCGACATCGGAGGCGTCACCCTGATCCGGGCGGCCGCCAAGAATTATGCCAGCGTGGCGGTAGCGACCTCACCCGAGCGGTATGGTGAAATTCAAGAGGAAATGGGCGCATCGGGCGGCAAAATCAGCCTCGCGACGCGCCGCCGGCTGGCTGTCGAAGCCTTCCAGCATACGGCGGAGTACGACGCCATCATCGCTTCCTTTCTCGAAACCCGGCTGGCGCAGGCCGAGACCGAGTGGCCCCGGGTGCGCGTGTCGAGCTATCGCCTGGGCTATCCGCTGCGCTACGGCGAGAACCCCCACCAGAAGGCGGCCTTCTATCAGGAGCTCGCCCCGGGCGTCGTCGGTCTCGCCCGGGCCAAGGTTCACCAGGGCAAGGAGCTGTCGTTCAATAACCTCTACGACCTGGACGCGGCGCTGACGATCATGCGGGACTTCGACGAGCCGACCGCCTGCATTATCAAGCATACGAATCCTTGCGGCCTGGCTTGCGCGGAGACCTTGGCCGAGGCCTATGCCAAAGCCCTCGATTGCGACCCGGTGTCGGCCTTCGGATCGATCATCGGCGTCAACCGGGCAGTTGACCTGGAGACGGCCGAGAAGATTCACGCCACCGGTTTTGTCGAGGCGATTCTCGCTCCGGGCTACGCGCCCGGTGTCCTGGAGATGTTCGCAGCGAAGAAGAACCGGCGCGTGCTGGAGCTGCCCGAAATGATGCGCCGGGAGGGATATCCGGCAAGGGTGATCAAACCGCTGGCGGGCGGCATCCTGGTCCAAGAGGGAGACTACGCGGATTGGCCCGATTACGAGCCGAAAGTCGTCTCGCGGCGCTCGCCGACGACCGAGGAGGAGAAAGCCCTGCGCTTCGCCTTCAAGGCGGCCAAGCACGTCAAGAGCAACGCCATCGTTCTAGTGCAGGGAACGCAAACGGTGGGCGTCGGAGCGGGCCAGATGAGCCGGGTGGACAGCAGCCGGCTGGCCATCCAAAAGGCCGGGAAGCGCGCCAAGGGTTCCGCTCTCGGCTCGGACGCCTTCTTCCCGTTTCGGGACGGGGTGGATGTGGCGGCCGAAGCGGGCATCACGGCGATCATTCAGCCAGGCGGCTCCAAACGGGATGATGAGGTCATCCAGGCGGCCGACGAGCACAACTTGGCGATGATCTTCACCGGCGTGCGCCACTTCCGGCACTGAGCATAAGGGGCACTCACTACGGAACCCTGAGAGGCCGATCTCGCTCGTAAGTCTGCCGAGCCGAGGCGGACCCGCTCCTCGCCGCACCCCCGGGGCCACGCTCGGCTCGCGTGGCCTACTCCCCCATCACCTTAATCACCATCCGTTTGCGGCGTTGGCCGTCGAACTCGGCATAGTAGACCTGCTGCCAGGGGCCGAGATCCAGACGCCCTTCGGTAATGGGAACGATCACCTGGTGATGAATGAGCAGGCTTTTCAGGTGGGCGTCGCCGTTCGTCTCGCCGGTTTGATGATGGCGATAATCAGGCCCCTCCGGCGCCAACTGTTGGAGCCAGTCGTCAATGTCCCGGATCAGCCCGCTCTCGGCGTCGTTGACATAGACGCCGGCCGTGATGTGCATCGCCGACACCAGGACAAAGCCTTCCCGGACGCCGCTCTTCTGGACTGCCTCGGCGACGCGGTCGGTCACGTTGACATACTCCCGGTGCTTCTTCGTGTTGAACCAGATGTAATCGGTGTAAGCCTTCATCTTCACCTCCCCAAAAGATCGCCAATATGGAAACCGGAGTAGGGCCTTCAGTCCCGTGGTGGTATATATTCTCACGAGACTGAAGTCTCTACTCCGGGGTCAACTGTCCACTCTAGTCTTGCTTGACGCCCATCTTGGCGAGGATTTTGTCCAGCTCGACCGGGCGCCCCTTCTCGGCCGAGGCGATCACAGCAAAGCAGACCGCCAGGCTTCGCAGGTTGTCCCACAGATGGCACTGCGGCTGCCGGTCCGCGACCAGCGCGTCGTGAAACTCTTTGAGAATCAGTCCCCGGGCAGCCGAAAGACCGGTGCGCTCCTTGAGCAGCTCGGTGGTTTTCCCCCGCACCCGCTTCTGCAAGGTCAAGCCGTCGCAGAAGTAGAATCCTTTCGCGCAACCGACCTCCCAATCGGCGTACCAGCCGCTGAGCGAATCGGGCGAGGCCCAGTTGGCGCTGTACTCGACCGGCGTGCCATCGTCCAGCTCGAGCACCGCGCCGATGGCAAAATCATACTTGATCGTCTGCCAAGGCACCTGAAACGCCTTCGCGTAGACCGAGCGCACCTCCCGGCCGGTCAGCCAACGCAGCAGGTCGAAGTGATGGATCGCCATCTCCAAGACCATATTGTACGGCGTCTGGTCGCGGTACGTGCCCCGGAAATCAAAGTGCTGCATGATGTTCATCAGGTAGCGAATCCGCACAAAGCCGAGCGAGCCAAGCAGCTTTTGCGCCAAGCGTTTTTGCCAGAACCCGGAGATATCCGTAAAGCGATGGTTCTGCGCCACCATGATCCGGCAATCCGGGGACTGCTGGGCCAGGCGCGCGATGCGGCGGGCTTCGTCCAGCTGGGTCGCCAACGGTTTTTCTACCAGCAGGTGGGCTTCGGCTCGCAGCGCCTGCCGGATCGGCTCCAGGCGGATCGGGTGCGGCGTGGCCAAGAGAACCGCATCGGGCGAGCACGCCTCCAGAGCCTTGTCCAACGCGGGGAAAACCCGGATCGAGCGGGGCAGGGCCTGCTGGCGACCCCGATTCGGCTCAGCCACCCCGACCAGCTCCCACACCGGGCTTTGCTCAATGAGGGGCAGCCAACTGCGGCCCCAATTCCCGGCGCCCACCAGGAGTATTTGCTTCTTGGAACGAGACACCGCTTGACCTCCATTCTCCTCGGCCGGCCATCGTCTCCGGGCCATCCGACACACTACCAGAGTTTCTTGCCCTCGGTGGTCAAGACCACCTTGCCATGCTTAATACCTTTGAGCGCGATCAGCTGCTCGGACAACGAGCGGACCGCTCGATTCTTTCCCCGAAGGATAATGACCTCGAGGCAGTTGTCGTTATCGAGATGCACGTGCGTGGAGGCGACCACGAGGCCGCCGTGATGATGTTGGATCTCGGTCAGCCGATCGGAGAGATCCGACGCGTGATGGTTGTAGACCAGCGTCACCGTCGCGGCGACCTTTTCATTGCCCTTGCCCCATTCTTCCGCCACGAGCGAGTCCCGGATCAAATCCCGGATCGCCTCCGAGCGGTTCGCGTACCCTTTGCGCGCAATGTGCGAATCGAACTTCTTCAGCAAGCGCTCGTCCATCGAAATGGTATAGCGGGCCGCCGATCCCATCGCCCCCACCTCCTCTTTGCCGTCTCTTGACCGATCCTGCCGAAGTATAATCGAGCGAACCTTGCGGGGTCAAGCGGCGCACCCGAAAAGGCTTGACAGCCCCCCCGAGGGGCGGTATAGTTCACACTAAAACCAGATTCGTGTGAATCCACCGATTGAAGGGAGAGAACCATGACATCCAAGGGCAGGCTGTGCCTCCTCCTTCTGGCCGCCGGGATAGCGCTCGGCGCCGGCGCCTGGGGACAGGAATCCATCTGGGCGCTCCAGGCGGTGGACGCTACCGGCGAGGGAACCCACCCCAAGGTGGACGCCGACCCGGTGCCCGAGAACCGGGTCATCATCGAGGGAATCGCCCTGAACCGCTCGGACGAGTATCTCGACCCCAACCTGATGTGGCAGGTTTACGTCCAGGCGGAGCCACCCGACCAGGGGGGAATCGCCGCCTGGGCCGGGGTCTTCTACAACTCCAACTGGCCGCGCTATCCGGAGGACATCAACCCCGGCGACCGGGTACGCATCGAGGGCTTTGTGGCCAATCACCGGGGGAAGGTCAACATCACCGAGCGCCACTCGGCCGCCCCGGAGTTGCAGTTCACCGTATCGGTCCTCGAGCGGGACGTCGGGATGCCCTCGCCGATTCCAATCCCCAACATCGCAGCCTGTAATTATTTCGACTCCAGCCGCGCCGGAGGAGGAGAACTCTACCAGGCCCAGTGGGTGAGCCTGAGCGAGGTCGAAATCGTCTCCGGCACCTGGGCGGCCGGCCAGCCGCTGATAATTTCAGACATCTCGGGAGCAACCGTAACGCTGTTGCTCTCAAGCGAGGGGGATTTCGATTCCTACCCCGCTCCGGTGGAACCTTTCAGCGTGCGGGGAATCTTCGACCAGGAAGACCCCGCGCTTCCCTACCACCATGATTACCGCTTGTGGGTGAAGAACTACAGCGACCTGACAGTTGTTACAGGGCTTTCCCATTGGAGCGCATACCGGTAGAACGGCAGGATACAGAGTGAAAGAACCCAAAGGCTTTACCCTGATCGAATTGCTGATCGTCGTGGCGATCATCGGAATCCTCGCCGCGATCGCGATTCCCAACTTCCTTCAGGCCCAGGTGCGCGCCAAGGTCGCCCGCGCGCAGGCCGACCTGTACTACCTCAGCCTTTGCCTCGAACAGTACCGAACCGACGAAGCCGCCTATCCTCCGGCAAGAACGTTCTGCGCCGGCCAGATGGCCTCCATTATGGATTACAATATGTGTCCCTTCGAACTCACGACGCCGGTCCGCTATTGCAGCGAGCGGCCGCTGGACGCATTCAACCCCCTCCACCAGTACAAATATGTCGCCCCGGGCTTCGGCTGGGCGAATCATGTGGCGACCATTCTGGCCATCTGGGTGCCGCAGGCTTTCCCCGACGATACCGGCTACAGCGATGACCAGCCCTACTTCTCGCCTCAGGACGCGCCGGTGCAGTGGGCGCTGTGGAGTGTCGGCCCGACCGGCCCCAAGTCATTTTGGGATTCCGACCTGCTGCATCTGCCGGTGCCGCCGCGAACCTGGTATGATCCGACCAACGGCACTGTCAGCGAAGGGGTCATCGTCCGCCTCAGCACCGGACATCTCGCGCCCTGAGACCGCAGGAGAGCGCCTTGCATTCGCCTGAAGCCGACCCTCGAAAGCCATTCTTCGATCGCATCGCTGCGTCCTGGGACGCCCTCGGCGAGGACTACACCCGCACGGAGAGCTTCAGGACTTGGCTGGCGCAGGCGGGAGCGCTGCCGGGACGCGCCGTCCTCGAGGTCGGCTGCGGAACCGGCCTGGCTCTGCCTTCGTTGTGCCAGGCTGTAGGTCCCGCCGGGCGCGTGGTAGCGCTCGACTTGTCGGAGGAAATGCTCGCTCAGGCGAAGGCCCGCTGTGCCGGGCTTCCTTTGCAGCTGTGCCAGGGCGAGGCGAAGCGATTGCCTTTTGCGGATGCCGGGTTTGATTTTGTTTTCATCATCAACGCCTTTCCCCACCTGGAACCCCGGCAACAGGTGCTCGAGGAGTTCCGGCGCATCCTGCGAAGCGGCGGGCGGCTGACCATCACCCATTTCTGCGGCCGAGCCTTCATCAACCAGCTGCATCGGGAGGTTTCGGAGGCGGTCAGTGAGGACGTCCTGCCGCCGGCGAGCGAACTGGCTCAAATCCTGCAACAGAGCGGTTTTCGGCTGCTCCGCTGCCTGGAGTTGGAAAACTCTTACGACGTCTGTGTAGAGAAGATTTCAGGCTGAAACGCTTGGGCGACTTCTACCCGCCATCCGGCTGGTTTCGCGAGCTCTCGATGACCGGCTTTCCCTCGTGCCTGAGCGGTGATCCCGCCGCTGAGAAGCCTCAGTACTGCCGCCAGCGCTCGACCTGGAGACCCGAAGGCTGGGCACTGTAGATCGACAGATGATCGATCAAGACCGAGACAGTCCAGGTGTCCGGGTCGATCTGTTGGACGACTTGCGGCCCCGGCAGCTCTTCCCAATCAGCGAACCCCTCATTCCAGCGGTAGACCACCATATCAGCAGCCGTTGCAAACAGTGGAATATCCGCCAGGCGAAACTCCAGCGTCAGGGTGGCCGCCGCGATGAAGGATGTTCCCGTTGGCCGCAGTGCCGCGCTCGCTCGCACGCCATGTTTGTCAAAGTCGCTGGGTTCCTGAATCTCAAAGGTCACCGGCGAACCTAATGCACCAGCCGGGATCACGATCTTCGGAAGCTTGAAGAACCCATTGGGCCCGGCCTGGAGCTGCCCACCTGCCGGTCCGATTGAAATCGTGTTGTATTCCAACAGAGGTGTCGGCGTCGCCGTTGGCGTTTCCGTGGGAGTGTAAGTGGGTGTTTCTGTTGGTACTTGAGTCGGAGTGTAGGTCTGCGTCGCCGTTGCTGTAAACGTTGGGGTAGAGGTCGGTGTATCCAACGGTGTTAGCGTTGGTGTTTCCGTCGGTGTTTGGGTCGCAGTGTAGGTCGCCGTAGTGGTTGGGGTAGAGGTCGGTGTATCCAACGGTGTTAGCGTTGGTGTTTGAGTCGGAGTGAAGGTGGGTGTATCCAGCGGTATGTTGGTCGGTGTAGCCGTCGGACTCGCTGTCGGCGTGTTCGTAGGAGTTTCGGTTGCAGTCAATGTCGCGGTCGGCGTCGGCGTCCATGTTGGGGTCTCCGAAGGCGTTGAGGTCCCGGTCGGCGTGGGGCCAAGCAGACTTCCCGTCAAATTCCAGGTTCCCTGCCCCGCCACGCGTTTGACCACGACATAGCCCACTTCCGTCGCGAGGACGCTATAGGCGATCGCCTCGTCCATATCCAGCCCGGCATTCGTCGAGGAAGCGATCATCACCGGATTGCCGTAACTGTCGGGGGATTCACTGTACAGGTACAGGTCAAAGTCCCCGGTCGCCGGAACCGTCAGGTTCAGGTTGACCGACTGCCCCGACGTCAGGGAAACAGCCCGCGCCCAGCAGCGCTTGTCCGAAACGCCCGAGCCGAAGGTGTCCGAGGCCGCGCCGCCCGAGTAAGCCGTTCCCGAAGCGGCATCAACCGCCGCATCGGCGTTGACCAGTCCATAACCCTCGTTGATATCCTTACCCCCTCGGTCCAGCGTCGGATTACCCGAAGGCCCCGCCTCCCGGTCCTGATTCGTCTCGGTCGCCGTCATCAGAAGAAGCATCTTCACCTTGAGAGCATCCGAAAGCGTGAAGCCCCAGGTGTATCCCCCCTGCTGAAGGGCGTCAATGACCAGCCCGGCGCAACCCGCGATAAAAGGCGCGGCCATCGAAGTGCCCATGATGTTGTAGTAGTTATTTGTGACCGCGTCGCTGAAGTAGGCGCCTGCCGTGTCAGTGGAATCGCTCGTGTTGCTGTCAATGGACATGATGAAGCTCTGGCGGGTGGAACCGCCCGGCGCACAGAGATCCGGCTTACGATCCTCGTCGCCCGGGTTGCCGTCGCCCGGAGAGTTGAACCCATGGCTGGAGTAATCCGTCAACTGGTTCAGGTCGCTGGAGGAGGCCACCGTGATCGCATAGTGCGCCCGGCCGGGGTCGTCCACCTCTCCGGCGCTGCCCGAGGAAGCCTCGCCGTCATTGCCGGCCGAGATCACCATCACGATGCCGTTGCTGGCCGCGGTGTTCGTCTTGTTACGGGTCGTGGTACTGATACCCGGATCCCCGATGATCCCCAAGCTCATGTTGGCTACTTTGATGTTGTAGGTCTGGCTTTGAGCCACGAGGTCGTCAATCGCTTCGTCGATATCGATCGAACTGCCTGAGCCGTTGTCGAGAAAAACTTTCAGCCCGGCCCAGTTGCATCCTGGCGCTACACCGCGAATCGTCGGGTAGCCATCGCCGAGTCCTGCATACGAGACGGTGTTCTCGACCGCATACCTCGGCGCGCCCGCGCCCGCGTCCTTGCTCGGGTAGGAGTTATAGCGATTGGTCCGGCCGGCCCGGGGTACGGTGAAACCGTTGTTGGTTTCCGAAACGGGGGAGGAATTGCTGGTGGTGTAGGCCGAGAGAAGACCCCATGCCCCACCGCTGTCGGAATCAGCGTGCCCCAATCGAACCTGCACACCTCCGCCGGTCTCCCATCGCATATTGGAGGTCCAGTCGGCCGTTCCCACCGCGGTCGGAATATGGAAGGGGCTGAGGTAGAAATAACCTATGTCCGAAGGCATATCGCCCAGGTCCATAAAAGACAGCGTCGCGGGGCTGATGCCCGAGGCCACCCCCGAGCCGACGGCGATCCCGGCGACGTGTGAGCCGTGATGCCCCACGTCCTGGGAGCCGGCGTGGTTGTCCGAGGTCCAATCGTTCCAGTACACTTCCCGGCTGTTGATGTCCGTGTGAGAGCCATCTACGCCGCTGTCGAGGATGGCGACCGTGATGTTATTCGCGCCACTGAGGTCGCCATCAATCCCCGCGCTCCACACCCCGGGGCGGACCCGGCCATGCCGAGTGGCTTCATCCAGGTGCAGCTGGGCCTCCTGCTTTTCGATGACGCCGAGCAGCGAGGCGCCCATCCCCTTGGGCAGCGCCCCCACCCGCTCGAGGGGCAGGCGTCCCGTCCAGCCGTAACTGACATGGGTAAAAAGGTGAGCGATTTCTCCCCCGGCGGAAAGAAAATCGTCAATCTGTTTTTGAGTCACCGGCCGGTCAAAAATCAGCTCAATTTCCACTTTCTCGCTGAGCGCCTTCTGCGCCGCTTGCTTCTCGGCCGGGGTGGCGTCCACGCGGGCTAGAGTGGCACGGGCCTTCGCAAGGCCTTCTTCCAGCCGGTCGTCCAGTTTGTTGCGGTCGGCATCCCGGTCGAAGGGTGCCGAAACTATCGGGGGGATCGAAGGAGGCGGGGGCGGGGTCGGCCTCTGCGCGCGAACAAGCGCCGGCCAGAGCAACCAGAAGGCCAGCACCGGCACAAGAATACTTCGAGATCGACACGAGACCCAAGGTACAGCCACGATAACCAATTATCCCATCGGGCCGGCCAGGAGTCAAGGCTGAAAGCAACTCGTTTTCACCCTCCGGAAATGCATACTTTTCCACATCTCACTCGCGGGCGCCGCCCGGAGCGGACTTTACAGCGCCGTGAGCGCGGAGTAGTATAAGTTGACAATCGAATAGCGCACTGGGAGATTACGGCAATCACCGAAGAAGCAATACTTAACACTATACGAGAGCAAGTTGAGTTGAGAGATATTCCGGATGCGATTCCATGGAACGCCAGGCGGCGGCATTCTTCGCGTCTTTGCGGCTTGGCGTGAGAAAGGTGCACAGTAAGGTCTGAAGACACCCGAGGAGTGAGCGATGAGTTTTCCGAAGGGATTCATATGGGGGGCCGCGGCCGCGAGTTACCAGATCGAAGGCGGCGCGGCCGAGGAGGGCAAAGGGCCTTCGGTCTGGGATAGGTTCTGTCGCCAGCCGGGGAAGATCCAGCTGGGCAATACCGGCGAGGTCGCCTGCGATCACTACCACAAGTACGCAGAGGACGCCCGCTTGATGGGCCAGATCGGCCTGAAGGCCTACCGGCTCTCGATCGCCTGGCCCCGG
>Ga0068714_10004265_pt1 | contig 16198 bp, 15 predicted proteins | sample MTBNYHSulfiMetaG_FD_62988 | JGI IMG/M metagenome (GOLD analysis project Ga0068714, IMG submission 62988) | Enrichment culture microbial communities from rom New York Harbor, USA that are MTBE-degrading - MTBE-NYH (New York Harbor Sulfidogenic)... | ecosystem: Environmental > Aquatic > Marine >...
CGTGGCCGACGGCAACCCAATGTTTCAATCCACGCCCCCGCGCGGGGGGCGACCTCGTCCGACGCCGTGGCCGACGGCAACCCAATGTTTCAATCCACGCCCCCGCGCGGGGGGCGACCTTATATTTCCCTTTGTTAATCCAATCTTAGAAGTTTCAATCCACGCCCCCGCGCGGGGGGCGACGAACACGTTCGACGGACACAGCCGGGCCGCCAAGGTTTCAATCCACGCCCCCGCGCGGGGGGCGACCAGTAGAAGGAGCGCACGGCGATGAGGCAGAAGCAGTTTCAATCCACGCCCCCGCGCGGGGGGCGACGAAACTCTACGACAGCAACGACTTCACCGAGGCAGTTTCAATCCACGCCCCCGCGCGGGGGGCGACATCAAGGCCGCCCGGGCGAAGGTCGCCTACATTATGTTTCAATCCACGCCCCCGCGCGGGGGGCGACAAGCCGAAGTTCCGGCAGATCGAGTTGATGCTCAAGTTTCAATCCACGCCCCCGCGCGGGGGGCGACAGACTGGGAGTGCCACGAATGAAGCCATATTATCGTTTCAATCCACGCCCCCGCGCGGGGGGCGACCGATGCCCGCGCCGAAGCCAAGCGCCTGCGGGAAGTTTCAATCCACGCCCCCGCGCGGGGGGCGACATCCATTTGCTTGGACCGTTTTGGATTGAGGATGTTTCAATCCACGCCCCCGCGCGGGGGGCGACGCCGGTCACTCGGACTAGGGCTGGGCGATAAATGTTTCAATCCACGCCCCCGCGCGGGGGGCGACGTTCTTTTTGCAGGCGGTCCTGGCGCTCAAGATTCTGTTTCAATCCACGCCCCCGCGCGGGGGGCGACTGACGATGATAACAGTGCAATGCCTATCGTTTGGGTTTCAATCCACGCCCCCGCGCGGGGGGCGACGCTTCGCTCACAAGGAGCCGGTAAGCGGCGATTTGTTTCAATCCACGCCCCCGCGCGGGGGGCGACGCCCTCGACACGCAAGCCGGCGCTGATGTGATCAGGTTTCAATCCACGCCCCCGCGCGGGGGGCGACCTAAGGGTTTTGCCAACCATCTCGGCCTTTCTATGTTTCAATCCACGCCCCCGCGCGGGGGGCGACCAGGCTGGACGGCAAGGGCGCCTATGTCAAATCGTTTCAATCCACGCCCCCGCGCGGGGGGCGACGGCTCGACGAAAACGAGGTGGAGGCCATCGTGGACGTTTCAATCCACGCCCCCGCGCGGGGGGCGACGGACGCCCTGTTCGGTCAGCAGATGCAGGATCTTGTTTCAATCCACGCCCCCGCGCGGGGGGCGACGGGGATCCTCCCACGGCAAGGTCTATATCCAATGGTTTCAATCCACGCCCCCGCGCGGGGGGCGACTTTCGCGCCACAGGCGGCGTGGCCTGGGTATTTGTTTCAATCCACGCCCCCGCGCGGGGGGCGACATGATCTGGCCGACGCCCACGAGGCGCTAGATATGTTTCAATCCACGCCCCCGCGCGGGGGGCGACTCACGTGATCCGGCGCGGCCGCGGCTACCAAATGGTTTCAATCCACGCCCCCGCGCGGGGGGCGACAGCTCCAGGGTCATGGCGCCGCCGATCAGCTCGATGTTTCAATCCACGCCCCCGCGCGGGGGGCGACCCAACTATGGGTCGACGGGGTGCCCTACGGTGAGTTTCAATCCACGCCCCCGCGCGGGGGGCGACCCGGGGGTATGTGCCCGCAACGATCGGCGGGTTTAGTTTCAATCCACGCCCCCGCGCGGGGGGCGACATGGGCGACGTTCAAGCCTTCGTGGATCTGTCGGCTGTTTCAATCCACGCCCCCGCGCGGGGGGCGACGGACTGCATCGCGACCCAGACCGGCCCGGTGGCGGCCGTTTCAATCCACGCCCCCGCGCGGGGGGCGACAAGAGCTGTTAATCACAAACAGATAAGACATCATGTTTCAATCCACGCCCCCGCGCGGGGGGCGACGGGGAGATAACGAACATCGAGCGCATCGAGGAGGATTCATGTTTCAATCCACGCCCCCGCGCGGGGGGCGACATCAAGGCGAACGATAGACAGTGGATTCAAGAAGGGTTTCAATCCACGCCCCCGCGCGGGGGGCGACTTCGTATCCCAGGAAACGCTCGGCCATGAGTTGGTGTTTCAATCCACGCCCCCGCGCGGGGGGCGACACTCTGTCGGGCCTACAGGGTCAGGCGCGGCCAATGTTTCAATCCACGCCCCCGCGCGGGGGGCGACGCGCGCCGTCCAATGACTACGAAGTGGCCAACAAGTTTCAATCCACGCCCCCGCGCGGGGGGCGACGTCATCGAGCTTTACCCACACAGCAAACAGGAAATGTTTCAATCCACGCCCCCGCGCGGGGGGCGACTCCGGCCGGATTGAGTGTTGTCGACGGATTTATTGTTTCAATCCACGCCCCCGCGCGGGGGGCGACTTGCCGCGCCGTGGATGCGGATGGACAGCGCCAGTTTCAATCCACGCCCCCGCGCGGGGGGCGACATGATTTTACTTATGAGGGTGGCACAGGATTCTGGTTTCAATCCACGCCCCCGCGCGGGGGGCGACCTGCGGCCGCTGCAGTTGCTGACGCCCACCCGCCGGTTTCAATCCACGCCCCCGCGCGGGGGGCGACCGGCGGCTCTGGTTGCCCAGATTGCCGGTCATGTCCAGTTTCAATCCACGCCCCCGCGCGGGGGGCGACGGTGGCCACCCGCACCGTGGCCGGGAAAAAGGTGTTTCAATCCACGCCCCCGCGCGGGGGGCGACCAGCCTACGAGAAGGGAGACAACGAAGGGGTCAGTTTCAATCCACGCCCCCGCGCGGGGGGCGACTTGTCGTCAAAGACGCCGACGACACTACCGTCTATGTTTCAATCCACGCCCCCGCGCGGGGGGCGACGCCGTCAAAACTCGGCTTCAAATGGACTGAGTTAGTTTCAATCCACGCCCCCGCGCGGGGGGCGACATATCCAAGTGCCGTCGCAATCCTTATTGTCAAACCTGTTTCAATCCACGCCCCCGCGCGGGGGGCGACCCCATAATGCCAAGAGTAAGACTTCCCATACACGTTTCAATCCACGCCCCCGCGCGGGGGGCGACTGCCATAAATGTGATTGGCTGAGCCAATGAGCGCGTTTCAATCCACGCCCCCGCGCGGGGGGCGACTCTATGAGATCTGCTGATTTGCCAGCAGCAGAAGCTGTTTCAATCCACGCCCCCGCGCGGGGGGCGACAGCATTCGGTTGTAAATCTCACGTTGTTTGGATGTTTCAATCCACGCCCCCGCGCGGGGGGCGACCACACCGGACAAAAGTTGCAATTGGGATATAGAGTTTCAATCCACGCCCCCGCGCGGGGGGCGACACGCGCAATAGTCGCACCACTTGCGGCCGGTAATGTTTCAATCCACGCCCCCGCGCGGGGGGCGACGTTCTTCCTATAACCTTAAGACATGGCGTATTCGTGTTTCAATCCACGCCCCCGCGCGGGGGGCGACTGTTGCTGCAGGTTGATTTGATCCATTACCAACAAGTTTCAATCCACGCCCCCGCGCGGGGGGCGACAATAATGATTGTCGAAGGCATTACCGATACATGGTTTCAATCCACGCCCCCGCGCGGGGGGCGACATTCGTTTGGACGGTATTTTAATCAGCTATCAAGGTTTCAATCCACGCCCCCGCGCGGGGGGCGACGCGCTGGACTTTGCGGCGCTATAAAGGAGGCACATGTTTCAATCCACGCCCCCGCGCGGGGGGCGACGAATCTGCAGAACTGGATATGATCGATTACGATGTTTCAATCCACGCCCCCGCGCGGGGGGCGACGTCCGGTGTTGATGCGGCCCTCCTTATCCACCTGTTTCAATCCACGCCCCCGCGCGGGGGGCGACGTCCTGGGCCGCTCGATACCCTCGTATGTCACTTGTTTCAATCCACGCCCCCGCGCGGGGGGCGACGCGCGCGGCGATCGTCAATAAACTGTTCGGATCTGTTTCAATCCACGCCCCCGCGCGGGGGGCGACCGACCCGCCGCGCCACGCCGACGACAAAAAATCGTTTCAATCCACGCCCCCGCGCGGGGGGCGACACATCAACACGGTATATGCCGACCCGCACAACGTGTTTCAATCCACGCCCCCGCGCGGGGGGCGACTTGAAAAATTTGTCGAGGTGGCCTGATGGAGTTTGTTTCAATCCACGCCCCCGCGCGGGGGGCGACACATCAACACGGTATATGCCGACCCGCACAACGTGTTTCAATCCACGCCCCCGCGCGGGGGGCGACGGGCGCCAAGCGGCTGCAAGGGTGGATCAAGGAAGTTTCAATCCACGCCCCCGCGCGGGGGGCGACGGGCGCCAAGCGGCTGCAAGGGTGGATCAAGGAAGTTTCAATCCACGCCCCCGCGCGGGGGGCGACCAGTGGCATTTCGTCAATTGCCCTGACCCAGTCAATGTTTCAATCCACGCCCCCGCGCGGGGGGCGACCGATGGCGCCACCGTCACGGTTCTCGGCAATACCGGTTTCAATCCACGCCCCCGCGCGGGGGGCGACTCACGTGATCCGGCGCGGCCGCGGCTACCAAATGGTTTCAATCCACGCCCCCGCGCGGGGGGCGACCGTCCTTCTGGATATCGTCGATGAACGGGTTTCTGTTTCAATCCACGCCCCCGCGCGGGGGGCGACGCACCACGCGATGATTGAGTTTGGATCGATCATCGTGTTTCAATCCACGCCCCCGCGCGGGGGGCGACTCCTGGGCCGCTCGATACCCTCGTATGTCACTTGTTTCAATCCACGCCCCCGCGCGGGGGGCGACCCAGGACAAGTGGCGGGCCACTGAATGGTGCCATGTTTCAATCCACGCCCCCGCGCGGGGGGCGACCTGGTGCGGTCGCTCATGGCGGTGCTGGGCATGTTTCAATCCACGCCCCCGCGCGGGGGGCGACTCAACCTGCCCGATAAGACATTCCCCGACCAGGAGTTTCAATCCACGCCCCCGCGCGGGGGGCGACCGTCCGGTGTTGATGCGGCCCTCCTTATCCACCTGTTTCAATCCACGCCCCCGCGCGGGGGGCGACGAGAAGGTGACGGCCCAGGCGGTCAACCCGGACATGTTTCAATCCACGCCCCCGCGCGGGGGGCGACATCGATCACATGGACGCTGGCGGGGACGCAATGATGTTTCAATCCACGCCCCCGCGCGGGGGGCGACGCGCTGGACTTTGCGGCGCTATAAAGGAGGCATATGTTTCAATCCACGCCCCCGCGCGGGGGGCGACCAGGGCCACTTTTGTCTGGGGGCTTGTCCAACCGGTTTCAATCCACGCCCCCGCGCGGGGGGCGACGTGGCATTTCGTCAATTGCCCTGACCCAGTCAATGTTTCAATCCACGCCCCCGCGCGGGGGGCGACAGGGTTGATTTTACGAGCACCAAAGCAGGTATCGTTTCAATCCACGCCCCCGCGCGGGGGGCGACCGGTCGCATAGGCGGCCGCGGTGCGCGTAAGGCCGTTTCAATCCACGCCCCCGCGCGGGGGGCGACCGCGCGGCCCCTTGATGCGCGACCTGGCCGAGCGCGTTTCAATCCACGCCCCCGCGCGGGGGGCGACTCTCCGCTTATCCAGACGCAGAGAGGTATATATGTTTCAATCCACGCCCCCGCGCGGGGGGCGACGCCCTAACCTGACCAACGGCATATACAGGGACTGGTTTCAATCCACGCCCCCGCGCGGGGGGCGACACATGGGCACCTTCGACTTCAACCGCGAGATGATGTTTCAATCCACGCCCCCGCGCGGGGGGCGACGCGTCGATTCTGTGCATGGTCTATACCTCGTATGCGTTTCAATCCACGCCCCCGCGCGGGGGGCGACACCTGGGAGGATAACCTCGACGATAAGCCCGATGGTGTTTCAATCCACGCCCCCGCGCGGGGGGCGACGGGACAGAGACATATATGACCGGTGTGTCTTCAGGTTTCAATCCACGCCCCCGCGCGGGGGGCGACGCCGAAAACTGCTCGAACTCGGCCGCCGTATCGATGTTTCAATCCACGCCCCCGCGCGGGGGGCGACGGCCTGCGCCGTCGCTGACCGGCAGCACGCCCCTGTTTCAATCCACGCCCCCGCGCGGGGGGCGACTGGGCCTCGCTGTCTGGCGCCGCCGGCTACTTGCCGTTTCAATCCACGCCCCCGCGCGGGGGGCGACCGTACCAGGCAACCGCGGCGGTAAAAATAGGATTGTTTCAATCCACGCCCCCGCGCGGGGGGCGACGTGGTGACGTAATCTTCGGCATCGCCGGACTGCGTTTCAATCCACGCCCCCGCGCGGGGGGCGACTCGCCATCTCCTATCGATCGTGCGCGCGGCGTGCCCGTTTCAATCCACGCCCCCGCGCGGGGGGCGACTTGGCATATTACCTGAGTGTCACCTGATTTGAACCGTTTCAATCCACGCCCCCGCGCGGGGGGCGACACCCAGGATTAACAGGAGCCGTTGCGCTAATACGGGTTTCAATCCACGCCCCCGCGCGGGGGGCGACGGGCGCTCCGATAACAACAAATATTTTTTAAGGAGTTTCAATCCACGCCCCCGCGCGGGGGGCGACCTGCATCGAAACCACGTTGACCATGCTATCGAAGTTTCAATCCACGCCCCCGCGCGGGGGGCGACAGAAATATTCGATTATGACCGTTACGAGTTGGTGTTTCAATCCACGCCCCCGCGCGGGGGGCGACGGCAGTTATCGCAGCCAATGCGAACGGCGATTCAGTGTTTCAATCCACGCCCCCGCGCGGGGGGCGACGTCAAACGGGCTATCATGGCAGTGGCAGATGAGCTGTTTCAATCCACGCCCCCGCGCGGGGGGCGACGTCCGTCGGGCCGGTGATGCCGGTTTCAAACGCCGGTTTCAATCCACGCCCCCGCGCGGGGGGCGACTCCGTTCGCTTGCCGCGCTGAAATTGCTACTACGTTTCAATCCACGCCCCCGCGCGGGGGGCGACGCCGCCCTTTCCGTTCGCAAACTTGTAGGCGTTGTTTCAATCCACGCCCCCGCGCGGGGGGCGACGGCCGGCCAGGTCGCCATCGTCTCCCCCTATCGTTGTTTCAATCCACGCCCCCGCGCGGGGGGCGACATCAACCCGGCCCCGAGCTGCTGGGTCTGCTTCACGTTTCAATCCACGCCCCCGCGCGGGGGGCGACGGGCATCATCTACGACGACACGGCCACAAATGATGTTTCAATCCACGCCCCCGCGCGGGGGGCGACAGCATCCTCTGGCGTTCGTCCGGGCTGGCATCGAGTTTCAATCCACGCCCCCGCGCGGGGGGCGACTTAAACAACCCGTTAAGGACACATCCTGGCTGCCCGTTTCAATCCACGCCCCCGCGCGGGGGGCGACCGTCTTGTATTTATCTGCCTGAAATTAAGTACATTTTAGACAGTGCTCCGCGAAGCTCCAATTTCATCCACCAATTCTTTTCTTGCCAAATCCCGATTTCGAAAATTTGAAATTTTATCAGTCAGTTAATTGGGCGCGAACCTTCCGGGAAAAGTTTGCTTGCTTGGGGTTCGCGCTCCATCAAACGATCAAGGGGCCCTCCTGATCAAAGCTTGCTTTTGCCCCAATATGCTCCATCCGTTTTCGCCAATTGGAACCGAGAAAATAGAATCTCAGGCTATCGTCGGATTCCTTGATCTCTTCGATTAACTGCTGGCGGAACAGCGCCCATTGAGCCGGATCGACGATACATTCGAAAACAGAGTATTGCACACGCTGGCCATGGTTTTTACAGATTTTGGCCACCCGGCGGAGTCGTCTTTGTCCACCTTCGTCCCTGGTGGCCACATCGTAACTGACAAGAACCATCATAAAGCGTCACCTCCATATGAATGGCGGATAGCCGTCCAGATCGTTACGTAAAAAGCGCGCCAGAAGCAGGGCCTGGACATGGAAAAGAATGCCAATAGCTACCTTTTCATTGATGAAAGGATGATGAATTTCATCCTGCTTGCGTTTTTGATAGGCCATGATGACCGTCTTGCGGGTGTTATCGTTCATGTAAACCGCACCGGTTTCCGATTTGTGGAACCCTTTGCCATCTATTTGGGCAAGATTGATAAGGGATATTACGAGGCGGTCGGTCAGAAATGGTCGAAATTCTTCCATGACATCCAAGGCAAGTCCGGGTCGGCCGGGACGATCGCGGTGCAAAAATCCGACGGCGGGGTCGAGGCCAACCCCCTCCAAGGCTGAACGGATATCATGCAGCACCAGGGTGTAAATGAACGAGAGTAGACAATTTACATTGTCTAACGGCGGCCTGCGATTTCTGCCTTTGAAGAAAAACGCCTCTTTTTGGTTGGTGATCAGATTATCGAACACGCTAAAATAGATACGCGCAGCATCGCCTTCGATGCCGCGCACCGTGTCCAATCCATCTGATTGCAGAAGTCGTTTTAAAGCATCTGCCAACAGGTCGACAGCGCGTTTGACCTCATCCTGTCGAATTTTATCGCCGTGATCCCGGAGGGCGCGCTGGAGCACCGTGCGGGAGTTTGCGATCTTCCCTGTCACGAATGCGCGTGCAAGGTCAGTCGTGCAATCCTGCATGTCGGCACGCCGATACTGTTCTCTTCTCAGCAGTACATTGCCGGATACCGGCCCTTGAACGCGAGCCAGGAACTTGCCATTTTCGGTCAGAAAGCTCAAACCGACGTTGTTCTCTGCGCAAAACCCCATTAAAAAAGGGCTGCACATGACGCGGCCAAAACAGACGATGCCACCTAAAGTGTGGATCGGGACCTGGAGTCGATTTTCCTTTTCGACCGTCACCCGAACCGTCTCGCCCTCCTTCGAGAGATAGGCCCCCTGGGTTGTTACAAAGAGGGTATTGAGATGTTTTTTCACAAGGAATCGATCACCTCCTTTAAATATTTACGGACAGTTCGACCACTGGTTAATGTGGTCGGCAGGCACGATTCGAGGAACGAGCAGCTTTCGCATGCCTTCGTGTAGACTGGCGGCGGAGTGGCTTCTTGCTCGATCAACCGGTGCAGACGGGCCGCGGTTTGTTCTGTCTTTTGTCTCAATCCGGCATCAAAAGGTACACTTTGCCTTCGGCGGGTTTTCCCATAAAAGAGTGCGCCTTCGCATACATCAATACCGAGCATCTCCTCCAGGCACAACGCTTGAGCGCATAACTGCACCTGGTCCCAATCCTGCTTTTTCTTCCTGCCGCGTTTGTATTCAACTGGAAAGGGGCGCCAAAGGGGGGCTTGGCCTCTCTCCTGTCCGGCTTCACGATGAAACTCCACGACATCGGCTTTGCCCACCAGTCCCAACCTCAACGAGCGCAAGGCCAAACCCGACACCACGCGCACATCACCCCTCGATTCGTTTCGGCCTGCGTCCACCCGTTCATGCAGAATGCGACCCTCGGCCGTATAGACATTTTCCGTCCATGCCTGCTCAATGTGAATCAAGGCGCACTGCCGTTCACAGAATAGCAGGTGCTGGAGGGCGGATAGGGGCAAAAGCTCGTCTTCGGTAAACATTTCAAACCTCATCGTGCAGCGCCATGCCGAGAATTAGGAAGGGCATGGCGCTCGGAAAAGGAACAAAACAGGATGCTGTTACTAAAAAACCTTTCCGAAGTATTCTAACCTCAAGGCATCTGCATGATCGTGACGCCTTGAGGCAGGTTGCGTTCATCGATATCAAAGCTGTAATCGTCAAAGTCCCTGGCGGGTTTGGAGGTATCCTTCCGCATGATCTGAACGCGTTTAAATAGTTGGTGAGCTTGGGCGTTGCCAAGCGCGGCGTCATGTTTAAACACAATGAGTTTCTGCGTGGACATGAGACCGCGCGCAGCGGATCGATCATTTTCAAACATGTTGCACAGGGCATCCCAGAGCAGCTTCAGATCACCTTCGCTGAATCCGGTTTGTGATGCCAGATGGGCGGAAACAAAGCCGTGGGCGACATAAAGGCCATATGAAATTGTATTCTTGCGGCCCATGGTCCGGTTGTCGCCTTTCTGTTTCTCGGCTTCAGCTTCCGTTGCCACCGCCACGCGGGTAATGGAGTGCTCCAAGGTGACGACAGGCTCGATGGAGCGACCGAAGGTCATTTGCACCGGTCCGCGCACCTGCCCGCAATTTGGAGCAGATTTAAGAGACATGACCGCTCCGAAGGTGCGGATGTCATAATAATCATTACACATCTTTTTCCTGCCTTTTTCCGTTTCCTCTGCTGTGGGACGGCGGGGTTTGGCGTCCTTGAGAGCCGCTTTTATAATATCGGCCACCTTTTTGTCGATTTTTTCTTCCTTTAACCATGCGGTAATGGACTTTTTATCCGCGTCGGGAGCAACTACAAGTTCGCTTGCCTCTTCATCCTCGGTTTTTAAAAGCAGCCCTTCAGGCAGAGTGATCTCCGTGAACGCCGATACCAAATCAGCGGGCACTGGTTTCCTGGACTCCTGGCCGGTGTCGATATCGAGCGCTTTGAAAGCTTCGGTATGTGAGCGCCCAAGAACAGCCTTTTCCTTGACGTATATGTCGTTGGGCTTTTGGAAGTTTTTGACGATTTGAATGTAATTGCGAACCTTGCGTTTCAGGCAAACATCGGTGACAAGGCCATGGCCGTTTTCTGGATCGATTCTTGGAAGGTTGCCGGCATCTGGATCACCGTTGGGGTTGCCATCTTTGACATCGAAAACAAGGACAAAATCATAACGGTTTTTAATGGGTTCGCTCATCGTTTTCTCCTCTATTGTTTGGATACGTGAATGCCTCGTTATTTTTTTGCGAAGAAATGCTGGTTTTGATGATAATAGCCGATTGCAAAACGGCCTTGCTCTTCAAGACTCAAATGGGGTGGAAACGCGATTTTGGCATCGACCCCATCGATGATATCCCCCAGCAGTTTTTCAAAATAGATCCGCCGCCCTGTGTTGGTGAGTTTTGTCAAATGATGATTCTTCAGCCTCATCAGGTTGCCGAAAACCGCTACGGGCGTGCCGGACGCCGCCCCATAAAACCGGTCGCGGATGGTGGTGTTGATGCCAGGATTGGCTTCCTGTTGAATTCTTTCCAAGACAGCGAAAAGCCTGCCCAGACGGTAGCCAACGCTGACATTGCTTTCATCGAGACTCATCTTCAGCTCCTCCTCTATGGTTGGATTCTTAAATCGAGTTAATCGGTTAATGCAGGCTTTGATCAGTGCCGCGCGGATGTAGGTAATATCGTGTTCGGCGCGGATGCGGCGCACGGCCGCCTGAAGCAGGGTTTGAGGGTAGGGCAACTCCTCGAGGATGGCACGCATGGTGTCACCCGCCAGGTTTGGAGGGATATTCTCTGATTTGCCCAGGGTCGCAGTGGAAATGAGCAGCCGGAACAGAGAAAATACATCCTTATCCCTGGGGCCATGGACAATCCGCAAATCGTCAAAATGTCTTTTGATTTTGGTGGCCATGCCTGCAACGGTGTCCACGATCCAGAAGCGGACGGCGATTCTCGCCACATTCGGTGAGAGGCCAAGGACGAAAAATTTGTTCGTTTCATTCTCGCGGGATAGATAAGCGCCATTTTTGATCGAATCGAACAGCGCATGAACAGCTCTGACGTTGCAGTCCGGGTCATCTTTTTGAGGCTCTGTGAAGAATTCCGATATTTGCTTTTCGAGTTCAGAGTCTCTTTCTGACCAACAGACGGTAACAGCATCACCAATCAACATCCTGGACGGCGACTTGAGCAGTGTGTTTAATGCGGTTGTATACGCAGATTCAGCAGATTTTCCGACCGGTGCATTATACCCCTGCTCTTTGCCATAAGAGTCGTAGCCTGAGTTTCGCTGAAATCCCAGGAGCTCTTTCGCATCCTTGCCGATCCGTGTATCGCTATGCACTCTGACGATTTCATCGATATCACCTGTCACCAAACACCTGCCAACGATTCTGCTGTCTCCCGGGTTTCCAAGAGTTTCTTTCAATTGGTTTTGATTTTGCCTGATAAATTTTTCCACAACCTCGCTGCACGGAACCGGCAATATGTCCCCCGCAATTTTGAATGTGATGTTGCAGGACGGGATTCGCATGCACTCATTCCAGTCGGCATGTGCCTTAACTTTTTTTATTCCGTCCGCTTCGTAAAATTTGAGAAGCGCCTTTACATTTTCTTCAACAGCGAGTTCGGCCGGCAAACCTTTTAATGAGGAGATCCATGTCCGGTGTTGCTTTTTCGCTCTTTCATCATCAGGGTGGCAAAGCACATAACCAATGTGGTCCCATAAAAGAAATGTCGTTTTATAGCTTAAGCTTCCGCATCTGGGCTCAGAACGCGGCACAAGATAGTTTTTTGCTTTATTTTGTCTGTCGGTTTGTTCGCGGGTGTCTTCGAGGTTCAAAAAATTGCCGTTCTGATCAATTACAATCAGGAATGGAATTGCTCTCCATTCAAAACCAGGAGGCGCAATTCCAGATTCCGGATCAGCGGCTTTGCGGTCATAATACTCTTTCAATGCCTGAAGGATCATCCCCGCACCTCCTCTGCGTTGTTACGGTCAGGCACCTTGATGACGCCGTTTTCCATCTTGGGACGGAAAAAAAGCGGCTTGGGGTCGGCCCGGTTTGAAAAGTCCAGATCGTAAAGCATCCAACCCAAGTCCCGGTTTTCTGGAATAGGCACGGATGGATCGGTCCGGGGGTCCACCAGACAAACCTGCGCCGCGAACTCCCGGCACCCCAGATAGGGTTGGTGGAAACATTGACCCTTTTTTGCACGGCGCTCGAACATGGCGGCATACTTGGCTTGGGTTTCATCCGGTCGGATATCCGGCTTGGGTGGATCCGATGTTTCATCGGGGTCTGCGAGAAATCCCGGAAGGGGGTTGTAGCCCTGTCCACGCTTTTCGGGTGGTATGAAGTCGAATTCGGCAGAAAGCCGATATTTCACATCTCGCAACAAAAGTCCGGCCCGCTGCTGACGGTCATCTTCAATGAATATGCCGCCGGAGCGCGGCGAGGCGATTTTGCCGACTTCGTTGCGCCGTACGGAAATCCAGCGAATAGGAGCCAATACTTCGATTTTCGTCACCCGCCAGAATATGGCGGGTTTCCAGAGGATGGCGTCGAAGATGGCCCGCGCGGCCGACGGCGTGATCACGTCGTAACTGACACGCTCGACTTTCATTTCCGGCCGGGTAAAACAAGCCATCGGCCCGCTCACCTCAAGACAGAATCCTTTCATTTGATTTAATCCTCCTTCACGTTTTTTAAACCATCAGATCCTCAGGCGCCCAGCCCGCGCCATACAGATCGAGCCCATGGGTTTCGTTGTAGCCTCCAATCCAGCAATATAACCCGGTCCAGATTTCTTCCACCAGCCCGTCCGCTTTCGCTTTTTCAAAATCTCTCCGGGACAAATTCACCGTGTAGCGTTGCAGCTTGCGCATGGTTTGCCGCTTGGGTCCGATACGCCGAAGTTCGTCCATCCATGGGCCGCTGTTACCATAGTGGACGAAGACCGTTTGCTGTTCCAGGTCGTCGATCAGGCGGAATTTATTGCCGGCTGTTCGAAAATGTATATGGGGCACATCGATGCGCAGCAGTTCCATAAACCGTTCTCCCGTATCGTTGAGCCTGGAGTAAAAGAGTTGAAAGTAACGCGTGAACTCCATTGGATGCTGGGGATTGAAATCCGGCAGGGCCATCAATTCACGCGTCGTGTTTTCGCCTTTCAGTTGCAGACCGCGCGGTGCGTTTTGGGGCGGTATGAACACATGGACCTGCCCCAACAGCCCCCGGTCATTCAACCTTCCTTCGCGATTGCAGCGGCCGCCTGCTTGCGCGATGGCGTCCAAACCAGCGAGCGCGCGATACACTGCCGGGAAATCGATATCCACTCCGGCTTCCACCAGTTGGGTGCTGATGACGCGCGTTGGCAAGCCATGCTTGAGGCTATCTTTTACTTTTCGGATCACTTCGGAGCGATGCTGCCCGCACATCAGGGCCGAAAGATGTATGGTATCCGGTGGCATTCGTTTGTGCAGTTCGTAGCAATCGCGTCGTGTGTTCACCACGCAAAGCACCTGATCGTGGCGTTGAAGTTGTGCCGCGATGTCGTCCCAATCGCATCGATCGTTCAGGTCGTGCGGAAAAACGATGGCCGTTCTCCTGAGTTTTTCGTAGAGTGCGTCTGGGTTTGAGATAATCTCTCTTGGCTTGTCCAGTTTGGGCAACTCCGGTTGTGTTGCTGTGGCAAAAACAAACGTGACGCCATAATGCCTTGCAAGGAGGTTGATGCCATCGACGCAGGGTTCAAGCCATTTCGGGGGCAGCAGTTGTGCCTCATCGAGAATGACGACACTGTCGATGAGGTTGTGCAGTTTCCGGCAACGGCTCGGTTTAGCGGAATAGAGGGATTCAAAAAACTGGACATTGGTGGTGACGATGATCGGTGCATCCCAGTTTTCTGAGGCGAGCCTCGAGCGTTGGGTCTCTTTTTCCGGTTCCAGGTTGCTGTGGTGTTCGACAACATTCCCGGTTCCAAAAATGCTCCCCAATATTCCAGCGGTTTGTTCGATAATGCTGGTGTAGGGAATGACATAGACGATGCGGCGCTTGTCATAGTGCGCCGCGTGATCGAACGCAAAGGCCATTGCCGACAAGGTCTTGCCGCCGCCTGTCGGTACGGTCAATGAGAAAAGGCCGGGCTCTTGTAACGCTGCTTTCCTGCAAGCGGCAAGCACTTCATGGCGCACGGTATTGACCGGCGTTCTTTCAGCTTCAGTCGTCAACTGGTTCATGTGGGCATCAAAGATGGTTTTCAACTCCGGCAATGTGGGATACCCACCGCGCTCTTGGGCTTGGACAACATTCATGAAAGACTCGGTGTCGAGGAAATCGGCGTCCACCAAACAGGAGAAAAGCATCCGTATCCACAGGTGGAAATTGTGCGGTTTTACGAAAGCGGGTGGCTTGATTGAAGTGTGAAGCCTATCTTTGAGCCTTTCCGCCATTGATTGTATGCGGGATAGATCATTCATTCCTTCTTCAAGTCGGATTTGCAAAGCGGCGCGCCCCGTATTTGAGGGAAAGTAGTCTGGCAGACCGGCATGGTGCCCAGCTACGATGTATGCAATCGTCAATCCGGCGATGAGGCCAAAAGTTTCCTGAGCATAAGCCGCACCAGCACCAGAGTGGTTCACTCGCCCAGGCCCGGCGTCATCATACTCCGAGTCGTCCAGACCATTTTCTCGTAAAAGGTAGGCCTGGAACTCAGCGGCGGCTTTGCCGAGATCGTGAAGCCAGGCCGCATTCCAGGCCCAATGGCTGGAATCAAAAGATGAGGCGCAGTGGAAGGCCTTCTCAGCCACATTTTCCAAGTGAGTGTCTAATGTCTGCCACTCAGAGGCAGGCCTGCCCGGAAGGCTGTGAGCAAAGAATTGTTTAGACATGAGGGCCCCTCATTTCCTGTGCATGTTCAAGATGCTTTTATCGTTAACGTGACAGAAAAATCGATCGTATCCTTTTTGGGAAACTGTTTCATATCGTAGGTTCATATCACCCCTCTGTGACAGATCAGGTCACACAGTCTAAAAAAATCGGAGCCTGAAAAAATAAGTTGAGATGATCGATCATTTTGGATTGACGATCTCGTCGGGGGTTGTTTCCGGCGGTTGCGCGTGATTCAGCGAGCCGGGGTACTGGGGGACGGGCCGGTTGGTATCACCGCTTCCTGTGGAATGCCGGTAGTTGTTTTTTATTGGGCATTTGCATCGTGACGCTGGCACTGTGATCTCTATACCATATATAGATGAACAGGGTGCCAAGAATTCTAAAACACCATTGACTGGCTGTGCGTTGATTGCTATTACGTCGGGGATTTCTGGTAAACCATCCAAACATACAGGGTTAACGAAATAGAAGGGAAGGGCTATGCTCAATTCCATAACCACCGACATCGCCGAGCGGATCATCTCATCCGACGATTTTCAAATTTCCCATGAGGAGGCCCTCGCGCTGATTCCCGATAATAAGGAGTCGATTTTGGATTTGATCGTTTGCGCCAACAAGATCCGGCAGCGGTTCAAGCCGCAGCCGGTTTTTCGGTGCGGCATTGTCAATGCCAAGAGCGGCCGGTGCGCGGAGAATTGCGCGTTCTGCGCGCAGTCGGCGCACCA
>Ga0068714_10004267_pt1 | contig 16182 bp, 18 predicted proteins | sample MTBNYHSulfiMetaG_FD_62988 | JGI IMG/M metagenome (GOLD analysis project Ga0068714, IMG submission 62988) | Enrichment culture microbial communities from rom New York Harbor, USA that are MTBE-degrading - MTBE-NYH (New York Harbor Sulfidogenic)... | ecosystem: Environmental > Aquatic > Marine >...
GGGCTCTAGCAGTCGTTGCGCCATGCACAAGGTTGTGCCACACATGCTCACAAATGTCTAGTTTCACTTGTGCACAATCTCTAACCAAACGGAACATATTTCTGACAAATGCTATAGACCGAGACCGAGACCGAAATCCGAGCGAAAGTACCGATCGTGGACGAAGAAACCAGAGCGAAATACCGTAAGCCGGGAGTGATAACCCTTGAGACGATCCCAAGCGTGGGCTTCGAGGATGACCCGGAACGGGCCCTTCTTCTTGACGCCAAGAAAGGCCTTACCAAAGGAGAGGCTGAAATCCTGGGGGTCATGAGGCGCATTCGGTCCGACGCCCTGCCCATAAAAGAGCGTGTCGCGACACTTCGGAAACGAATTCAAGAGGAAGGGGAGCGACCTGCTGGAAGAAAAGAAACCCTGCGTCAACGTCTGGACGCAGATGAAACACGCCTCGAGGAACTTCGAAGAGAATGGGACCACTGGAAGGAAAAGCGTGACGAGGCGAGGCACCGGCGTATGGTGCTCTTAGGACACGAAGAATAAAGCATATACCGAAACCATTTTAACACCAGCAACTTGATCCGTCTGTAGTCCCCCTCGACAGGCTCGGGGTTCTACGGCCCCACCGGAAGAGGGCCATGGTCGGTCTCCAACGAGGAAGGAGAGAACTCGCTCGGACGATCGAGGCGATGATTCGGCAGGCCCCCTCGCACGGCAATTATTCCGAAGGCGACTCCCGCGTGGTATCCGCCATAAGTGGGTTTCAAACAGTTTTCCGCCATGAATGAACACCGACCCCCTGTTCACACGCGGGTAACTGCCGTCTTCCCGTCGAACAGCCCTCTTCTCCGGCCCGGATCAACGGTAGGAAAGAATCATGCGGCGCAGTGCGCGCACCCTATCCGCTATGTCCTCAGCGCGGGTAATCCCCGTAACCATCGCAATGCGGCGGGCCCCCACATCGAGCACTTCCCGAATGTTGTCCAGGTTGATGCCCCCCATGGTAGTGAATGGTATATGAAGGTGAGGCGAGATCTCCCGGATGACGTCAGGACCCAAAAAACGGGCGACTTTGTCTTTGGTTTTCGTGAGGAATATGGGGCCGATATTCACATAGTCGGCTCCTTCCTCTTGGGCGCGTAAGGCTTCCTCGAGGTTATGGCTGGACGCACCAAGGAGCAGTTCCGGCGCAATGCTCCGGGCCGCCGGAACGGGCAGATCTTCCTGTCCCAGATGGACGCCGTCCGCACCCGCCGCCAAGGCTATGTCCACATGGTCGTTGATGATCAGAAGAACATTATACTCGAGGGTTTTCTTACGAAATTCAACCGCCAGTTCGTATAAGTCTTTCTTGTCCCAGTTTTTCTCCCGAAGTTGTATCATTTTGGCGCCACCGGCGAGAACCCCGTCCAACACTTCCAGGTCCGTTCGACCGTCAGAGAGATCCTGACAGGTTACGGGGTACAGGTCGACTTGGCGCAAAAGCGCTGTACGATCGTCTCTGTTCATCCTCCCCCCACAAAGCGAATCAGTTCCACCTCATCGCCATCCTCGAGAACCTCCCGGTCGAAGATTTCTCGATCCAGGATCCGCCGGTTTCGTTCCACGACCACGCTGGTCGCAGGCACCTTCAGAAATTCCAGAAGGCTCGCAACAGTGGTGCCAGGACCAAGCGAATGATCTTCGCCGTTCAGTTTGATGTAAATAGACATGTTGACCTCGGCTTCTCCTGTAAGACCTGTTTAACGTTCGACGGACGCGCGCCTCATTTCCAACGCCGCTCCGGTTTCACCGCCGCTCAAGAAAGCCGTGTCCCAGTCTTTCCAAACCGGCTCATAGCCTCGAGATGCGATCATATGGGCTACTTCATCGGGACTGCGTTGATCGCTCACTTCGAATTGTCCTTCCGCCTCGGGTTTGGAAGCATATCCTCCGGGAGCTGTTTTGCTCCCGGCGCTCATCTGCGTTACTCCTAATGGAACGAGGTTATCGCGCAATTCCCGGGATTCGCGCGTTGAAAGAACCAGACCGGCGTCCGGAAGGAAAAGCCGAAGAGCGCACATAAGCTGCACCATCTCGGGGTCGCCGACAGGGAATTCGGGTTCGTACCCCCCTGCGGCGGGCCGAAGCCTCGGAAACGAAACGGAGATTTGGCTCTTCCAGAATCGCCGGGTCAAATAGGCGGCATGAAAAGCCATAAAACCCCCTTCCACTCGCCAGTCGGATAAACCCAGCAGAGAGCCGATGTTCAATCGCCGAAATCCGGCTTCACCGCCGCGGTCCGGAGTATCGAGACGCCACTTGTAGTTCCGTTTCCGACCTGCGGGATGGACCTCCGCATATCGCCCCTTATGGTACGTCTCCTGGTAAATGGTCAGTCCGTCCACACCTGATGCGATGAGCGCTCTGTACTCATCCGTATCCAGCGGATATACTTCGATGGAAATGGACGCAAACAGGGGACGAAGGCGCTCAGCGACGGCGCACAAGTAGTCCACCGATGCGTGTTTGGGCGATTCGCCGCTTACCAGCAACACATGCCGGAAGCCTTCCCTGTGCAGTGTTTCTCCCTCGCGAACCGCTTCTTCTAATGTGAGCGTTGCCCGTTCAATGGCATTGTGCCGGTTGAATCCGCAATATACACAGGAATTGGTACACTCACTCGAGACATAGATAGGCGCATACATCTGGATGATACGCCCGAAACGCCGGACCGTGATGTTGTGTGCGATCTGGGCCATGGATTCCAGATAGGGTTCCGCCGAAGGTGATAGTAGGCTCAATACGTCCCGAAAGCTTCTTCGTTCGGTTTGCAGTGACCGCTCCACATCCCGGGCCGTGGCGCCCGCAATGGTGTTTGTTACATGTTCCCAATTCAGTCTCTCGATCTCTTCTGAAAACGACATGATCAGACACTCCTCAAAAACCCGGTCAGGGGCGAGCTGGCTTCAGCCCTCCATTGTTGTTTTCCGGTACCCGACTGCCGAGCCAAAAAACCCGCCTCGACTCCCAGTTTGAACCCTAATGCCATAGCTACCGGGTCTCCGGCCACGGCGATGGCTGTATTCACCAACACGGCGTCCGCCCCTATTTCCATTGCTTCCGCTGCGTGAGACGGAGCGCCGAGACCGGCATCCACCACCACGGGGATTCTTGCCTGTTCGATAATAATCTGAATGGAGTCCCTCGTTTTAAGTCCACGATTGGTCCCTATGGGGGCGCCCAGAGGCATAACCGTCGCTGTTCCTGCATCCTCGAGTCGTTTGGCCAGAACAGGGTCCGCGTTGATGTATGGGAGCACCGTGAATCCGTCTTTTACGAGAATCTCAGCCGCCTTGAGCGTTTCAATGGGATCGGGCAGCAGATAGTTGGGATCCGGCGTTACTTCGAGCTTGATCCAAGGATCGCAGCCTGCGGCGCGGGCGATTCGAGCCAGGCGGACAGCCTCCTCTGCGTCCCGGGCACCGCTGGTATTCGGCAGCAGCAAATACCGCTCACGATCGATGGCGGACATGAGATCATCCGCAGGGTTGCCCAATTCTACCCTGCGAAGCGCTACTGTGACTATTTCGGCGCCGGATGCTTCTATGGCCTGAACCATAAGCTCTGTGGACGGGAACTTTCCTGTTCCCACCAACAGCCGCGAATGGAAAGAACGATCTCCTATAACGAGCGGTGAAAGATCAATCACAACTGGACCCCCAAATTCTAATGTTAAAAGTTGAAACCGTGTAAATCTTTTTCGGGTCGCGAATAAAATATCCGTTCTCCCGACGCGTCCTGGTTCTCTCCAGACCCTGAACCATGTACGCTAGAGAATTCGAAAGGCGTCGAGTCCCGTGATCGGGCCCTCTGCGAGCGCCGATCTCCATAATAAGACTCTGGATCAGCCTCCCGGGCTTAACGATCCGTCTTCGATTTGCGGCAAACCGGACAATTCCCATCCGGCAGGGATACGGTCCGAAACGTCGAATCCAGTGCGTTGTAGGTAAGCAGCCTCCCCACCAGAAGTTCCCCGAATTCCGCCAGATATTTGATGGCCTCCGAGGCCTGAACGCATCCCATAACTCCGGCCACGGCGCCCAGGATACCGGTTTCCGAAGGTTTGGGAGCCTTTTCCGTGTTTTTTACGCTTCCAAACACGCAACGGAAGCAGGGTCCTTTCCCGGGTATTACGGTCATCGCCTGCCCAACCAGCCCCATGGCGCCTGCATGAGAGTATGGGACTTTCTCCTGAACACAAACGTCATTTACCGCGAACTTAGTCTCGAAATTGTCCGTGGCCTCGATAACAAAGTCGTAACCCCGTACGATGCTGCGTCCGTTTTCCGGGGAAAACCGGACTTGATGAGTTTCAATTCGCACGTTTGGATTCAAAGCGGCTATTTTTTTAGACGCCGAGCCGATCTTGGATTGCTGAAGGTCCGATGTGAAATGGAGAATCTGGCGTTGCAGATTGGACAGTTCTACAAAGTCGTTGTCGAGAATTCCCAGAGTCCCGACGCCTGCACACGCCAGGTAAGCCAGTGCAGGACTACCGAGCCCTCCGGCGCCAACGACCAGAACGCGACCTCGGAAAAGCTTTTTCTGCCCGGCAACTCCAATTTCCGAGACCCGAATATTGCGTTGGTAACGCGCTTCCTCTGATTCGCTTAACACAAACAAAAAAACCGCTCCTCTCTTTCCGTATAGAGGACGGCTTTGCCTGATCGAAACGGTACCTGTTCTCCGTTTCCCTGCGCCGGTATTACCCGTATCAGGTTCAAAGGGTATGATCTCAGCCCTAGGCCAAAGCCTAGCACCCCCAACGGTGTATATTACATTACAGCCTCCACTGGTTTGTTGTCAATCCTTATGATAAAGAATAAAAATGATTGAAGAGGGCGCCCCTGCCTGACTGATACAATTACCGATTACACTCGACGGAGTAGAGACATGCCCTGGAAAGAGATCCTGGAAAGCCTGAATGTCTTCACTTTCCGGCAAACGTACGCCGCCCTGTCCGCCTATCTCGTCCTGATCCTGCTGCCGCGTGTTTTCGAAGAGATTGTTCCGGAAGAACACGCACGAGCCCATTTTGTCCTGGTCATCATCAAGCACGCGTTTCAGGCTTACGGAACGTTGTTTCTGGTGTCAAGCATGGCGCCGATACTTCTCCGCATATCCGCGGAGGACGGTTGGAATTTTGCCGCTTTTTCCGCACGTGATCCAGCTAGTCTCGTAAGGTTCGTATGGATTCAGAGCGCGCTCCTTTTGGGCTCGATCATCCTCGCAGTCCTTCCCGTTGTGCGCCATATCTTTTCCCTTCACGTGTCCGTTTTGACCTGCTTGGGACTTATTCTCATATTGCCTGTCTTCGATGCCTATTATCCGGGTCTTGGTATCCATCGGCTGTCACTCGTGCCCAGACCGGCCTATCTGGCGGGATTCCTGCTCCTTGCCGCTGTAATGGTCTGGGCCGGTGCAATGATTAGCCGGCGGTTGCTGGACGCCCGGGACGCCGAGTTGACAGCCGTTATCGTTTCGACGGTTTTCGGATTGGCGCCCTTTCTTATTTACGGTCTCTGGCTTGGAATTCAATTGGACTCCATCCTGTTTCCGGTGTAACAACACCGTTTCACTGCCCGAACGAGCGCGATTGTCTAGGTGATCTTGCTCGATGCGCTAAAGCATGCTTCGCTCCGAGTGACTCCTACCGTTTATTTCTGATTTACGAATCATTGCCTGCAAGAAAGGGAATGCTTATTTTTCTTATAAGAAAGTGAATTTTGAATGGCGCCGAATGAAGGCGATCTCAGACAAAAGGAGGTATGGATATGAGTCTTCCATTGGTTCGAAAAAAACGAAGACCCTTATGGATGACCCCGGGCGGTGAAGGTTGGGGAGATGCTTTTTTTGACCGGCTGTGGACCGAATGGCCGAGGGTTGAAGGCGAGGAGTGGGTGCCCGCGCTCGATTTCTTCGAGAAGGACAACAAATACTACCTTACAGCCGAGATGCCGGGTATCAACAAAGACGATTTGAACATTACCATTGACAACGGGATGGTAACCATCAGCGGCAAAAAAGAGGCGCGCAAAGAAGAAGAAGGCGCCAACTTCTATCTCAAAGAATCGGTTTATGGCTCGTTCTCCAGAAGCCTGCGTTTGCCCGGAGAAGTGGACGAAGCCAAGGTGGAAGCCACCTTTAAGGACGGACTGCTTACCCTGGTGATGCCACACAAAAAAGAAGCCAAAGCCAAGAGAATCGAAGTCAAATAAAGTGACTTTGGCGCACGGTCGGAAACGCATTCGATCGGTAGGGGAGAGGGAAAAAGGGAGGTGGGAGCCAAATTGAATGTGTCTTATAAAATACAACCTGAGTGCTTACTGAAAAAGGCGACGAAAGTCGCCTTTCAATTTTGCGGCAGGATTTGAAGATTTCCATCATATATGACATAGGAGATTCCGCCACATTCAGAAACCCACAAGCGTTTGCTAGGATCTCTCTTCCAGCCGGAACACGATCACGATCTCGAGATCCACATATTCTTTTTGCACGGACTCCGGAAAGCGTGGATACGGCGCCGAAACCTTGACGCTTCTTATGGCTTCGTCGTCCAGCATAGGATGGCCCGAGGACTTGGACACCCGGGGACCACTCTGAATGGCGCCGTTTTCCTGCAGCCGGAATTGCACCGTCACGGCTCCTTCTTCGGAACGTCTTCTCGAAAGCCTCGGGTATCTTTTGTTGGTGCGGATTTGAGCCTGGACAGAGGAAAGGTACCGGGACAGGGCATCCGCCGTAACCTGGGATGTCGGCGTCCTCGTGGTCGGCGTGGTTGCCGGTGACGGTGTGATGGGGCGTTGGACGGCGGCCTCTTGAACGAGCACACGCCGGGGCGACGGAGTCACCGGTTTCCGATCCGGAACATCGGACGGTTTCGGCATGGGAACCGGCAGTTGCGCCATAGGCTCCCGCGGCTCCAGAGGGTCCTCCGGGGGAGCCGGATGGATCGGGAGGGACTCCGGTTCAGGCAGTGTCTCCACCACGGCGGATTCAGGGACTTGAAAATTCCTCAAATCCACGCTGAAGGTCTGGTCGGTCACCTGGATTTTGGTGCTGTGATCGACAAGAGCCAGGATCAAACCGGCATGAACGGCCAGCGCCAAGGTCAGGTAGAGCCAGAATTTGGATTCACGGTGTTCCACGTTCAGGGAAGATAACGATGGGAAAGATTGATGTGTTCGGCGCCCGCCTTTTTGGATAGCGACATGATCCGGATCACCATCTCGTAAGGAACACTTTTGTCTCCTTTGAAGATGACGTCCCGGCTTCCGGTCTGCTGCATCAGGGCGCTCAGCTGCTGCGGAAACCCCTCGAAGCTTACCTCATCCGCATTCAGAAAGAGCTTCAGGTTCCGGTCCAGGACGATGGTGACGGGTTTTCGCTCCGAATGGGCGCGACTTTCGGCCTCCGGCAGATCGAGCTGAATGGCCGGATTTTGGAACGAAGAGCTCAGGAGAAAAAAGATCAGCAACAGAAAAACAATATCCACCAATGGCGCTATGGACACCGGAGAACGTACCTTGCGGGCCCGCCGAAATTCCATGAGCCGTACCCCTTATGCGCACTCGACTTCCACGGGAGGTGTTTCAGACCCCATGGATTTGAAGCCGACGTATTCATTCAAATAGGCGATCAGGTAATGCATGTTGGCCTGGGTATGATCGATCCTGGATTGAAACAGATGAAAGGCGGCCATGGCCGGAATGGCGATGGTCAGGCCGACGGCCGTGGTAAGCAGCGCTTCCCAGATGCCTCCGGCCAGTGCCTCGATGTTGATCTGGCCTCCCAACCCCTGGATGCGTTGAAACGCCCGGATCATCCCTGTAACCGTTCCCAGGAGCCCCAGGAGAGGGGCGATTTCAGCGACGAGTGACAACCCCCGCAGCCGTCGTTCCAGTACCGCGATCTGTTGGCTTCCTTCCCGAAACAGAATCTCGTCCCGTTCGTGTTTCGGCATGTCCGCGGCTTCAAGGTAGGTGCGGCAGACACGAGCCAATGGCCCCTTGGTACCCTTGCAAAGGGAAAGCACTTCATGGATTCGCGATTTCTGAAGCAGGGGCACAATGCGAAGCAGAAAGGCCTTGCCCGGACCTTCATTCTTCAGGAAATAGACGGCCCGTTCCACCACAATCGCTAAAGCGATGACCGAGCAGAGCAGCAGAGGCCAGATGAAAAAGCCTCCCTTCCCAATCAAAAATGGCATTGGATTTCCCGTTCCTTCCGCGGGTGATGGTTTCTTGCAGGGATCGCATCAAATGACGCGGCGCTCTCGCTTCTTTAAAAGCGGGGTAAAATTTAGGCGTATGGGCCTAAAAAGTCAAGAATGAACTCCGGTTTGGCTCCCTGGACGTCCGGGGGACCTTGACTCGGGTACGATGGCCTTAAATAACCGCCGGACGGTGCATCTTGCCACCCCCTAGGGAACCGTACGCGATTCGAGATCAAAGACAGGCAAGCACCTCAGGCATACCCGGCGCTTCATGCCTTCTCCTTGTATTCCGTGCAACACCGGACAAACTGACGGGGCGCCTCCGGATTGCTCAGGAAGTGCAGGTGTACGTAGCCGGCCAGAACGTTCCACCTTGAATATCCCTCAGGCTCGGCGGGCGCCTGATCCCTTGCGACCACGTCGTATTTACACTCCAATCCCCCATATTTCGTATCGATTTCCGAGTAGTGGAATTCATGCCCTCTGGCATGGGTTCCAGCCAAGCCTAGGATACTGTCCGAACGCAAGGTCACCTCGCGGTAACCCAAAGCGCGTAAACGTTCTATCATCCGCACGCGCATTGGGAAAACATCCGTCATCGGATGGGTTCGGTTATCCAAGTCCACCAGATCTCTGCAAAGGTACATGAAACCGCCGCACTCGGCATAGATGGGCATCCCGTTCCCGGCACGCTCGAGGATTTCAGCCCTGAGCGATTGATTCGCCGACAGCGTCTCAGCGAACAGCTCAGGGTAACCGCCCCCGAGATAGAGCCCGTGACAGTTCTTCGGCAGCGCTTGTGCTTCCAATGGCGAAAAGAAGACCAGTTCCGCTCCGAATTGACGCAAAAGGTCCAGGTTGTCCTCGTAATAGAAGCAAAAAGCCTTGTCCCTGGCGATTCCGATACGGACCTGCGGTTCGCTGGTTGCCTGCGGCTCCATCTCGACCACAGGAACACCGGGGAGCGATTCGAACAAGCGGTCCACGTCAACATGACGTTCGACAAGGCGCACCAGATGGTCGATATAATTTGCATCGAGCCGGTGCTCGTCTCCCGTAACCAGACCCAGATGTCGCTCGGGAATATGCAACCACTCGTCCCGTGGAATACCTCCGAAACAGGTGACATCGGGGACGGCGGAGATGGCTTGGTTGAGGTACTCCAGATGCGCGAGGCCGCCGATTCGGTTGAACAACACGCCCAGTAAATCGAGATCCGGGTCGAAAGTGGAAAAACCAAGCACGAGAGCGCCGGCGCTACGCGCCATACTCCGGGCATCTACAATCAGAAGAACCGGCAACCCGAGCCACTTGGCCATCTGAGCCGTAGACCCGTCTTCCCTTCGACCGTCGTAACCGTCAAAAACCCCCATCACGCCTTCGATCAGGGCCAGATCGGCGCCGGCAAGATGTTTCCGGAAAACATGCTCGTTCGTATGGCGGTCCAGCATCCATCCGTCCAGGTTTCTTGAAATCCGTCCCGTCACCCGTGAGTGGTGCCCGGGATCGATGAAATCCGGGCCTACCTTGTACGGCTGAACCACCAACCCGCGTTTGCGGGCTGCCGCCATGAGGCCGAGGGCCAGAGTCGTTTTCCCAACGCCGCTGTGGGTCCCCGCGATGACGCATGCCCGAGGTATGATCGCTCTGTCGTTCATTAGGATGTACCGAATCTCCCCGCTCGCGGTGCAACCTTGAAACGGAGCACCGGGAAGCGAGTCGGCCCCTTAAAGGATGAGAAAAAAACAAAAATCCCCGCGCCTTATCGGCTGAGGGATTGCACCCGGTTTACTTGATCCCCTTTTTGGAGCTTATCGTGTTCTTTCGACACCATAAGAGGTCTCGCAGGCAGGTCTTCTGGCTCCCGGATCATCCGAATAACGCCTACCTTCCCACCCATATGCGCATGGGCAGTGGCTTGGAAGCGCCGTCCCCGGTTACAGCGGCGGGACCGCCCCCGATTCTAACGGGGTTCCCTTTTAAGTCTTTACACCTGCGACTGTAAAAAACATTAGGGCATACTCGGCTCATCTGTCAAGGAAAAGGTCCTGATGCTCTCGCCCGCCGATATCGGGCATGAAATTCGTTTTCTATTTTACTGATTATGAGACTGACTCCAATAGATATCCTGCATTCAACCTTCTTTGGCTCGGATTTTTCGCCCGCGCATCAAATAAGTTCTAAAGGATTACCGTTCGAACGAGTCCCGTACTTGCCCGGCTCTCGTACCCGAATGATGGAGGCATCGTGCGACCTGGGGGCTCACTTATTCCCGGAACCGATAAAGTCTCTTTACACACCAAGACAGGCCGCACCTTGCTTGACAACTTCTGTTTCATGATCTTAAATAACTATTTTGCTTATAGAGACATGGTTCCTCACACCTCACGCCGGGAGGAAGCTCCGTTGGTGAAATCTCCGGACGTATCAGGACCGAATATCGAGAGAGATGATTGAAATTGAATATGAAACGGATTTACTACTACAGCACCAACAACAAGAGTGAGCATGCTACCTTCGAACAGGCCTTTATGAGAGGCCTGGCTTCGAATTATGGACTTTATATGCTCGCCCGATCAGATATACCCCGCATAGACGGGTCATGTATCGCGTCGATGCGCGAAAAAACCTACGCCGCCATTGCCTACGACGTTTTATCGCCCTATCTCTGTTCCGAAATGCCCGCGGAAGACCTGAAAGCCTTGCTGGAGGATGCTTATGACGAGCAGGTGATACCTACACGAGTCGAATGGATAACAGGTAAGACATACATCATGTGGCTGACCCGGGGACCCACGTATTCGTTCAAAGATTATGCAGCCCGCTTTTTTGGAAGAACCTTGAATTATTTCCTCGGGCGCAGCGGACAAAAGCGGGTGGTGGCCGTGGCTACCAGCGGGGATACCGGTGGCGCCGTTGCGGATGCGCTTTACGGTCTCGAGAACGTAGATAATTTTGTATTCTATCCCAGGATTTCCATCAGTGAGCGGCAACGACGGCAGATGACCACCCTCAAGAAAAACGTGTACGCCGTGGAGGTGAACGGCGATTTTGACGTCTGCCAGGCTATTGCAAAGCGACTCTTGGGGGATAAGCCCTTCGCTGAAAAACTGTTTGGCGATCCTGAACGGTTCACTTCAGCCAACAGCATCAGCCTGGGTCGCCTGTTGCCTCAGGCCGTGTACCCTTTTTTCGCCTACTCCCGCGTAGCGATCTACGATGAGCCGATGATCGCCGGCGTACCTTCCGGGAATTTCGGAGACATGATGGGCACCGTAATCGCCCGTGAGATGGGACTGCCCGTGAGCAAAATCATTTGCGGCGTTAACGAAAACACCGAGTTTCCCGATTTCCTGAAGACGGGGATTTATCAGGTTCGACCCTCGGTCGAGTCACCATCCTCCGCGATGATCGTCGCCAATCCGAGTAATCTGGCTCGCTTGATCGATTTATACGGCGGACACATTTACGATGTGCGGGATCCGGCCACCGGCAAAGTGACCCAGGAAGGGCGGATCGACCACATGCCGGACTTGGAAGCACTTCGCAGAGACATCGTATCCATAAGCGTCAACAACCCGACTCATTACGAAACCATGAAGGCCGTCCATGAAAAATATGGAGTGCTTCTAGATCCTCACGGTGCTGTGGGCTGGAGGTCCCTTGAAGTTTTCCTTCAAGGCGAACTCGACGCATTGTCCGTGGTCTATGAAACGGCCGATCCGGGCAAGTTCCCGGAAGATGTGCAAAAGGCTCTTGGAATCACGCCTCCGGTACCTCCCAATATCGCCCTTCAAGCCGATCTCGAAGAGCGAATCTTCCGTGTGGGTGAATCCCCGGAACGGAAGAACGGCGCCATGGTGTTAAGCGATGCTCAATACAACGAGACTTGCACCTTGATACGGTCCATTTACAGCGGAACCTAAGCAATTTGAAAAAGGACGCTTTTTATTCTGCGAGGTGAATTGATGAGTACAAAGCGGGACACGCACTCCGGCGCATCCATAGACATCAAGCAGGAGTTGGCGGATCTATTCGAAAAGGAGGATGTGGTCGCCTATTTTGATGTGACTACGTCCCCCGACATCAACCCTCCCCTGTCCGGAATATGCAAGGTCGCAAAACCGCTGGCCGGAAACCGGGGCCAGCAGTACGTTTCTCTTCTTTTCATCCTGGATGCGCCGGACGCCGAAGCCCTTCGCACCGCCAGGGAGTGTATGAAACAGATAGACGAAAACAGACTGATCCAATACGCTTCCGAAATAACATCGGCTGTTCCGATGCCGGAGTCTACCATTGGTGACGCGTACTACGTGAGGCACATCGACATACTTCTGGCAGGTTCGCCCGGCGATGAAATCCAGCGAATTGTCGGCAGGATCTACGAAGCCCTTCGCGACGCGCCCTCCCTCGAGCTCGGCGAGTTGGTTTGGTGGGAGGGCGCGCCGTCCGATTCCATGAACGGAGCCGTCACCGCTCCCCGAAATACGGCGGGAAACAACTCTCTCCTAAACAGGATCAAAAAACGGTTCGGCATAAAGCCTAAATAGAAGGTCCATCCTATTTGAAACCGGCATGATTATCTGCCGCTGACTGTGGCTCATCAGCGATTTTTTTTTGCGATGGGGGAAACGGGGTTTGGGCTTCTCGAGCGAAACTCCGGCGCCTGCGCCCGAACCTTTGCCGAATAACTCGAGCGACCCAAAAACCGACGGATTGGGGGTTGCACCCCATGCACAGGATATGGATCCACCATAGGCATTGGTCCGCGCACCGGTTGCCTAGGTGAGCGTTTCTCCGAACGCCTTACGAAATCAGTATAAATGGCTAAAGTTATCAAAACGTTCAGACGATGGGTATGTGGTCTCATACGGACTATATTGCAATTCAGATTCATTTGTTGGAAATACGCCTAGGCTACAACCGACTTTCCGCTGATTTTTCAGGAGGGCATCAATGAAGATCATCTCCAAGGACGCGTCAGGCGACACCATGGTCGTCTCGGTAAATGGCAGAATGGATGCGGCAAGTGCGCCGGATTTCGAGAAAAATATGCAAGAAATGATCGACAGCGGCAAACGCGCTTTTGCGGTGGATCTATCGGAATTGGAATATATCAGCAGTGCGGGATTACGCGCGATCCTGAGCATCGCAAAGAGACTGAAAGCCTTGAACGGAAATCTCTGCATCGCTTCTTTGAGAGGCCCGGTGAAAGAGGTCTTCGAAATATCCGGCTTCAGCTCCATCATTCCAATCTATGACAACGTCGATGCCGCATTGAGTTGAAACAGCCCTTGAGAGACGATGAAGTCGTGCGCGATCAGAGACCGCCGCACAAATCCCTGAATTCGGAGCAGGGCCGGACCTGTGCTCCCGATTCGCTTTAACCAAATGCCAAAGTGACACGGATTGGGTCAGCGAGCTCGGCGATCGTAACCCAACCTGCATGGCGGTAGGTTTTTCTTGAACAAAGGCGTATAGCATCTCCGCGCCTTGGGAATAATGTGTATTCTCTAACAAAGGGACGAGCGGTATCGTCATGCCCCGAAAAGAGGCTCCCGCCAACCTCGAGCAGTTGAGTGACCTGATTCGGTTCATATCCGATTTTGCAGAGAGCAATGGATTCTCCGGAGACAGACTCTCTAAGATCCACCTCGTTGCGGAAGAAGCCCTGGTGAACATTTTCAAATATGCCTACCCGGAAGCAGAGGGGAACGTTCGGGTTTCGGTGGACACGGACAACCGCGGTCGATGCGTTATCGAGTTTTCGGACACGGGCATTCCTTTCGATCCTTTGTCCGCGAACGAGCCCGATTTGACCTCGGAAGTGGCGGAGCGCGATATCGGAAAACTGGGAACCTTCTTCATACGCAAGATGTCGGATGAGGTGCAATATCGGCGGGAAGGCAATCGAAACATCCTGACGTTGATCCTTGAAAATCGATAGAGGGCCTTCATGCGCCGAATCCTTCGGATATTTGTTTTCCTAGCCGCAACATTACTGGCCGCGGCCGCCGTCCATGCGGACGAGAACCAACTCGTAAAGGCTTCGTTCATTCCTCAGTGGATTCCTCAAGCACAGTTTGCCGGCTACTATACCGCTTATGAAAAAGGCTTCTACGCGGAGCGGGGAATCGACTTGACCATCCTTCCCGGCGGTCCGGAGTGTCCCCCGGATCGCCTTCTCCTGAGCGGCGAAACCGATTTCTGTACCTTGTGGCTTTCCAGAGCGGTTCAACTGCGCGCCCAGGGGCACAAGATCGTCAATATCGCCCAGATGCTGCAGCGCTCCGCTTTGATGCTCGTGGCCAGGAAATCGAGGGGCATCGATACCCCCCAGGAAATGAACGGCAAAAAGGTGGGCCTCTGGGGGCCGATATTCCAGATTCAGCCCCGTGCGTTTTTCAAAAAATATGAAGTTATGGTTCAGGTCATCCCTCAATCATTTTCGATCAATCTCTTTCTGCGCGGAGGCGTCGATCTGGCCTCGGCCATGTGGTACAACGAGTATCACACCATTCTGAATTCCGGCGTCAATCCGGACGAACTCACGACCTTTTTCTTCCACGATTACGGGCTGAATTTTCCTGAGGACGGCATTTACACGCTGGAAGAAACCTATAATGAAAATCCTGAATTGTGTTGCGCCTTTGTTGAAGCGTCTATAGAAGGATGGTACTACGCATTCGCGCATCCCGAGGAAACGCTGGACATGGTGGTCAAGAACCTCAAACAGGCGCACCTTCCAGCCGGCCGCGTTCACCAACGTTGGATGCTCTCGCGTATGAGGGAACTCATCTTGTGGAAAGAGTCATCCACACCGGTAGGAGTCCTCGCCCGAAAGGATTTTGACCGGGTGGCTTCCACCATGAAAAACGAAGGGATGATCCACCGTATGCCGGAATTTGAGGACTTTTACAGGAAATGCCATGCGGATCGTTAGGAATAGAGGCATTACATTCAAGCTAATCGCTCTCATTTTTGCCGGCAGCATGTTGGTGTTCGCACTCATTATGGGCATGGACTATATGGTCTCCCGGCAAATCGTTCTCGAAAAAGTGAAGAGCAACGCCCATTACTTGACTGAAGCCACACTGAACCGAATTCAGATTGTTCTCGCTTCGATCGAAAGCGCCACTCGGAATCAAACCCAGTATGTGGAGTGGGAGCGAGGAACGCGTGAAGACCTGCTTCTTCTGGTCCGTTCCCTTGTGGAAAAGAATCCTGAGGTGTATGGTTCCGCCATTGCTTTCGAACCCAATGTGTTCAACGCCGCATCTTCCTGTTTCGCTTTTTACGCTTATCGGTGCGATGAAGCCATCCAGACCACCATCTTTGACGGTATCAACTACCAGTACCTGTACAAAGACTGGTACCAGATTCCCAAAGAACTCAATCGCCCCGTATGGAGTGAGCCCTATTTCGACGAGGGCGGCGGGGACATACTCATGGCCACTTACTCGGCGCCTTTTTACAGAGCCCTTGCCCAAGAACGAAGCCTCACGGGCGTGCTCACGGCCGACTTGTCCCTTTCCTGGCTTCAGCAACTCGTTTCTTCCATCCGCATTCAGCGGACGGGATACGGCTTTCTGATCTCCAAGAACGGGACGCTCATCACGCATCCCAACCCCGATCTGGTCATGAACGACACCCTATTTGCCGTTGCCGAAGCCGGGAATGACCCGCACATCCGGGAAATCGGCAGAGCCATGATCCGGGGTGAGACGGGATTCGTCCCCTGGGCCAGCGTCGTTACGGGGAAAGAAGGCTGGCTGGGTTTTGCACCCCTCGAGTCGAGCGGATGGTCGTTGGGCGTGTTTTTCCCGGAAGACGAACTCATGGAGGACGTCTCCCGTCTGACCAGGAACGCGATATTTTTGGGGCTGGCCGGGTTCCTGGTCTTACTTGGAGTGATTTTTCTCGTGGCC
>Ga0068714_10004268_pt1 | contig 16179 bp, 14 predicted proteins | sample MTBNYHSulfiMetaG_FD_62988 | JGI IMG/M metagenome (GOLD analysis project Ga0068714, IMG submission 62988) | Enrichment culture microbial communities from rom New York Harbor, USA that are MTBE-degrading - MTBE-NYH (New York Harbor Sulfidogenic)... | ecosystem: Environmental > Aquatic > Marine >...
CAGCTCCCACTGGTCGCCGTACGCGTGCGCCCCATCGGCGTACATGTCACCGACCGACTCGCGGAGGTCCTCGACGCTCCCCCGGATCTCAGCCGGGTAGAGATCCTGGTTCCAGTAGTCCCAAACCCACAGCTCCGGATCCCACCCGTCGAACCAGTAGTTCACGAAGCCCGTCTGCGCCTTCATCGCCGCGAGGATGTGGGCCGGTGGCTGGCCGGGGTTCCAGAAGCCGGTGCAGAAGTCGGCCTGCTTGTCGAGGACGTTCAACAGCGCCCGCTGGTGGCTGTTGTCCCCGCTCGGCAGGACGCCGCCAAACGTCAGACCAAGTCGGGTGAACTCCTGAAGCGGGAGCTTGTACCCCGACGTCGAGCCTTCCGCGGGATAGGCCCAGCTCTTCCCCTGCAGGTCCATCAGCGAGGTGAACCCGTACTCGCGCAGCGTGTAGATCGCGGTGTAGTAGTAGGGGAACCCGTAGCGGACCGAGCCGAGGCGCGGGATCGCTTGGAAGTCCGTCCGATCGGCGATCGTGATGTATTGCTGCGTCGTCGGCGCGCCCATCACGTCCCCTTCGGCGGCGACGAACTCCTCGATAAACGCCTGGTAGTCGATCATCACGCGCACGTCGAAATACAAGCCGGTGATCTGCGAGACGTCCGCAGCGATCTGTTTCGCGATGTCCTCGAGGTACTGCGGCTCTTGGGACGGGACGAAGAGCCACCGAATCGGGTTCTCACGCGTGCCGAGCGCTTGGCCGAATCCGATGACGCCGAACGCAAGGACGGCAATCATCGACAGAACCAACAACCTACGCATGCTGCACCTCCTGTGTGCCGTGGCGACCTCCGGGTACGCACCGCCGAGCCGTCCCGACGGGCGCTCCGATGTAATGCTCATGACAGTATCCTAGACCGTGACACCCCCCCAGTCAACCGCAGGAGCGTCATTCCCGCTTGTACGGAGTCCCGAGCGCCTTTGGAAATCGGACCCGGCCGATCGCGCCGGAAACGACAAGCAGGGTGATAAGATACGGGAGCATCGAAACGATCTCCCCCGGGATCGGCTTGGAGGGCAGCGTCTTCACCCATTCGGCGAGCGCTTGGAAGAACCCGAAAATGAACGCGCCGAGAAGGGCAAGCAGGGGGTTCAGCCCGCTGAACACAACGCAAGCCAGGGAGATGAACCCACGCCCGGCGGAGAGGTCCTTGGTCACCACGCCCAGCCAGGCGATGCTCATGTACGCCCCGCCGAGTCCCGCGAGGACGCCGCCGAAGACGGCGGCCACCAAACGAATCCGATGGATGTTGATCCCAGCCACGTCCGCCGCCTCGGGCATTTCCCCCGCCGCTTTCAGCATCAGGCCGGCGCGGGTCCGTCGCAAGAACCAATAGAGGACGAACGGAAGGACGAGCGCGATGCCGATCATCGGGCTCATCAGACCCATCGGCGTGCGCAGCTTCGTCAGTTCGAAGGCCTTCGGGACGTCGTGGAACCCCGGCGCTCCGAGCTGGATCAACCCGAACGCGACGAACCCCATCGCGAACAGGTTGATCCCGATCCCGGTGACCATCTGGGTCCCCTTCCAGTACGTGTTGATCACTGCGAAGACGAGCGATACGACCGCCCCGGTCCCCATCCCCACGAGCAGGCCCACGACCGGCCCCCCGTGCGGGGCGGCCAGAGCCCCCCCGAACGCGCTCAAGAGCAGGATGCCTTCCAGACCGATGTTGAACAAGCCGGCCGTCTCCCCCACGATCTCACCCACCGCCGTCAACGCAAGCGGGACCATCGCGTGCAGAGAGATGCGCAGCAGGCTGAGGATGTCGTTCAGGCTCATGCCGATTCCCTCCTCTCCGTCCGCCTCGCGCGACGAAGGATCCCGAAGAGGTCCTCCCCTCGTCGCCGGATCATCGGGAAAAGCCGGATCAGTTCCGGGACCGACATCGTGAGGACAATCGCGCCCATGACGACGCGCACCATCTCGAGCGGAACGGGGTTCGCGCCGTAGAACTGCATCACTCGCCCCCCCGCGTTGAGTCCGCCAAAGAAGACAGCCGCCACAAGGATCCCGATCGGGTGATTGCGTCCGACCATCGCGACCGCCATCCCGTCGAACCCGAGGTTCATGAGCTGCGGAAGCCCGCCGCCGCCGTAGATCGCGTACGTCGGCGGGAGACCCATGACGATCGACGCGCCGGCGAGCCCGGCGGCGACCCCCCCGAGGACGAAGCTAAGGAGCATCGTCCGCTTGCTGCGGATTCCTCCGTAGCGGGCCGCGCTGGGATTGAGCCCCGCGGCGCGGACTTCGTATCCGATCGCCGTGTGCCAAAGGAGGAAGTACATCGCGAGCGCGAAGGCGACGGAGACGAAAACCGCATAGGAGAGGTCCGTGCCGCGAACAAGCACGGGAAAGCGTGCGGAAATGGGGATGCTCAGCGTCTTCTCCGGCCGCCGCGGATCGACGACGACGAAGATGGCCAAGTACAGCGCGAGCCATCGCGCAATCCAGTTGAACATGATCGTCGAGATGACCTCATGCACGCCGCGAGTCAGCTTGAGAAACGCGGGGACCAGGCTCCACGCGGCGCCGGCGAACGCAGCGAAGAGCAACCCGACGATCTGGTGTAGGCCTCTCGGCAGGACGAAGTACGCAACGAGGACGCTCGCGATGCCGCCCATGTACATCTGCCCCTCCGCCCCGATGTTGAACATCCCCGCGCGGAGGCAGATGGAAAACGTCAGCGCCGTCAAGACGAGCGGCGTCGCCCGCGAGATCGTGCTCGCGAGCTCATAGGAGCCGCCGAATGCCCCCTTGATCAGGCCCACGTACGCTCGCCACGGATCGAACCCGTAGATGTACATCAGGACCGCCCCGACGAGGAGGCCGACGACTGCCGCGAGGAGCGACTCGGACACCGGATGCAGGCCGGTCACCGTTCGACGGATGCCTCGGAGCCAGCGGGATTGTGCGCTCGATTCGACGGAACTCATTCGGTCTCCCTCCCTGCGGCCCCGCCCATCAGCATGCCGATCCGCTGCCGATCGAGGTCGTCGGGCGGGCAAACCTCCACGAACCGTCCCGCGTACATGATCGCCACCCGATCGGCATGGGCGAGGACCTCGTCCAGGTCCGCCGAGACGAGAAGGATCGCCCGTCCTCGATCGCGCATCTCGACGAGCGTCTGGCGGATGTAGTGCGCGGCGCCGACGTCCAGGCCGCGGGTCGGCTGAGCAGCGATGATAACGGCAGGATCCTTCGCGAGTTCCCGCCCGACGATCAGCTTCTGCTGGTTCCCTCCCGACAGGCTCTTCGCGGGGGCGTTCGGGCCGGTGGCCTGGATGTCGAACCGCTCCATCAACCGCCTGACATGCTGCCCGATCCTCCCCCAGCGCATCAGCCCGAGCGGACCGCGAAACTCCTCCCATCGATGGACCCCGAGGATTGCGTTCTCCGCAAGCGTGAACGGAAGGACCAACCCGAGCTCCCATCGGTCCTCCGGGATGTGCGCGACGCCGAGCCGATAGATCTGTCTCGGATCGAGCCCCAGGATGTTCTCGCCGTTGATCGTGGCCGCCCCCGAGACGGGGACCCGGAGCCCCGCCAGCGATTCGACGAGTTCGGTTTGGCCGTTCCCCTCCACACCGGCGACCCCGAAGATCTCGCCCGCGTAGACATCGAACGTCACGCCGTCGACCGCGGTCTCCCCCGTATTCCCTTTGACGACCAGGTTCTCGACATGCAGCACGCCGTCGCCGGATCGGTCGATCTCCCGGCGCGACGCCGCACGAGGGATCTCGTCGGTCTTCAGCTCGACCGCGTCCGCTTCCTTCTCAATCTCCTGCCCGACCATCAGCCGAGCGAGCTGCTCCACAGAGGCCTCGGAGGTCTTGACGTCACCGACCATCTCCCCGCGCCGCAGCACCACGACGCGGTCGGTGATCGAGCCGACCTCCTTGAGCTTGTGCGTGATCAAGATGATCGACTTCCCCTGGTCCCTGAGACGCCGCAGGAACGCGAACAGCTCGTCGACTTCGAGCGGCGTGAGGACGGACGTCGGCTCATCGAGGATCAGAAGATCGACATCGCGCGACAACACCTTGAGGATCTCGACGCGCTGCTGCTCCCCCACCGCCAGCTTCTCCACCGGGACGCCCAGCGGAACGCGAAGCCCGCTCTCCTCGATCAGCCTCTCGAGCTTGCGCCGGGTCTCCTCGATCCGAATCCTCCGGAACGGCCGCTCATGACTCAGCGCCACGTTCTCCACCGCGGTGAACGTCCCCACCAGCGCGAAATGCTGATGCACCATGCCGATCCCGAAGTCAAGCGCCTCTCGAGGGCTGCCGAATCGGACCGCCCCTTTCGGGGAGACGACCCGTCCCTTCGTGGGCGGAAGCAGCCCGGAGAGGATCTTCGTCAGGGTGGTCTTCCCGGCGCCGTTTTCCCCCAACAGGCCGACAATCTCGTTTGGGCGCAGTTCGAGCGAGGCTTCCTTAAGAGCGACGGTCCCATCGGAATAGACCTTGGTGATCCGTTCGGCCCGCAGGAAGAAGCCGTTCCGACTCGGTGCGGATTGGTCACTCATGCGATGCCCCCCAACCAGCCCTCGGGCTCACCTTTGAGCCACAATCACCAAAGAAGGGGAGAGGCGCAGAGCCCTCTCCCCTTCGCTTCCTACCTGTGTTGCCCACTCACCTAGTCGAGCGGGTACTGCGTCCGGATTGCGTTGATCTCGCCGTCCGTGTTCGCCGTCGGCACGAGGATCGATCCATCGAGGATCCCCGCCTCGAGCTCGTCGACCGCATCCCAAATCCAGTTCGCGACCGTGTTTCGGTTCGCTGTCCAATTCGAGACGACGAAGTTGCGCGCCTCCTGCGTGTCGGCGATCTGCCCCGCGGCGACACCGAACTCGATGAAGTCGATGAGATCTTCCCGCTTGCTGATCGCGACGCCGTCCTCCGTCAATCCGAGGCTCGTCACCCCGCCGACGAACGTCCCGTCAACAACCGCCTTCACCGCCATGTACGTCCCGACATCGACCCGCTTCATCCCGCTGGCGAGGGCATGCTTCCCATCCCCCATCCAGTCCTGGTTCGCGTCGACTCCGAAGTAGTACGGCGGCCCGTACGTGGTGCCGGCGCTCTCGTGGGCTTCCACGATCGCCTCGTGGTCTCCGACGCCGAGCGGCCCCGCGACGTTGTAGATTCCAACCGCGCCCTGGGCGAGCATCGCTTCCGACGCTGCCTTCCCGAGGGCGATGTCGCTGAACGTCCCGGTGTAGTTGTAGAGCATCTTCACGCTCACCTGGGTCCCGGTGAGTTCCTCGTACTTCTTGAGCCCCCAGTCCATCCCGAAACGGAACCCCGCCTCGAAGTGATAGAGGACGGGGATCGGGATCCCCAGGACGACGCCGGCCGCAGCGTAGCCGTGGTAGGCGGCGCCCATCCCGGCCAGGCACCCGATCAACGCGGATTGCTCGTTCTCTCGGAAGACGATGTTCATGATGTTCGGGCCGGTCACCCAGTCGACGTCGATGATCGCGTACTTCTGGTTCGGAAACTCCTGCGCCGCGGTGGCGAGCGCATCCCCGAGGAGGAACCCGACCGCGATGATCAGATCGTAGTCCCCGGTCCGCGCGAGATTGCGCAGGTTCGGGAGGTAGTCCGCCGCGGTCGCGCTCTGGACCTCGACCATCTCCAGCCCGAACTCGGCTACCGCTCGATCCGTCCCGACAAACCCCATGTCATTGAACGAGAGGTCACCCCGTCCGCCAACGTCCAGCACAATCGCGATTTTCCCCTCGCTCACTGCCACGAGGGAGACGCTCACGACGAGCACACACGCAAGCAGAAGCAGCCTTTTCAACGGCACCTCCTTGTGCGACATGACTCTCCACCGGACTCCCGGTGCCCGTAACGACGATCACATTCTATACGCGTTGCGCGCAGTTGGCAATCGCGCACGACTGCGCTTCAGCGCGGCGGCAAGCGCGAAGACTCCCGTCCGGCACAGAGTGCCCGCAGCAAGCGGTGAGGCAGCCGGCGAAACCCGGCCGTGATCATCGGGTATCCTGAACGCCATGAGACGAGAAGCGTGGATCGGCGGGGTCGTCGCCGTCCTCTGGCTCGCCAGCGCGTGCGCGGCGACCCCTGCCATCCTAGGATCCCAGTTCGCAGACGTGTGCACCGCCTTTGCGCCGCTGCGCCTCCTCCACCGCTCGTACGCGGACCACCTGTTCGCCGGCGCGCCCCTGTCGGTCCCCGCGGGAGTGGAGGACGCATGTGCCGACTTCGCCCAGGAGCTCGCCCGATTCCACCTCGAGTATCTCCTGCAAACCGAATCCGTGACGGCGGGCGCGGCCGCGTTCCTCGTCAGGCTGCGCGCGGAGGCGGCTACCTACTGCGACGCCCACGCGGCAGCAATCCTCGCGATCGCCCGAACGGACGGGGCCGATCTGGAGATCTGGGGCGCCGCAGCGGAGGCAGGGCTGTTCGCGGGGATCAAGCGGATGAACGACGGACTCGAGGGGGCGCTCGACGAGCTCCTCCTCGCGATGGGAGAGGACGAGCGGCGCTGGGCGTTCGGGGTGGCGTTCGCCCTACGCAGCCTCCTTCGCCAGGGTTCCATCGAGCGGATCGGCACGGGTCTTCGCGAGATTCTCTACGGCGATGCCGCGGCGGACGGCCCACCGCATGCCATCGCCCCCGACGTCGCCCTCGCGATGGAGCAGCTCCTCGGCTTGACCGACCGCGAGCTGACCACCGCGGATCTCGTCGAGGCAATCCGGACCGCGACGATCATCTACGAGCACTTTCTCAGCCTTTGACTGATCCTGGAAAGGGGGCGGGAAGGCGGACCTGCTACGCTGTCCGCCTTCCCGGGGTAAGAACTGCAGGCCGTCGTTCCGCGTCCTTGCTCGTTCGCAGGCGGGGCGGCCTCCAGTTCCGAGGGTCCGTGCTTCGGGAGGGGGGATTGCCGCGCCATCCTGTGGTGCGGCATGGAAGTTGGTAAGGAGGTACGATGGAAACCCTCGCTCTCGTTCGAGCGCTTCCATCGGTTTTGTCGCCCTTCCCGGTTTGCACGCTCCTCTCGTGATCCCTGTTTCAAGCAGCATGAGCGTACCGAGAAGGCCCAGGACGCACCGCGGAACCGGGAACCTCCGCGCGTCCCCCCTGCGACGCCGTCCGGGAGCGAGCGCCCTTGCAAAACCGGACGCGTGTCCGCGACAGCCCCGGCAGGCCGGGTGGGACAGGTGGGGCCGCAGGGGAGCGCCGAGCGGCCCGGACTACTACGGCGCGATCCGAGCGATCTTCCAGTAATCCTGAACCGTCTGAATCAGGCGCTCGAAGTCCTTCGAATCGACCGGTTTCGTCATGTAGCTCGCCGCGCCGCTGTCGTACGCCTTGACCATGTCTTCTTCCCGTTCGGAGATCGTCAGCACGATCACCGGAATCCGGCGCAGGCGCTGGTCCTCCTTGATCTTGCCGAGAACCTCCAGGCCGTTGATCTTCGGGAGGTTGATGTCCAGGAGGATCAAGTCGGGACGCGGCGTGTCCTCGAACTCGCCCTTCTGCATCAGCGCATCGAGCGCCTCTTCCCCATCTCGGGCGAAGTAGAGCTCGCATTTCACGTCGCTCTTGCGCATCGCGCGCTTGATGATCGTCACGTCGTTCGGGTTGTCTTCGACCACCAGAACCTTCATCTTCTCGAGGCTATGCATTGGTTTCCACCTCTCTTGCTCTGGGAATGGTAAACGAAAACATGCTCCCTTTCCCAACTTCCGAATTGACCCAGATCTTCCCGCCGTGCTCCTCGACAATCCGCTTGCAGATCGCGAGGCCCGCCCCCGTCCCTTCGTAGTCGTCCCGAGGGTGAAGCTTCTGGAAGATCCCGAAGATCCGCTGCTGGTAGCGGGACTCGATGCCGATTCCGTTGTCCTGTACGAAGAAGGTGGCCATCCCGTTGGCGCTGGGCTCCTTGGCCTGCCATCCGACGCGAACCATCGGGAGCGCCTTGTCGTTGTACTTGATCGCGTTGACGATCAGGTTGCTGAACAGCTCCGCGACGCGTACCTTGCTTCCCCTCACCGGTGGCAGGTCGTCCGCAACCTGGAGGTTCACGCCGCGCAGGCGTGCCTCGAGGTCCTCCCGGACCTCTTCGAGCAGGCGCTGGGTGTTGATCCGTTCGAACGATTTCGTGTCCATGTGGATGCTCGCCAGCGACAAGAGGTCGTTGATCAGCTCGCGCATCCGGGCCGACGTCCTGCGCAGCGTCTGCAGATACTCGGCCCCCTCCTGGTCCAGCTTGTCCTGATAGTCCTCCAACAGGAACCCGCTGAACGTCTCCACCGTGCGGAGCGGCTCCTTCAAGTCGTGCGAGACGACGTGGGAGAACTCCTCCAGCTTCTCGTTGCTTCGCGCGAGGTTTTCCGACTTTTCGCGCAGGCTGTTTTCGAGCCGCTTCAGCTCGGTGATATCGATGTAGTGGTCGATTCGGCCGCCCTTGTACCGCTCCGTCTCAATCGGGATCGAGCGGTACTCAAGCACCCGCTCCTCCCGCCCAAGCGTCGGGCGGACGCGGCAGGTCATCGAGTCGATCCGCTCGCCCTCTTCGACCGCCTTCTCGATGACCTTGCCGAGCGACTCCGCGTTCTCGAACGCGCCCACATACCGGGACAGGGCGCGCCGTGCGTCGACGCCGATCAGGCGATCCCGGTCGATTCCGAAGAACCGTCCGACCGTCGCGTTGGCCCAGATCACTTCGCGCTTTCGGTCGGTGATGATGATCCCGGAATCGAGCATGTCGATCGCCTCCTCGATCAACCGCCGGTACCGGGCTTCTGTCTCCATCAACTGGCGCTCGAGCTCAGCCTCCTTGGATCGGTTCCGCGCCTCGATGACCGCCGTCCGTTCGTCGAGGCGGGTCCCCCGGATCTCCACCGGGAAGGCCGTCTTGTCCTCGGCGACGAAGCGCGTCTCGATCCCTCGGATCTCGCCGCGATCGAACAGGCGGACCAACTCCGCCTTGACCTTGTTGATCTCGCTCGGGTGCATGTATTCCGTGAGCGGTATCGTCTGTTTCGTCGCATGCCCGATCGCTGTGCGGGACGCTTCGTTCCTTCGCTTCACCGTTCCCTCGCGGTCGATGAAGTGAAGAATGTTGAATGCCGGTTCGAAGATCTCCTCATCCTGGCGATCCTTGAGCGACTTCGGCGGATGCCACATCGCCCGTCGAGCCCCGCGCCGCTCGTTGAACCAACCCATCGTGAAGCCGAGCCCGGAATACGCGATCGGCAAAAGCGCGATCGAAACCGCGGATCGGACGCCGAAGAACAAGAGCAATCCGACCCCGACTGCGGCCAGGCCAAGGGATAAGGGGACCGCGCCGCGGCGGTGCAAGGCGACGCCGCCGACGACCAAGGGGAACGCCAGCGCCGCATAGACAAGAAACGTCAGCGGAATGGGCGGGACGCCCGTGCGGTGGAGCACGATACTGATCACGAGCGCCACGACGGACGAGACCCCGACCAGGATCGTCCGCTCCGTCGGATTCAACCCGTTAGCCAATCGCCACCCGTCCTTGGATTCGCCCAGGAAGTGCTCATGAAAAAGCTTGCTGCTCCGAACGTACGGACGAATCGGACAATCGCAAAGGACACCGGTCACCCCTTGGGATGACCTTCTTCCTGCGGCGCCTAGATGATGAGATTGGTGTTCAGATTCGCGAGAAACGGCTCGACGATCTTCTGCAGGTAGCCTTCGCGAAGGATCTTGATCCGGCGGCTCTCGATCGCGATGATCCCGCGGCTCTCGAGCTCGCTCAAGGTCCGAATGGCAGTCTTGGAAGACACTCCGGCCATCTCCGCGAGCTCGGCGCGGGACAGCTCGACACCGCTCTTGCCGAGATGGAGGATCAGCCGTGCCAGCCGCTCCTTGCTCGATGAGTAGGACCGCTCGGCGAGCTTGTTCTGGAACGCCTTGAGCTCCTCGGAGAGCTTCTCGTACAGCCGAAAGATCGTCTTGGGGTGCCGTTCGAGGAAATAGAAAAAGTCACCGCGTTCGATGAACCCCACGCTGACCGGGTCGATCGTCTTCGCGTACGCGTTGTGGCTCCCCTTATCGAACAGGGTCGTCTCACCGAGGATCTCACCCGGGCCGGCGATCTTCAGAATCTGGCTCTTCGCCCGCATGCTCCGTTTGACGAGCTTGACCATCCCCTCGAAGATCAAGTAGAAACCGAACGCCGGCGCACCCTCCTGGAAGATGATCTCTCCCCGTCCGTAGTGAATCGTACGAATCGTTTCCCGGAGCTTCTCCAGCTCCTTGTCCTTCAAGTCCGAGAAGATGCGAAACTCCCCGAGATCGACCATGCCACCCCCCTCTGGCGGTTGTCCCGCGCGCGCCTTGTCGCGCCTACCCCCGTCGGCGCTGATCCCAGATCACCCATGGGCTGGGGTCAGACGTCCCGCATTGTAATCGATACCACACTCGCAGCCAAGAGCCCAATCCGAAAGATCACCGCAGCAGCGATACGAGGAGCACGCCGCCGAGCACGAGGAGAGCCCCCCAGAGCGCGCGCAGGGTGATCCGCTCGCGCAGGAAGAGGATCGAGTAGATCAAGGAGAAGACGAGCGTCGAGCCGCGGATCGGCGAGATCAAGCTCGCCGGCGCGAGCTCGAGGCTCGACAGCCAGAGGACCCACCCGAGAAAGGCCCCGCCGGCGCCGGCAAGCACGGTGAGCGCGATCCCTCGGGGGTGAACGCGAAGCGGGAATCGCGGGCGCAACCAGACGGTCAGCATCGCGATCGTCGCGACAGCGGTGCACGCGAACACGAACAGGAGGGTCTCCGGGTTCAGGCCGCCCTCCAGGGCCAGCTTCGACGGCACGGTCTCGGCGAACCCCCACAGGAGGCTCGCCAGGAGAGCGAACAGGGAGCCCGCGAGACGGGAGAAGAGGGCCAGTCTGCCGCCCACGAGGAAGAACGCCCCCCCGACAACCAACAGCGCGGAGACGAAGACCTCCCAGCGCAGCGGCTCCCCCAAGAGGAGGATGGCGAACGCGACACCCCAAAACGGTGCAGCGCTCGAGAGGGTCGTCGTCTGGTAGGCCGGCGTGCGCTGCATCGCCAGGAGGTAGAACAATCCCCCGAGTGTCGCGTCGGTGAACCCCGCCGCGACCGCGAGCGCGATCGCGGGGACGTTGGAGAAGGCGAGGCTCCCGGTCGCCAGCGCATAAAGAAGCGACAGGACGGCAACGAGGACCCATCGACCCAGCATGTACGAAAGCGGATCGATGTAGCGCAGGGCGGGCTTGGCGGCCGTCATCCCGATTGCCCACGTGCCGCCGGCGGCGACGGCGAGCAAGACCGCTGAGAGCATCCGCACCTCCCTGTGAGCACGAACCAGCTGGATTATGCACGATGCCGGCGAAGCGCGGGGGAGGCGGCGCTGCGCGTATACTCTGCTTCCGGGGTGATCGGATTGAAGGTCATTGTGCTCCACGGAAGCGCGCGAAAGGGAGGAGACACGGACATGCTGGCCGAGCACTTCCTGCGAGGTCTTGGCCAGACCGTGAGCCACGAGGTCACACACTTTCGCCCGAGCGAGATGGAGATCGCCCACTGCCGAGCCTGCATGCAGTGCGCTGACGGAGCCGGCTGCGTCATCGACGATGACATGGGCGCCGTCTACCCCGCGTTCTGTGCGGCGAATCTCGTTGTTGTGGCCACACCGATGTTCTGGGGATACATGACGTCGCAGCTCAAGACGCTGTTCGACAGGCTCGAAGCGGTCGTCTCAGATCGCTGCTTCGGAGGGAAGGACTACGTCCTGCTGATCGGATACCGCCACGCCTACGGCTCGATCGTCGAGTGGCTCGATCGGATTGCCGCAGGCTTCGGAAGCCGGTCGCACGCGATCACGGTGCGGACATACGACCCGACCACTGGAACGGACGTTCACGTCCTCGACCTGCCCGACGCGCTGGCTGAGGCGCGCCAACTGGGGGGGCGGTTGGGAAGCGGCGCGTAAGCCGCCGCTTGGACGGGACGTACGTCCGCGCTTTCCGGCGAGCCACCTCGCCCCTGCGGAAACCCCGCGCGCGACCGGTCCGGGCGGGCATCCCGTGTCGATCCGGGCGATGGCACGCGCCGGGGCTCCCGTCACGGCCTGAGCTCCCGCCCTCGGCCGGTGCAGCACAGCCGGCTACGGCGCGAGATAGAACAGGATCGCGAGGTAGTGGCAGGCGCTTCCTCCCAGGACGAACAGGTGCCAGATCGCGTGATGGAACGGAAGCCTCTTCCATGCGTAGAAGATGATCCCCGCCGTGTAGAGGAGGCCGCCGCCCGCCACATAGACGAGCGCCGGGTGGGGAACCCGCAGCCACAGCTCGCGGGCGGCGACAACGATGAGCCAGCCCATGACCACGTACAAGACGACGGACGCCTTGCGCAGCCTCCCGATGAAGACGCTCTTGAAGACGATGCCGAGGACGGTCAGCCCCCAGATCGTCGCGAGGAGCGTCGCCCCCCAACGCCCCCACAGTGCCAAGAGCAGAAAGGGGGTGTACGTGCCGGCGATGAGCAGGTAGATCGAGCAGTGGTCGAACACCCAGAAGACTTTCTTCGCGCCCGCGTGGTGCAGGGCATGGTAGAGCGTCGACGAGAGGTGCAACAGGAACAGGCTGGCCCCGTAGATCGCGAAGCTCGCGACGTGCAGCCCCGTCCCTTCACCGCGCACGGCTCGGTAGAGCAGGATGCCGGCGCCGACGAGGCTGAGGACGGCGCCGACGCCGTGGGTGATGCTGTTGGCGATCTCCTCTCCGATCGAGGAACGCGGCGGCTCGAGGCTTCGCCCTTCTCCCTTGGTCATTTGCCCGATGGTACCGGAACGGGATCCGCCCCTCATCGATCCCGTCCTTGGTGCCCGCTCATCGAGCGGCAGATCCTTCCTGTCCGAAGCCCCGCTCGTAGAGGATCGCGTTGCCGCGCTTGCCGACCGGGACGAGGACGCCGACCTCGCGCAGGACGTACGCGATCTTACGCGCCGTCGCTCGCGGGCACGCGATCGCAGCGGCAAGGTCGGCCGTGCTGAACGGCTCCGGCAGCGAGCATGGAACGAACGCGAGATAGTCCGCGGGGTGGTGAAGCGAAACGCAGTCGAAGACCTCGACCAGCCGCCGCTCCTCGACCCGCCAGTCCCGTCTCCCCCGCCGCGCGGGTCGACGGCGGCGGATCTCCTCCTCGTGGATCAGCACCAGGTCGATCGAGAGGTTCGGATCGCCCAGAAAGGCTCGAAGGGGGATCAACTCGTCGAATGCGTCAATCAGAGACGCGCGTTTCGGGGACCGCCTGGAGCGGATCTCTTTCCCGTCCTCGTCGAGCATCCGCACCGTCTTGCGCGCGGGGAGAGGGAGGAGGAGCCGGACGCTGCGGTATCCGAGCAGGGAAGAGAGCTTCCGTTTGAGGACGGACGTCGAACCCGTCTGGATTTCGATGACTTGATCCCCTCGAACGATGTCGGCGACGTACCGCCCGACCGGGACCTCGAACCGATCGCCGTCTTCGGCGGCCCATCGCTTGAGTGCGGCATGGAGAGGCTTCTCGTTCAGGAGGCCGATCCGGGGGGCGCGGTCCGTCGGCTCGCTTGGCATCGGGATTCCCTCCTATCGGATGACGGGCTGACCTCCGGCGCGACGCCGGCGGCCCTCGGCGAGGCTGCGTCCTTCTCGGCGGACGAGGCAGGTGCCGCTAGGCACGCGATCCCCTTTCAAGGTGCTCGATCAGGTGGTGGACGAACCGCGCATGGCTGGGGAAGAGGAGCAGGTGTGCGAGCGCCGTCTCCCGGTCGGTCCGGGGAAGGCGCAGCCGCTCGCCGGACGGACACGCGGCGTCGAGCAGCGTCTCGAGGCCACGCAGATGGGCCTCTGCGTCCTCTTCCAACTCGGGGAGAGATCGACCTGAAGGAAGGGTTCGTCGGATCACGGCGACGAGCCGGCTCGGATCCGATCGCGCGGCTTCCAGCCGCTTCACGCCGCGCCCGACCCGCTTCCCATGCTCGATCAGCGACAGGCCAAGGCGATGCAGGAGGATGGCGGCCGCGCGCGCGAGCACCACCGCCGAGGAGGGGTAACGCCCGGCGAGGAACGCGAGGAGCGCCTCGCGCGCCGTCTCGACGAGATCCGGATCGACTCCCTCGCCGCAGCTGGCGCGAAGGCGGTTGACGTATCCCTCGGGGTCGTGGGCGCAGATGTCGCCGCCTTCAAGCGCTTCGGAGCCGAAGTCGGTCAGGTGGACAAACGGCAGGTTCAGGTTGAGCGAGTTCTTCCCCGGCGCAAGCACCCCCTGAACGAGGAACTCCCACAGGATCTCCTGCAACACCAACGCATCATGGCGCTCGTAGTCGTCGGTGAGCTTCCGTATCTCCGCCTCGATCGCGTGCAGGTGCGTCTGGGGCATCCGGCGCAGGATCTCCAACACCCACGGGCGGAGCGTCGATTTGTCCATGATCGAAGAGGATACCGCTCGCAAAGAGCGCGTCCCAATCCAAGCGGCCGCAGACTCCACGCCGCCGCCCTACGAGCCGATCGCGAACCCCCCTTCCTCGTAGAACAGCTCGTCGTCGACCCAGATCCGACCACCGTCGATCAGGTCGCAGACCATGTCCCAGTGAATCCCCGACCGATTGACACTTCCCGTCTCCGGCATCCCCGCACCGAGCGCCATGTGGAAGCTGCCGCTGATCTTCTCGTCGAACAGCGTGTTGCCGGTCGCACGGGTGATCCCCTTGTTCGTGCCGATCGCGAACTCGCCGACGTATCGGGCGCCCTCATCGGTGTCGATCGTGCGAAGCAGGAACGCCTCGCCCTTGTCGGCCGCTGCACGGACGACCCTCCCCTTCTCGAACCACAGGCGCACACCCTCAAGCTTGCGCCCCTGGTAAGTCGTCGGATACGAAAAGCGGACGTGCCCCTCGACGCTGTCCTCGACCGGCCCCGTGAAGACCTCGCCGTCGGGCATGTTTCGCAAGCCGCAGCAGTTGACAAAGCTGCGGCCGGTGATCTTCATGCGCAAGTCAACCTCCCTGCCCTCGACGCGGAGTTCATCCCTGCCGACAAGCCAGTCGACGATCCGCTGCTGTGTCGCATGGACACCGTGCCAGTAGCCGATCGGGTCATCGAAGTCGGGAAGGCAGGCACCGTACACGAAATCCTCGTACTCGGCCAACCCCATCTCGGCGTCCTGGGCGTAGGCCTGCGTGGGGAAGAGGGCGCCGACCCAGCGGAATCCCTCCGCCGCTGTGCGCTGCATCATCGTGTGAAGCAGCGGCTGCTGCGCCTGGCTTGTGGCGACGAGCTTCTCCGGCGGGACACTGGTCAACGCCTTGGTGTTCGTCGAGCTCATCAGGGAGATTATGCCGTCGTACGTTTCGTAGACCAGCTTCACCGGCTGAGGGATGTGTCGGAGCTGCTCGCCGGAAGCGTGACGGTAGAAGACCTCCCCCGCGCCGGGGAGCTGAACGAGCGTCAACGGGTGGCCGCCCGCCTTCAGCACCTCGGCGGTCAACGCCAAGAGCAGCGGCTCCGCCACCGGTCCCCCCTGGAGCAGGATCCGGTCCTGCGGCTGGACGCCGACCGAATAGTGGACCAACACCTCTGCCAGCTTTTCGATACGCGGATCGGGCATGATGGCCCTCCTTTGCTCGATTGCATCGCGGCCTTCCGCGCCGCTCTCCGGTGAGTCGCAGGGATACACCCCCCGGTTCACCGACGGCGGAGCGCTTCGAATCAGAGATCGACCAGTTCGAGATCGCGTGCGGTCTTGACGGAGCGTTTCGGTCGCAGGATCGCGACCCGTCGCCTGCCGTCTCCATAGGCCGAGGAGGTGAACAGGGTGAGACAGCGGCTGTCGAACAGGAACGTCGGCGCGGACGGCTGATGGGAGCGAACGAGGATGCGCGCGCCAAGCCTCCCCATCCGTCGCTCGAACTCCGCGCGGCCGAATACCGGGCGGCTTCCGACGTGCGGCAAGCCATCCCACAGCGCATCCTGCCAGTCACCCCATGTCACCGCCCGCCATGGCTCCGATCCAGGTTCGATCGACGCAAATGCGGCCAGACCCTCAACATCGGGCAAAGCCCCATGCACAGCGAGAGTCCCAGCCGGATGCCACGCCGCAAACGGAAGGC
>Ga0068714_10004269_pt1 | contig 16177 bp, 19 predicted proteins | sample MTBNYHSulfiMetaG_FD_62988 | JGI IMG/M metagenome (GOLD analysis project Ga0068714, IMG submission 62988) | Enrichment culture microbial communities from rom New York Harbor, USA that are MTBE-degrading - MTBE-NYH (New York Harbor Sulfidogenic)... | ecosystem: Environmental > Aquatic > Marine >...
GATTCACGCTGAGACGGTCTATAGTGCACAAGAGGATGTCTGCTCTTATGTCTCGCCGGCCGATCGCCAAGATCCTTCAGCGGCCAGGAAATCCTTAACCAGTGTAGCCCCCAGCCTATGCGCCCGATATCCCATTCTTTCGCCATGGATCATCAAGACGGCCAGAGCCATGGATCGGTTATCCCTCTTATCCAGAACGTATCCAACAAACCACTCGTATTTCAATGTGTGTTCTCGGTTACTGATATTACCGGTTTTGCCTCCGACTTCCGCAAAACCATTGTGCGTGTATGACCGTACGTTGCGAAACGCCCTCGAACACGTGCCGCTCTCGATTGTAGCCTGCATAAGCATGCGCAAGTGCCTGGCCGAATCCGCGGAAATGATCCGCTCCGATCCGTTGACCGGACCCAAATAGTAGTTCCGATTATCGGCGTCTCTGATCTTTTCCACAACGGACACGACAGGCTGAATCCCTTCGTTCAGGACAGCTACCGGCAGTGACGCAGCGTGTATGGGGGAAATCTGCGTGATTCGGTTGTACCCTGACGCCAGTTCCGCTACTTCAAAATCCGATTCGGGAACAAGGAGGCAACTGGTTTCCACCGGTACGTCGCATTGGATGCTTTCTTCAAAACCGAAGCGCTTTGCGTAGTTCGCCAGAATGGTCGCACCGGTCAAGTGCAGGCCGACCTTTCCAAAAACCGAATTGATGGATTGAGCGAACGCACGATCAAAGCGTACGTATTGGCTATGGCGATTTGCTTTTAACTTCAGGTTCTTTTTATACAGGGTGTATTTCCCACCGTTGAAAGGAATCTTGCTTGCGGGAGTCACGGCGCCTTCTTCCAGGGCCGCTGCCGCGGTTATGATTTTGAAGATGCTGGCGGCAGGGAACTTGGCGGACCACACCGGCATGCCGTCGGTCCTCCCGAAATCGGCCAATGCCATGACGTGGCCGTTCCGTGGGTTGACTACCACCACGCTTCCGGCTTCAGCGCCGCTCTGCTCCAGTAAGTTCTTGATTTTTTTCTGAACTTCCAGGTCAATGGTCGTCTGCAGGTAAAGAGGGCGTGCGTTTTCGCCTGCAATCAGGAAAGTATTTTCATCATCCAGACGCCTTTCTATGCCGGAAACCAGTTGGATTACGTGCGCTCGGGTAAATCGACGGGGTGAATCGGAAACACTTTCAACCCGTTGTTGAATCGGGTCGGGCGTGATTGCTGAGGTACTGAAGACGAACCACGTGGTGCAAGCGAATAGAAACAGGAAGACGAAAACCAGGATCACCGGGTAAACCCGATTCTTCGATGCGCGCGAATGCGATCGATCTCGCATGCGCTCCAGCTGAGGAGGAACGATCAGATCCATACGCGAGTTACAAATTGAAGACCGAGAATTAAAGGTTCCTTTTGCATGATTGACCCAGGAATATAAACCACTCGTATAAAATGTCAAAGCAAAACCGCCTTGCATATTATTCGGAGGCAATGCATCATGGATCGAGCCCGGCCGGCCGACATCCTGCTCGAGGATCGGGAAGCTGATGATCATGAGTCTGAAAAAAGGAATCCCTCATAAATTGCGAATCCGTGCGGGCAGTAGCCTGATCGCACAAATACGTGACGAAGGCATCGCACCCGCACGCATACGCGTATTCACCGGACCGGCAACGGGGCCGCGATGGTGCGCGTTTGCGGCTATCGACGAGGTGATTGCTCGAACCGCCATGTTGCAGCAGGGCCCTGTCCGCGTCCTGTTGACCGGCGCCTCGGCCGGAGCATGGAGAATGGCGGCATTGGCGTGCAAAGACCCTCTCGAGGCATTGGCCCGCTTCAGGCAAGCCTATATTTCCATGCAGTTCGGGAGCGCCGAATCGACTATGGACCGGCTGGAGACTGTGATCAAAGCGGTTAAGGCATTCATTTCGGAAGAAGACGCGGGGTACATACTTTCTCACCCGACATATGATTTGAGCATCCAGACGGCTCGGCTCCGGCATCTTCTGGCTTCGAATCGTACCGCCCTTTCTTTCATGGGTTTTGCCGTGGCTATGGGTTTCCATTTCATGAGCCCCCGGTTTCAGCCCTGGTTCTGGGAGAACATTTCCTTTACGACCTCCGAACCCGGAGAAAATGGGACTGTTCCGAAGGGATGGAGAAGCCTTCCTCTGATCCGAAAGCATCTCTACACCGTGTTGGCGGCCACCGGCGCGGTGCCGTTCAAGGTGGGCCCCGTGCGCGGAATCTCGGGAGCTCCCGCGGGTGTCTATTGTGACGGCGGCCTGGCCGAGTATGTCTGGAAACACGAACCGGAGCTAAGACCGACCGAGATCGTGCTTATTGTCCATCATGGCGGTCCCCTTTATCCTTCCTGGCTGGATAAGAAAGCGCCGACGCTCTATGGACGGCTTCCCTTGCTGAAACAGGTCGTGACCGTTTCTCCCGGGCTCCGTTACATCGAAACACTTCCGGATGGTCGCTTTCCGGATCGCGACGATTGGGTACGCTTTAAAAATAACCCTCAAGAACGTATGCGTCGATGGAATCAAGCCGTGTCGCAGTCCGTCGAGTTGGGAGAGCTGTTCGAAGAGTTGACTTCAGGAGCGTCTCCAGGGGATCGAATAGAACTTCTAAGGGGATGCGAAACCGAATGACCGCTTTTTTTTGGATCGAATTCCTATCAATGGGCTGGATATGAGGCTTGTTTTTTGATATATTTTGAATGAAAATGAAAAAGGCTTTCTAACCTAAGGTGGCCGCATGTTCTCGGTAGATACCCTCATTACCGTTGATCTTGGAACAGGAGCAGAAAAAGCGAACTGTTTTTCTCGAATTCGGGGATGGAGAGAAGATAAATTCGTTATTCTGGATCTCCCTCTGGCCGGTGGAAAGCCGATATACCTCCACGGGAAAAAGGAATACATCTTCCGTTATATCCAAGACGGAGTCTACTGGGGATTCCGATCCTGGGTGATCGAGAACGTCTTCAAGCCCTTCCCTTTCACGATCATCCGATATCCAACGGATTCAGAGCATCGCTCTCTCAGGGCGGTGCCCCGCTACAAAACCAATCTGGAAGCCACCTTTAAGTGTGAGGGATTCGAAGGCAAAGGAATCGTTATAGACCTATCCCTCCAAGGATGCCTCCTGAGTACGGAAGTACCGACAAGCCTGGAAGTAGGCCGGGTCATCGTGACTACGATTCACTGTCCCGGACAGGATTCCATCCACAATCTGACAGGCGCTATCCGAAACGTGACGTCCAAGGATAACCGGTACTTCGCCGGCGTATCCTTCCACCAGACGCCGAAGGCCCTCGCTGAACTCATCCAGATGATCACCCAATTCTCAGCCTGAATCGGAACGCCTGCGCCGTCTTTTCTATTGAAGTAAATTTGCCAGTTGGGGCGTTTCCGTCGTCAGCTTTCTTCCAAGATCGTTCAACGCATTGCCAAGGGCATGGGCACAGGCCAGTTCAACCGTTTGATACAGACGATAGGCATACGTCCTTTGCCCGGTTCCAATACCTTCCGTCCTGGCGAGTTGCGTCCCCCGGGGGTCGGACACCTCGGCTGCAAGCACCACCTCCACCTGAACGAGTCTTTTGCCCTCTTCCACAATCTCGGCCTTCAAGCTTTGGATTTCGATCTTAAAGGCATAAGAGGTTGCGTCAGCGGGTGCTTCGGGCAAAACAGAAGCGTTCTGGAAATATGCGGGCATGATAACAGGCACCATGATTTCGAGACCCCTATCGGCCAGGACATCGACTGTCTTGTCCGATTGGTCGGACAGAACCACTTCGAAAGGTCTGGAGTCATAGGATGGATCCATCACGATTCGGCAGTTCTCTCCAAATCGCTTCACCGAAATCACCATGACCTTATCTCGAGCCACGTTCGTGAAGATACGAGTGTTGAGTTGCTTTTCATAATCCGGAGCGCCGGGAGTCGAAGCGCAGGACAGCACCATCATGAAGGCCACGGTTAATGCCGCCGCCAGTAAATTATGCCGCATGGTTTGTTCCTCCTAGTGGTACATCAATTACGCCAAGATCGTCCAATCCAACCTTTCAACCGTAGTTCAGCCGGTGCGCCTGAACTACGCAAGAGTATATGGCGAGAGGCTCAGAGATTTCAACGGAAAACATCACGATTCATTCGCCGCTGATCCCGGCGCTTTCGTGTGATAACAACGATTCCAGACCCGAGCGGATCGAATGGACGGCCCGGAAACCCAACAGTTCGAACGCATGGGCCACACTGGCCTCGGAATATCGCACATCCCCGAGCCGCTCTCGAGCAAATGCGGGAACGACCTCTTTGCCCGTTAGAGACTGTAGTGCTTCCAACAGAGACAGCAACGATATGGAGGTACCGGACGCAACATTCATTACCTCTCCTCTGCCCAACTCTGTTGAAGTCATCGCCAGCACGGCCGCATGAACCACGTCTTTAACAAAAACGAAATCCCGGGTCTGCATTCCGTCTCCAAAAATAGTCGGGGTCTCATTTGTGAGTATCTGACGGGTAAAACGCGAGATCACGCCGGAATACATGGAAGACGGATCCTGTCTGGGTCCGTATACATTGAAAAATCGCAAACTGACGGACTCGATCCCGTAAAGCTGAGCATATAGCTTGGCGTACATCTCTCCAGCCAGCTTGCTCGCCGCGTACGGCGACTCGGGAGCAGGAAGCATTTCCTCGGACTTCGGAAGCGTGGGCTCTGATCCATACACGGCAGCCGAACTGGCCAGTATCATCCTTTTAACTTTCCGGGCACGGCAAGCCTCCAGCACATTGAGGGTTCCCGTTACATTCACTTCGTGACAGAGAACGGGTTTTTCAACGGATTCAACAACGGAAACGAGCGCCGCCAGATGAACGACGCGATTCACTCCCTGTGTCGCGCGGTCCACTTGCCTGAAATCCGTCACATCACCTTCGATCAGTTCAGGTATCGGGTTGATGTGTTCTATATTCTCGGTGTGTCCCGTGGAAAGATTATCGAACAGCTTAACCCTGTAGCCGGATTGAACGAGCTCTTCGGCAAGATGCGAGCCGATGAATCCACAGCCGCCTGTGATCAACACTGTTTCCATAGTATACTCCAGTCGATGGGGTCCCTCCAAATGGCGCAAACGTAGCCATTATATGGAATAGCAGGGGGCGCCAAGAGTTTCAAGAAATACGGTGTACGTGAGTGCTGGACGGTTTTTTGGACTCCGGTTACAGATTCAGAAACCGATCGACTCGCCAGGTGAACAACGCATTAAATTTATTATTGAAATTCAGAAAGATCTCACGGGCACAAATCTTGCTCATCATGGATTGGAACCCACTGCAAAAAGGATAAATCGTATGGAAGAGTACTTCAGCCAAGTACAAAAATGGCAGATTGTGACCGAGGTTAGTGTACTGATCCAAAATGAAAACCCCTGCCATACCATCAGATTGGGCGAAGAGCCTGTCATCGTGGCGGAACGCGTCGACGAATTCGATCACTTCCCTATTGAAATGGAAGGGCTGTTTCTCTACTATGCGCCCGCCAAGCAACACGCCCCGTTGGAATATGTAACTGAGTATCCCTGGGGATCGGCCGGTCGGGCGTAACAGCCTCCGAGCTTTTTCTCCTCGAAGCCGCCGTGGCCGACCCGGAGCGAAACCGGAAGAGGTTTTCACCTGTGTTATCCGTCGCGCCGGGAACGGATCCCGGCGTTACTCGGATCCAGGACATTGCCCATAATTGGACGCTTCACCACGATTCCCATGCCATGTCGCCCTTCTGATAAAGACTTTTTCCGCATCACCTTTTGAAATAGAGAGTAAATGATGACCAAAACGCGTCGAGTTCTTTTTCTTTTAGCCTTGATCCTTCTCCCTGTGGCATGCTCATGTGGCGGCGGCGGCTCCGGGAGTTCCGACAATACTGTTCTCGAAGAGAGGTACTTGGAAGCCATCAAGGACGCGATGACCACTGAAGAAGGGGAATTGTACGACGGCTTGACGGACGTGGTGGAAACAAATCCTTATCTTCATTGGTCAGATATAAACGGCGAAATAAGAGTCTTAGCAGTCACATGGACCCCGTATCCGGACAGCTATCCCGTGGGTGAAACGGTCCAGACCTGGTGGGGCGACACATGGGTCACCATGGCGCCCGAAATAACGGACTGGTTCAGCGAGAATTACCGGGGCAATACGGACATGACCCTTCGGGCGGCGCAGCTTTTGGGGCTGCCGAAGGACGCGGGGTATACGCATTTTGTCGAACTTTGGGTTCGACCCGGAGACCTTTTCCGCCCCGCACCGGACAACGAGATTACAGACCGGACGGTTCAGCTCGAATTACCCGAATCCGCAGAGGAATGGTACGTCGAGTGGTATCATACCAACATTATCGATTCCTATTTTCCCATGCAGTATCCCTGGACGAGATTGGGTTACACCTACGATTGGGGCGCCGTGGATACGGAAGTAGGGCTTTCCGAGTTTGTTATCCGGCAAGGCTCGGAAGTGATCGTGGAATCGAACGCAACTACAGAGACGTATTTAGGAAACAATTGACCACGAGCGGCGCGGCCCATCGGAGTTCCGCTCGCCTCGTCTCGCATTGCGGGAGGCTCGTGCTTTAGGTGCTTTAGGATTGACAGTCGCCGGTGCATCGAATATGAACCATCGACATCATTAACAAAAGTTCGGAAGATTTGACATATTGAAAGGTATTGGGATGATTTACACGCTTACGCTGAACCCCGCGTTGGATTGGACCATCGTGCTCGATCACTTGGAGGCCGATGATACATTGCGTCCCCTCGCTGAAGAAAGATACGCTGCGGGCAAGGGCATCAATGTATCCCGCGTGATCCGCGCTCTTGGGGGAAACAGCGTTGCGACCGGCTTTGCTGGAGGGTATGAAGGCCTTGAACTCGAGGGTCGGTTGGTCAATGAAGGCGTTTTGACGGATTTCACACGGATCGGCGGTGCAACCCGGGTGAATTTGATCATCAAGGAAAAACAGTCCGGACGTCAATTTTCCATTGGTAGTCCGGGACCGGAGATCCAGATGCTGGAGTTGGGACAGTTGTATGAAGAGCTTAAGAACGTGCCCGACCCCACGTATGTCGTCATTTCCGGCAGTGTCCCCAGAGGTATCGACCCGGGCATTTACGGCCAGTTCATCGTTACCTTTCGAAAACGCGGCGCCAAAATTGCGCTGGATGCGGACAGCAAGGCGTTGCGTGCCGGAATCGATATGAAGCCGGACTTCATAAAGCCCAATCTGCACGAGTTGAAGCGGCTTAGCGGCAAAGACCTGAAATCGACCGAAGAGGTGGTCGTCGAAGCCAAACGATTGGTGGACTACGGTATCCCCTACGTGATCGTTTCAATGGGGCCAAAAGGGCTGATTGCTGTGACTGCCGAATCCGCGATCGAAGCAATACCTCCGGTCGTGCAAGCGGACTCCACCGTGGGAGCCGGTGATTCGGCGCTGGGAGCTTTCATTCTTGCCCACAGCCGTGGTAGCACCCTCGAGGAATGCACCGTCCTGGCGTGTGCGGCCGGCACTGCAACCTCCACAACACCCGCCACCGCCTTGTGTTCCCTCGAACTCGTGGAAGCCATCAAGTCGCAAGTGACCTGGAACCGAATTTTCTAGCAGAAGTGACGATTTTTACTGGAGAGAAAAGGATGAGGCTTTTTGGAGAATTGTTTTTCTATCCCTGGAAAAGTCTGACGGAAAACAACTGCAACACCTATCTCATAGACGGAAGTCCGCGAACGCTGGTGGACCCCGGTCACGCCCACCTTTTCGATAAGCTTTCCCCGCAAATGGATGAAGACGGCTTTTCACCCGAAAGTATCGAACTGATCATTCTCACCCATTGCCATCCGGATCATTTGGAGGCTACTGCCGAGTTCTTCCCGGCCGCCACCTTGGTTACCTTGCATGAGGCGGAGGAAACCTATATGTTGGGTGACGGGAGAGGTTTTTTTGAGGCCATGGGCGGCCGAATGCCCGAACTCGAGACGGATTTCCTTCTCCAGGAAGGAATCCTGCATTTGGGCGACCATCGGCTTGAAGTGCTTCACACCCCCGGTCATTCACCGGGTTCGATTTGCCTCTACTGGCCCCGTTACAAAGCCCTCATAACGGGAGATCTGGTTTTCCTCCAAGGGGTGGGGCGAACGGACTTCCCGGGAGGGAGTACCGAGCAACTGAAAGAAAGCATACTCAGGGTGGCGGAGCTTGACTTGGAAACCGTTCTACCCGGGCATGGTGAGATCATTCAGGGGAAGAAGGAAGTTAGCGATAATTTTGCGTTCATACAGAGTATCTATTTCCCGGTAATGTAAACCCCCGCAGGGCACGGCCGTAAACCAAACCCGAATTATGCTCGAGAGAGGAACATACTAATGGACATACTGGAAAAGGCCGGGATTCGAATCTCCCATTGGATTTCTCACAACGATCATCACAGAGAGGAATACGAGCTGTTTGCGGATCAACTGGAAGAAGCGGGCAAGGCCGTAGCGGCCGCACAGATAAGGGAACTCGCGCGGCTCCAGGAAGCCGGTACGGAATGCCTCCGAAAGGCGCTGCTCGATTTGGAGGAAGGATAGGCAGCCCCCTTCCCCTTAACTCGAAAGGCTCGTTTTGCTTCCCGGAGAGACGGCGGCAGCCGGCGGCAAAAAGATCAAACGTCCTTCAACAGACGACGCACGAGTTCGTTTTTGAGGGGTTCAAGAATCCGGTTGGATTCCAATACCAGTTGATCGTTCTTTTCGATCCGGGCGGGGTGGCGCCGAATTTTCGGCACTACGGCGGAACCGTGGATGCCCTTCCGCTTCAAATCTTCCGAAACACGTTCCCGGATCTCGTCGTTCAGAGAGCGTTGCCTACGATCGAAAGCTTCCAGTTCCACGCGAATGCGATCGATCTCGTTTCGAGCGCGGTCTCCGCTCCATTCACACAAGTCATCCAGAACACGCGTGTCCAGGACGCCGGGCCGTATCGATTCCATTACGGTACGGACCGTCTCTTCCAAGACAGCCGGATCCGGGTCTTCTTCGAGCGTTTTAAGTAATTGAGTGAGTTTCCAGACCCCTTCCGTGTATTTCAGTGCGTATCCGCGGGCCCTTTTCCGCGCGTCTTCTCTCAGGATTTCGCGCTTCTCTTCGTTGCCGAGGCGCAGATGACGCGTCTTTTCAAGGACGAGATCCAGCGTGCTTTTGATTTCACCCATACCCACCCTCAACGAGCTATATGCACGATGCGCCTTTTTTTGTCAGGAACTCGTAAGCCTCAATATTCTTTAGGCATTCGGTTAAGCTGCTCGAGGGTAAAGACGGGACCGTCCTTACATACGAGTTCTTTGCCGATATTGCATCTTCCGCAGATACCGATTCCGCATTTCATACGCATCTCGAGACTCATAATGATCTGTTCCGGAGTGAAACCAAGTTCACTGAGAACCGGCTGTGTGAAACGGATCATGATGGGCGGTCCACACACCAGAGCAAGGGCGTTTTCCGCGCCGGGAGCCTTTTCCTTTGTTATGGCGGGCACGAAACCGACGTTGTATTTCCAATCGGGATCGTTGGTAGCGTCCACTGTGATGTGCATCTTTATATCGTCGCGTCGCTCCCATTCCGCAAGCTCTTCCCGATAAAGCAGCATTCCCGGACTTCTCGCTCCATAAACGACCGTTATCTCGCCGAACTTATTACGATGATCCGGATGAAGCATATACACGATGCTGGAACGAAGGGTGGTGAAAGCAAACCCCCCACCCACAATAAGGACATTTTTTCCTTCCATCCGTTCCCAGGGATACCAGTTTCCCAACGGACCGCGAACCCCCATTACTTCGCCGGGTTTCATATTATGGAGGTGGGTGGTGACCAGACCCACCTTGTTAACCGTGAACATCAAAAACCCTTTTTCCGTGGGAGAGGACGCTATCCCAATAGGAATTTCGCCCTTTCCCGCAACGGAAAGCTCGGCGAACTGGCCGGGATAGTATTTGAACTTTTCTTCGTCCGAGGGATTGATGAATTCCAGCTTGAACGTCTTCAGGTTTTTATCCTCGGTTTCGGTAATCACATCGATGATTCGAACCGGGTATGGGAGATACGGATTCTTCAAGACGGTTCCTCCCTCTTAAGCCGTTTCACATGCTGCAGGAACGTAGTTGTTCATTATTTCGAATACCCGACGGATGTCGATGTTAACCGGACAATGCTGAACGCATCGCCCACAGCCCACACATGCGACACCACAGCCATATTTGTCTACATAGTATTTCAGCTTGTGCATGAAGCGCTGCCGCACCCGTTGTGTCTTGGTGTCGCGAGGATTATGGCCCGAACCATGCAATGTGAACAATGGGAACATGCATGCATCCCAATTCCGGAGACGGATGCCCTGGTCACCGCGCACTTCATCCTGGATATCGAAGCACCAACACGTGGGGCAGAGAAACGTGCATGTCCCGCAGTTGATGCACGAGAACGCTATATCCTCCCAGAAACCGGCCTCGAACAGATTCATGAGATCCTGTTCCGCCAATTTGTCCGTTGGGACGCGACTCTTCATGTTACGTTCAGCCGTTTCTCGCAATGTCTGGGCTTGTTTCAATTGCTCTTCGTCCGCCGGTTCTCCTTCCAGGCCCGAAAGCAGCGATTCCCCCTTTTCCGTCAACGCTCTCAGAAGATAGGCTTCTCCCAAATCCACCATCAATGCGTCCAGACCTTCTTCATGGAACGGGCCGCATTCCACGCTGGTACAGAAACAGGTCGCACAAGGATCGTTGCATCCGTAGCCCACTAAGGTGGCTCCTTCGAAGCGCTTCACCCAGTAGGGGTCCTGACATTCGGGATTGTCGAAGTTCTTCTTTACCAGTTGTATGGCTTTGGCGTCACAGGGCCTTATGCCCACGATCAACCATGGCGGATACTCCCGGGGGACTTCTTTAAGAATTCCCGCGCCCTCTTCATTTACGTCCATGGAGAACTCGAACATCTTCTCCGACTGGGGCTCCATAAGAAATTTCGGAGAAAGACGGCTGTTTTGAAATCCGAAAGCCGGCTTTTCGTCCCCCTCCAACATCTTGAATTCGACGATGTCATCCTTCTCTACAGGAACGTACAATCGGTGTGATGTCTTCAGCTTTTCGAGGACCGATGGAAAACGTTCTTTGGAAATAACTTTGGATATCATCTGGAAGTCCTTATTCTACAAAATGAATCCTTCCGGATCGTCCGGTCGATAACGGTCTAAGGGCGGTCGCTCGTCCAAACCGAGACCCGCCTCCCAGTCGTACAATTCTTTGATATCTTTTTCTAGTTTCTTGGTAAACTTTCGGACGCGTATGCCCACGGGGCACGCACGCTCGCACGCACCGCAATCCGTGCACCTGCCCGCGCAGTGGTAAGCACGAAGAAAATGAAAGGTCATCGTGTCCGTATGATCGATGCTTTTCCCCAGCCACTGGGGCTTCGATTCGTCCACAAAACACGTAGGACAATAGCAGAGGGGGCAGGCATTGCGACACGCATAGCACCGGATACACGGTTCGATGAGTTTCTGAAAATACGCCCAGCGTTCTTCCGGTGTTTTATCCTCGATGGCCCTAATATCCTCGTAGCGATCCACTTCTTTTTGTTCTTCCACGAGATCGGCGATCAATTCGTCGTAGATGACGGGGTTACGATGGATGCAGATCGCGCAATTCTCCTGAAGTATGTCTTTCTTGTCCAGGGTTTGTTGGCCCGCTTTTCCCGTCACAATGATGCGACTGTCTTCCTCGACTACTTCCAGGACGTCTCCGCCGGCCGTCTTGGTCACTTTCCGGCGATCCACCATCCCCTCACATGGAACACCCACAATGACCAGTTGCTCCCGCTTGATCTGGTTCTCCACGATATGGGTAACGATATTTCTGGAATCGCAGCCTTTTGCCACGATGCCTATGCGCTCTGTTCTTTTTGGAAGATAGTTGGCCAGGTTGATCCCGCAGTTGCTATCCCAATAAAGCGTATCCACGTCTTGCGCATTTCGAATCAAGGTGGGCTCGTTCATCATTGGAACCGTGCCTTTTCGAAATCCGATAAAGACGTCGACCTTTCCGGATTCGAGCAACTGCCTGGCCGCCTGACGAATTTTCTCTGTATATCTGATCATTAGGCTACCTCGGCAAGTTCCTTGATGAGTTTATTCGCCGGTCCCACCGCTCGAACCGCGTCACTTACCTCTTTGGCCACTCTCTGAAACTTGGTGGATTCTGCGGACGAAATCCAAGAAAAATGAAGCCTCCCGGGCTCAATGCCGATATATTCCAGCAAATTCTTCAGCAACGCGAACTTTCTGCGTGCGTAGTAGTTGCCTTCAATATAGTGGCAATCTCCCGGGTGTCACCCGGATACCCAAACCCCGTCCGCCCCTTTCCGGAAAGCCGTCAAGACAAACTTGGGACTCATCCGTCCGGAACAGGGAACCCGAATGACCCTGATATCGGAGGGGTATTGCAGGCGCCCTATTCCAGCCAAATCGGCGGCGCCGTAACTGCACCAGTTGCAGAGAAATGCAACGATTTTGGGTTGCCAATCGGTCTCGGTCATCTATTATTCTCCTCTAGATTAGATCCCCCACTCGTGCCTCGCCCCCTCGGTATCGGAGACCTGAGACGCAACGATTCGGGATCCGAACAATGCACTTCTAACGGACCCAGCCCTACTTGGAAAAGTGCGTCGGTCCCGCCATCATCGGCCTTATCATCAAACCCGCTTACCTGGTAAGAACGGCCGTCAACGCTCGAGCCACACAAGCAAGCGCAGGGTAACGGCGCTCGGTGAGGAGGCTCTTGAAGGAAGGCGCTTACCCGTAGATGACAGATGGACCGAATCTGAAAAAAGGGCCCTGTTCTTGATTCCGTACCGCGAGGGGCGCGTTCGTGCTTTTTTTCACGTCTACTCTTAATCGATTTGACCGACGAAATCAAGGTTCATCTGATCGGCTCGTCCAATTTGGCGGAGAAATGGTTCAGGTTTACCAGAGGCAATGGATTCGAACGCGTTTCGGGACAGGCAAAATCGTTGACGCGAGGGAGGGCACGGACTCCGCCCAACAGAATCGCCGCCTTCCTCCAATGAACCGGCTGCCCGGTTGCATTACGCTTTCCCCACCATCAAAAAGCGACTCGTCATTGTAAAATTTATTATATAGATTGCAATTTCATCCTAAGGTTTGCTCGAGCGTCCTTTTTCTCCACAACGGCGCGGTCCACGCCTTCTCTTTCTTTCAGATAGACGTTGATCATTTCACCCGGCAGTGCTTCGCGTTCTATTCCTACAAAATTGGCCAAGATGGGGAGTTCTCGGCCGCCCCTATCCACGAGAACCGCAACCCGGATCCTCTTTGGCCGGCCAAAATCGATCAGTGCGTCCATGGCCGCGCGTATCGTGCGTCCCGTAAAGATCACGTCATCCACCAGCAAAACATCGGCGTCGTTCAAGGAGAAAGGAAGTTCGGTCGTTCCGACAATGGGAGTGCTGCTGATGCGGGTCCAATCGTCGCGGTACAAAGTAATGTCGATGATGCCCGTAGGGACGTCCACCGACGCGATTTCCATCAGCTTCGCTTTGAGGCGTTGAGCCAGAAACGCACCTCCCGTCCGAATACCCACCAGGACAAAGTTATCCAGATTCTCGGACCTATGAATCTCCACGGCCAGTTCATGTATCAGGTCGTGAATTTCCTGTTCTGTGAGGATGATCTCTTCCATGAATTTCCTTACCGAAAAATTTTGATTTTACCAAAACCGAAGCCGGTGTCAATTTTTTTCTGATGGAAACTTGACTTTCACTTCGCTCGCACAATGATGGATCAAATCACTGAAGGTGGGATAGCCGGTCCGTCCAAGCTGTTCCCAGACTTCGACGAGATGGGCCGTCGCACCGGGGATGTGCTCTTTGAAACCCGTTTTACCCTTCTCGATGCCGAGAAAGGCGAACGCCCCCAACGCCTGCATCAAGCGGTGCAACGCCACGACGCCGAGGTCCTTCAGGAATTCCGACACAGGTCGCCACGTCTCTTTCGTTGCTCGTACATATCGTTCGATAAGTTGTTCTCTGATATCCCGGCCAAGCATAACGTACGGATCGTAGAGTAAGGAAACGAGGTCATATTGGGGAGGTCCGATCCGAGCGCCCTGAAAATCGATGGCGATCAGGTGGTCCTGTTTCATCATCAGATTCCGCGACTGGAAGTCTCGATGCATGAAACCACGAAATGGAATCCGGTCGATCTCTTGCGCCAGTTCGCTCAGTTCCTTTTCTATCTTCTGTTTATCAACTTCCATGCCCAACCCTTTTTTCACAAAACGGTCAAAGAAGTACAAGCTTTCACGTTCGTAGGCGAAATCACCCGTATAGTAGGAGGTGTCGAAACACCATCTCACATCAAAGGAACGGGTGGCCTCTAACTGCACCCGTACCAGAAGGTCTACCGCTTTGCTGTAAAGTTCTATCGCCCTTCCCTTCTCCGTGCGTCGGCACTCCCGATACAAATCCCGATCACCAAGATCCTCCAGGAGAAAAAAGCGTTCCCTTTCATATGAGAAGATACGAGGCGACGGAATTCCACAGTTTGACAGGTGGGTTCCTATATGAAAATAGGATTCCGCCTCCGCCGGATGCACCCTGTGGTCTAACGCTATGACCGTTCCACCGGGGAAAGTAATGCGGAAGAAGCTGCGATCCGAGCCGTCGCCTTTGAGCGGTCTGATGCTGAAGTCCGATTTCAGGTATCGTTGAACAAACGCTCGAAGTTCGGAATCGACCATGCACTTCCTCGATATGGGTGGCCACTGGTGTGGAATGCTAGTGATAGATTTACGCTGCAAAAAGGTTATGTCACACCGCCATGATTTGCAAGCAACTCCCCATAAAGATTTCTGTCCCTCCCGAAGTTCAAGAACTTATGGGCTTGGATGAATGGTGAGAGAATTGCTACAATTTCGAAACTCGAGGTTTGGAAGAACGGCGATATCCCTTCGAATCCCTTCGATACGGAGAAACCATGAAAACCTGGCTGCTGCCTGCCTTCATCGCGATGTTCTGCTGGGGTTTATGGGGATTCATCCCCAAACTCACCACACGATACGTCAGCCCCGCAAGCGCCCTCATATACGAAACCCTCGGCGTGATGGTGGTGGGCTTATCGACTCTGATGTTTCTGCGTTTCCGGCCGGACGTGGATCTCAAAGGCGTGGGCCTCGGAGTCAGCACGGGCATCCTGGGAATGATCGGAGCGTTCTGCTATCTTGTGGCCGTTTCCAGGGGAAAGGTTTCCGTCATATCGGTGATGACCGCCGTTTATCCGGTGATAAGCGTGGCGCTCGCGTACATGATACTCAAAGAACCCGTGACGTTTAAAGAGGGCCTTGGAATGGGTTTCGCTCTTTTAGGGATTCTTTTGATGGCGTGGTAATGACGGGATCCGGCCCTTCTCGGTTATGGTAATACACCATCCGCGGGAATCGGAGTCGCATGATGATTTTATGAGCCTTGCGCTCGCCTCGACCCCTTTTATCCTTGCTTTTTCCGATGATGTTTGGTAGCGAACGTTCGCATGCAAACAAAATCCCCTCCTCCGAAATATTATATTGGCACGTTGACCACCCGGGCGTCCCGCAAACTCACAGCGTACTACAACCGGGTATTGGCGCCTTTGGGTCTGACGTATCAGCAGGCCATGGCCCTCGGCATCATCCGGCGGGAAGAAGCGATCAGTCTGGGCGTATTTGCGGAACGGTCCGGAGTGGGAAAGGCCGCCGCCGTCACCATGATCGAACGACTGGAAGCCATGGGGCTCGTCACGAGAGAGGCGCACCCTACGGACGGCCGGTTGAACGCCATCCGGCTCACGGTCCGAGCTCGAACCCTCCTTCCGGGGATCCTGGAGGAAGTCAACAAATTGGAAAAGACCGTTGAATCTGCGCTAGGGCTTGCCGATCTGGAAACGCTCGTGCGCGGGCTCAAGGTGATCTGCAACACGGATCTGTGAACTCAAGCGACCCGGATCAACATCACACAGAACCACAGGGAGATTTGGATGGAACCGAAAAAAATCATTCAAGACGCTCTGAACAGAGGGCAAACAGCGCTCTCCGA
>Ga0068714_10004270_pt1 | contig 16173 bp, 14 predicted proteins | sample MTBNYHSulfiMetaG_FD_62988 | JGI IMG/M metagenome (GOLD analysis project Ga0068714, IMG submission 62988) | Enrichment culture microbial communities from rom New York Harbor, USA that are MTBE-degrading - MTBE-NYH (New York Harbor Sulfidogenic)... | ecosystem: Environmental > Aquatic > Marine >...
GAAGTGAAGGATGAGTTAGGTTCGATGATTAAATTCTCTTTTGCAGATTTAGAAAAGAAACTGAATGCCTTAGAGGCGAGAATCAAAGCCCTTGAAAAAATGGTTTTTCCATAATCCTATTTCAATCCATTCTTGATTTCCCCCCGTATAAATTGAAAAGGCCCTCTTTGCTCATAAGGGCTCTTTTTATCTTTTTACGAAGGGTTAAGAATGATAATGACATCCACAAAGACTTAAGGTTAATGAGAGAGGTGATTTTTTTTAAAGGGTCTTTTAGTCATTGAGCTCTGACATTTTGATTAACGTTTTAGGTTTGTTTCAGCCACCCTGTCTGCTACCCCTTGGTTGTCATTCATGTCCGAAGCAGCAAGATAGCATTCGGAACTCCTCAACTCATCATTGAGTCTCCGGAGTATTTCCTGCTGTTGCCGGATCGAGAAGTCAGCATATTTGGGGTCTTTTTTCTCGTAAATTCTTTCAATAAAGGCAATGCAGTCTTTGGCAGTGCGGATCTGTGCAAGGATCATCTCACACTTTTTCATTCCCCAGCGGGCTTCTATCGAGTCTTTCGGATGAGGGGAAAGCCATGAACAGTTCCGATAGACATCGTAGAAGGTGACCGAGCGGTTCTTTGTGATATTGATGGAAATCGACTCCATCATCTTTTTGACCGTTTCTTTGTCGAGACGGTTCGATTCAACGATACGGGAAAGATGATCCATCAGGAGGATGATCATCCCATCACGGCTGAGGGTATTGTGAATTTCCCATAGGTCCGACCCCTCTGTACACCCCCCCTTGATACACTGTTGGTATCCTTCAAAAGCAATAGGAACCCTTTCCCTGAGAAGGCGTGTGGTTGTTTCCATAACCTTCAACATCTTCTCCATGGGATCATATTCTTTTGGATCGATCCTCTTGGCGACAGCCTCAACAAAGTCTGGATACCTCTTATAAAAAGCAGGGTTATATTGCTCTTCAGAATAGAAGGGGTGCTCTTTAACAGAAAGATATTTCCATTCCTCATTATCAAAAATCGGCCATCGGAACTTCACCAGACCTAAAGGATGTGTCAATTCCGGTTTAGGGGAGAAAAAATCCCTCAAAATCAGCTTTCGGATTTTCACCGGGAGCATTGACTCCCAGGTCTGAAGAGGATGGGCCTGGCTTCCGTCGAGGCAGACGTGGGCGATGATGCCGACGTGGGATCTATCCATAGAAAGGAGCGTTCCCGGTATGATCGAATCGGGAGAAATGCGGATGGGATAGGTGTCGCGGGGAAGGGTTCCTGTCCATGTCTCCGAAATGAGATAGAGAAGGGCGGCACGGAAACGTTTGTCCTGGTGCCACTCCGAATGGGTTGGAAGATGCTTCCAGTTCTTAGACCAGTGGCCAATCAGTTTGCCGTCTTTTGTCGTAGCGGCAGCGGGAAGATGTGCGATCCGGGCATAAATCCATCTGACTGCATAGGGGACATCGGCACAGTCGGTGGGCATTTTATAACGAATGAAAAAATCTTCCGTAATATTTTCATCAACCCATTTTCCAAACTGATACTCTTCTTCAACCGTCCACCGGTGATCACCGACTTTCCAAACTTGATCAGAGGATTCATTGAGCATCTGGCTGAGGCATGGGGTGGAGATAAGGATAACCAGAAAGAAAGCAAAAAAGTGATAAAAAATTTGTCTGGAGCAAATGATAGGATAGTTTATCTTCATTGATGCAAATAATTAATGCATAACAGGTGCCAAACACCAATTTTGTAGATTTTGATGAATAAGCCTTGGATTTTTAATAGTAATTTAAATTTTAGTGAGAGATCTGTAATTGGAAATTTTAAATTGTTAGGAGTAATATTTTGTCAAAACTGACAAAAATTTTTGCTCCATAATCAACTAGTGTTAAATAAGATTTGTTCAAGAGGTGTTGGGGTAAAGTTGAGTCATCTTCCTCTCATTCGGGAAAAGACATGCTTTTGAGAAATTTTGAACCTTAATGTCAATAGAGAAGGGTACCTGGCAGTTAATAAATTTCGAAGGGGGTGAGATGAGTCAGAATCGCCTGAAGTGATTCAAGGAGGGGTCCACATGATTTGTTTTCCACGACGAAATGCCAGGACCCGCTTGGGGGATTGCGTATATAGCACCCGCGCTAGGTCATGTGGGAAAAAAAAAGATTTTGGCACGGTCATCGTTTTGGCCGCAAAACGGTTTAAGAAATCACTCAATGCAACACTACAAAAGCCCCCCATGGTAGGAGTCGTGAACGGCCCCGCGGGATGATTTTTATCAGTTCCCTTTAGGAGTACATCATACATCTCATGAGCATGTTCCATTGTCAGATCCCATTCGAACACTTCCACCTCAACGCTACTATAAATCCAGGTAAACTGGAGATAGGTTTCAAGATCAGGGGGATTGATCATGATGAGATCCCTGCTTCTTATATCCTCTTGATGAAAGATACCGTAACTACCGCCAGGGTCCCAAAACAAAACAGGTCGATCCGGGCAGACCAACCTCAGAGCTGAATGGTGGCACCATGCCGGGCCATACACAATGATCACTTGTAGTAAGGGTTGGTTTGGATTGTCTGCAACGAATTCCAGGTCAATGGGGGTGTTCCTCCAATGAGTTGGTCGATTAGGAGCTGGGGCGTGAGCGCAGCCTATGATTAAGCAGGAAAATAAAACCAAAATCGGGACGAGACAAAGCTTGGCAGTTTTAGCTTTTTTGAATAATGTCAACCGGTCATCCATTAATAGAATGTTATGAAGATTTCCATAAGGTAAGGTTCAAATTCTATTTCTTCTCTCTTTCTATATACCCTCCAGCAAAGGTGATGACACAAACCGTCTTATAATGTGGATGTTCACCGCAGGCGACTCCAATCACTCGAAGATCTGCATTGAAAATATTCTTTCGGTGTCCACGGTGGGGAACCCCATCGTCTATAATCAGGCTCATCACAATATTTCTGGCCCGATCATGGCCAAAGGATATATTTTCAACGATCACTTTCTGCCATGTTCCATAGCGGTTAACCCTATCCCAAGGTTGACTCTTGTCCCTTCCCTGGTGCCGTGAACCCTGTAATAACGATAAGTCCTTGACGTGATCCTTTGCTCCCAAAGACATGCCCTTAGATAGGTTAAGCAACGGAATTGGTTTTGTAGAGCGGAGAAACCGGGTGGCTTCAACCAATGCCCCCACTCCTTCTTCGGTGATGATAGGAGTTTCGTTAGGGATTTTTATGAGTTTATCATGATAGTATTTTTTGAATTGTTCAAGAAATGAAGCATAATCTTTTGGGGCTATCCTGGCAAGGTTTATTTCATGCACCACTTCTTTTTCCAAAGGTGAAAGGAAGCTGGCCTTATCAATATCATTCGAATAAGCAAATCCTTTGATAGGGATGAATAAAAGCCAACAAAGGATTATTGAAATATTAAATTTGGATTTCACAGTTTCTTTTTACTTTTTTGAGCAACCCACCGGAAAATTGGGGAAGGTATTATCCTTCACACTCTTGTCTCGCTATCGGAAGAAGCTATAAATAAAAGCTAAAAAATATTAGCGAAAGAGAGAAAGAAAGATAGAAGGAATTGATTTAAAAGAGCGCCCTGATAAATTCCGTGGCGTCAAATTCCTTCAAATCATCGATTCCTTCCCCCACGCCAATATAACGGATGGGGATCTTTAACTCTTCTGTAATGCCTATGATGATTCCTCCCTTGGCTGTCCCGTCCAATTTGGTCAGAGCGATACCTGTCACCCCGACGGCTTCGTTAAAGAGTTTTGCTTGAGAAATCGCATTTTGGCCGGTTGTGGCGTCGAGGACAAGGAGACTCTCGTGAGGGGCCCCAGGGCATTCTCGCCCGACAATACGTTTCACCTTCTTCAGTTCTTCCATGAGATTGACTTTAGTGTGTAGCCTTCCGGCGGTATCAATAAAGACAAGATCGATATCTCTGGATGTTGCCGCATGGATGGAGTCGAAGGCCACCGCCGAGGGATCCGATCCTTTGGATTGTTTGATCAGGTCAGCTCCGGCTCGATTTGCCCAGATTTCAAGCTGCTCCACCGCAGCCGCCCGGAAGGTGTCGGCGGCACCAATCAGGACCTTCTTGCCTTGGGATGAATATTGATGAGCAATCTTTCCGATGGTGGTCGTCTTTCCCGCACCATTGACTCCCATCACCATAAAGACGAAAGGTTTTTTTTGAGAGAAGTCGATGGAGAGTGGTTTTTCCCCTGATTTGAGAATCCGAAGGATCTCTTGTTTGATAAACTCCTTTACCCTCTGGGGCTCCTGGAGTTCCCCCCTTTTGAGTCCCTGGAGAACTCCTTCTATCAGTTGACCCGAGGTTTTCACCCCTAAATCGGCTTCGAAAAGGAGGCCTTCCAATTCATCTAAAAGATCTTGATCGATGGTTTTTTTCCCCAGGAAGAGTTGGTCGACCTTTTCTATAAAACCCTGATGGGTTTTTGAGAGGCCTTTTTTTAATTTTTCAAAAAATTCCCACATTCCATTTCCTTTATTTGAGATTTCTAATTTTAAATTTCAGGTTTTTCGATAGGTCATGCCTACCTGTGATGGTCTAAAATCTAACATCATCGGGAGATAAAATCAAATAAGCCTATTTCCTTGGCCCATTCTGTCATTCCCGTGCTTGCGCGCCATAGTGCTTCAATGCGCAGACGGTAAAATGGGATTACAACATCTCCATTAGTGTGGGGCAAGCTCTGTTGAAATTCATCCCGTTGAAAAAACGGGGCAGGAATGACAAAAAAAAAGAATGACAGATAGGAAAGGAATATGAAATAAAAAAAGGGCGAACGAAGGCTCGCCCTTTTGGAAACTCTATCCGATAAATTATTTTTTACTCACATCCTCGAAATCTGCGTCCACCACATCTTCCTGCGGTTTTTGTCGAGGACCTTCTTGAGCTCCCGGTTCGGCACCCGCTCCGGCTCCTTTCTGAGAAGCCTTTGCATACATTGCCTCTGCCAATTTATGGGAAGAACGAGTCAGTTCTTCTTCGGCAGATTTAATCGCGCTCAGGTCGTTTGACTCCATCGTCTTTTTGGCCTTGGCCATCGCATCTTCAATATTCTGTTTGTCAGCGGAATCGACTTTATCCCCATATTCTTTTAAGGATTTCTCTGTCGTGTAGATCAGTGTATCGAGATGATTTCTTGCTTCAGCCAACTCCCGTCTCTTTTTGTCATCTGCGGCATGGGACTCAGCATCCCTGACCATCTTTTTTATCTCATCCTCGTTGAGACCGCTGGAGGCAGTAATTTTAATGGATTGTTCTTTCCCTGTCCCGAGGTCTTTCGCTGAGACATGAACGATTCCATTGGCGTCGATATCGAAAGTCACTTCAATCTGGGGAATCCCCCTGGGAGCGGGTGGAATACCCACCAGTTCAAATTGGCCAAGCGTTTTATTGTCAGCTGCCATCTCCCTTTCCCCCTGGAGCACATGGATTGTTACAGCCGGTTGGCTATCGGCTGCCGTGGAAAAGATCTGGCTCTTTTTTGTTGGAATAGTGGTATTTCTTTCAATCAGTTTGGTAGCGACACCGCCCAGGGTTTCGATCCCGAGTGAGAGCGGAGTAACGTCGAGTAAAAGTACATCCTTGACCTCACCCTTCAAAACTCCTGCTTGAATGGCTGCACCAATTCCAACCGCTTCATCCGGGTTAACGCTCTTGTTAGGTTCTTTCCCAAAGATTTGTTTCACTTTCTCCTGGACCTTGGGCATCCGGGTCATCCCACCCACGAGGATCGCTTCGTCGATATCCCTGGCTGAAAGCCCGGCATCTGCAATCGCCTGACGGCATGGACCCTCAACCATGTCAATGAGATCCTCTGTCAGTTTTTCCAATTTCGCCCGAGTCAATTTCATGTTCAAATGCTTTGGCCCCGAGGCGTCCGCCGTGACAAATGGGAGATTGATATCCGTCTCCATCATGTTGGAGAGTTCAATCTTTGCTTTTTCCGCAGCTTCTTTCAGTCTTTGAAGGGCCATTCGATCTTTTCTCAGATCAATCCCCTGATCTTTTTTGAACTCATCGGCCAGATAGTCAATGACACGTTGGTCGAAATCATCTCCACCCAGATGGGTGTTCCCATTCGTCGATTTCACTTCAAAAACACCCTCACCCAACTCAAGAATGGAAATGTCAAAGGTTCCGCCGCCGAGGTCAAAGACAGCGATCTTTTCATCCTTCTTCTTGTCTAGACCATAAGCCAGGGAGGCAGCGGTCGGTTCATTGATGATTCGAATGACATTTAAACCTGCTATCCTTCCTGCATCTTTTGTGGCTTGACGCTGACTATCATTAAAATAAGCGGGAACAGTAATCACTGCATCGGTCACCTTTTCACCGAGATAAGCCTCTGCCGTCTCCTTCATCTTCTGAAGGACGAAGGCGGAGATCTCGGGGGGGCTGTATTCTTTATCCCTGGCCTTAACCCAGGCGTCCCCGTTCTTATTTTCCACGATTTTATAAGGAAGGATCTTCAGGTCTCGCTGCACCTCACGGTCTGAAAATTTCCTTCCCATCAGTCGCTTGATGGAGAAAATGGTATTTTCGGAGTTGGTAATTGCTTGACGTTTAGCAATCTGTCCTACGACCCTTTCCCCTTTATCGGTAAAGGCAACAACAGACGGAGTCGTTCGGCTCCCTTCTGGATTGGCAATCACGACAGGATCCCCTCCCTCCATGATGGCCACCACTGAGTTCGTTGTTCCCAAATCAATTCCTATTGTCTTAGCCATTTTAATTTCCCCTCCTTAAATAATATTCAAAGTCACTCCAATGTCCGAACCTCTTTCTCAAGAGGTTTTGACACGGAAACGGTTGCTGGTCTCAAGAGTCGATCATTCAAGAGATATCCCTTCTGGAACTCCTCGGTAACCTGGTTCGGTTCAACCTTATCCGTTTCCACGACCAGCATGGCTTCATGCACGGCCGGATCGAAAGGTTTACCGACAGATTCAAAGGAAGAAAGCCCAAATTTGTTCAGGGCCTGGAGGAGTTGTTGAAGGGTTAGTCGAACTCCTTCAATTAAAACCCCAGTGTCCACCGCCTTTTGGGCATGGTTGACGGCTCTCTCCAGATTATCAATAAAAGGGAGGATGACCTTGAGTAAATCCTCATTGGCAAATTTGGTCCAATCCTCTTTTTCCTTGGCTGCTCTTTTTTTATAATTCTCAAGATCGGCTGCCGTTCTCAACAAACGTTCATAATTTTCCTTTGCCTCTTTCTCTTTGTCCCCCAGCTTCTTTTTCAATTCCTCAACCTCTTTTTCCTTATCCTCTTTTTGCTTCTTATTCTTTTGAGGTTTTGTTTCGGTCAATAGGTCTGATATTTCTTCTTCATCCCTTTCTATAGAGGGTTCAAGGTTCACATGGATCTTTTTCTTTTCTGATCCTTCCATGATTTCGACTCCTCTTTTTTAATGAAAATGCCTATCCAGGATTTCTGTGAGTAGTTTTGCGGAATAATCCACCAGGGGGATGATTTTGGAATAGTTCATCCTTCGAGGGCCTATGACTCCCAGGGCTCCCCAGATCTGCCCTGCACACCCATAGGTGGAAGTCACCAAACTACACGTTTCCATTTCTTGGACCTGGCTTTCAGAACCGATAGCGATTTGAACACCTCTGGGATCGATGAATTTATCTAACAGCTTTACCATGGTGGCCTTTTCCTCAAAGGCTCGAAAGAGATCGGTCATTCTTGAAACATTATTGAATTCAGGCTCATTTAAAATATTTGTCTTGCCTTCGATGAAGACATCGGTGTCATCAATAGAAGAAAAGGCTTTCTCTCCAAGTTTCAGTGCCTGTTCAAAGAGACGATCATAGGCATTTTTTGCCACCCTCATCTGCTCCAGAAGTTTCTCCCTCACCTGATAAAGAGTGAGGCCCGTCAGAAAACTATTCAGGTAATCTGAGAGATGGTCTAATTCAGATTGGGAAAAATCTTCCTCCATTTCAATAATTCGATTATGGACGGACCCGGTGGTGCTCACCACAATAGTCAAAACAAAATGCCTTCTTAATTTCACAAACTCAATATGTTGAAGCACAACGGAGTTCACTCTGGGCGCCCAAACAATTCCAAGGTAATGAGAAGAGGATGAAAGGATTCGAGAAGTCTCCCTGAATAAGTCCGGTCCCTCAATGAGATGACTCAAATATTTGGATCGAATTTCCAGTTGTTCTTGGTTGCTTAGTTCGTGAACATTGAGAATAGAATCGATATAAAACCGAAGGCCCTTCTCCGTGGGTATCCTTCCTGCCGAAGTGTAGGGTTGAAAAAGTAATCCCAGTTCTTCCAAATCTGACATAATGTTCCGGATGGTCGCAGGACTTAGGTTGAGGTTCGATTTTTTCGAGATGGTCCTTGACCCTACAGGTTCTGCCCAGCGAATGTAATCTTCGATCACAATTTCTAAAACCCGCTTCATCCTTTCTGAAAATGAAGCATCCATTTAAATATTCTCCATATCAAAAGACAGATCGATGAAAGCCTTAAAACTTTAAAAAAGTCCTTAATTTGTGATCTTAAGATAATAATGGTAGGGCGTTTTGTCAAGAAAACGTGAGATTTAATTATTCCTCTTCCAATTTATTTTTCTCAAACTTATCAGATAGTTCTATCTGCTCCCAAAGGGTTGGTATATAAAAATATTGCTCGAATATACGGTGGTAGGCACTCCATCTGGATCCCTCCTGGAGATGTTTTTTAATAAATTGTTGAATTCCATTCATTTTTGCATCCATATCATCCAGATAATGTAGCATCACTGCTTCGAGGGTCATTGGTCTTTTAGGTGAGCCCCAAATATGTTGGCCATGGTGGCTGAGGAGGAGGTGTTTTAATAAGGTGGAAAGGTCTTTTGGAAAATCAGGTAGTTGGCGAATTTTATCCTCCACTTTTTCTATCCCGAGGATGATATGGCCGAGGAGCCGGCCTTCATCTGAATAGTCGAAGGACCGGTGGTATGAAAGCTCATCCACTTTACCCAAGTCGTGAAGAATTGAGGCTGTCAGTAAAAGATCCGAATTCAACCCATTGTAATGGTTGGCGTTTTTCAATACAAGGTGAACCATAGAGAGGGTGTGCTCTAAGAGGCCTCCTAAATAGTTGTGATGGAGCCATTTGGAAGCAGGGGCAACTTTAAAAAGTTGAACAAAGGACTCATCCTTCCAGAAAAGTTTGAGAAGTTGACGGAGGTGCGGGTTTTGAACCTGGTCACTGATTTCGACAAGGGACCGGAACATCTCTTCGGGATCTTTTTCTGCCATGGGAAAGAAGTCCGAAAAAAGGATTTCTTCTTCCTTCACTCTTTGGATAGAGGTGAGGTTCAATTGAAGTTGCCCCTGAAAAGAGACCGCCTTCCCCATCACATGGACAAAATCATCTTTTTGAAAAGAATCGGCGAAGGTTTCCACAAAGGTCCAAATCCTGCCTTCCATTTCTCCGGAGCGGTCCACCAACTTCAATTTCAAGTAGGTATTTCCAGTTTTGGTGATCCCAGAAGATTTCTCTTTGACCAGGAAAAGAGAGTCGATAGGATTGTTCTCTTTGATCTCGTTGATAAAGGTCTTCATTGATTTTCCCCGTTTTAAACACTTGTGAGAATTTAGAATTAAGAAATTGAGGAATTCACAAGGTTTGTTGGGTCAATTGGGTTTATTGGATTATTGAGTTGACCCAAGGTACTCAAGTAACACAAGCAACCCAAATAGCCTTGTGATGCTTGAATCCCTAAATTCCTAAATTTCATAATTTCCTAAAGTTTATCTAAAGTGTTCAAATCCCAAACGAGAGGGAGAATAATCTTCACCATCTTTGCTTATCATATGGAGTCCTTCTTCTTTAGCAAGGATTTCTCCAATCCGGGTAATTGGGATCTTGAGCGAGCGGGCAAGGGAAGCAATCTTTTCTCTCATTGTCGATGGGGCAGTGAAAAGGAGTTCGAAATCCTCTCCCCCAGACAGGGCGAAGTGAAAAGGATCTTTTGAAAAAGATCGTACCCATTTTCGGTAGGGTCTGGAGAGAGGAATGCGATCCTCCCAGATACGAGCCCCCACTTCACTCTCTTCTAAAAGATGTGAGGCATCGATTAATAAACCATCGCTGACATCGATCATGGCGGTCGCCAGATGATGTTTAGCAATGGCCTGCCCTAATTCGACTCTTGGACTGGGAGAGAGATGTTTCTTGACCAATCCCTCTGATCCTTTTATTTTCGTTTTTTCTTGAAGAATTTTTAATCCCAGAGCCGAATCGCCCAGTCTTCCGGAGACGAAGAGATCATCACCCACCCTTGCCCCTTTTCTGAAAAGGAGATTCCTTTTTCCCCCCTCACCCAAAAGGCAGATGTTGACGATCATTTTTTGGGAAAGCGAGGTGTCCCCTCCAATTAATTCCACCCGAAATCGGTTCGCCTCTTGCTTTAAACCAAGGTAGAACGAAGAAACAAAAGAAACGGGAAGGTTCTTGGGAAGGCCAATAGAGACGAGAAAATATTTTGGAATTCCTCCCATGGAGGCAATATCACTCAGGTTGACAGCGAGGGACTTTTTCCCCAACGGATAGGGATCCATCCAGGACAAATCGAAATGGATGCCTTCAATAAGAATGTCTGTGGTTACAAGTAGGGCCTTTGTGCCCACCTCGATTACCGCTACATCATCTCCGATTCCTTGGATCAAGGCGGGACCGGAGAAATTTATCCACTTTCGGATTCGACGGATGAGTCCGAACTCACCGATCTCCCGAAGATCCATCTTGTTCATTTTCAACTTCGAACCCTTGTAGGGAGCGGTTTGAAACCCTGCTACCGGACAGGCAGGCGTTCCCTACTGAACTCACTTCTTGGCCAGTGTAATCTTAAGTACCTCGTCCATATGTCTGACCGGAATAAAGTCAATCTTTTTCCGAATATACGGAGGGAGATCGATGAAGTCTTTTTTATTCAGATAAGGGATGATCACAACTTTGATTTTGTTTCGGAGAGCAGCAAGGACTTTTTCCTTCAACCCTCCGACTGGGAGGACTCTTCCTCTCAGCGTGATCTCACCCGTCATGGCAACATCCTTCTTTGCAGGGATGCCTGTGAGGGCAGAAAAAATAGCAACCGCCATGGTAATACCAGCGGAAGGTCCATCTTTCGGAATGGCGCCTGCAGGAACATGGATATGGATCTCTTTATTGTTGAGGGTGTTGGGATTGATTCGATAGGCTTTTCCTTTGGATCGTGCATAGGTGAGGGCGGCCTGCGCCGACTCTTTCATCACATCTCCGAGGTGACCGGTGAGGATCAATGCCCCCTTGCCTGGAGTGGTGGAGGCCTCGACATGGAGAATTTCACCTCCTGTTTCCGTCCAGGCTAGGCCAGTGGCCAAACCCACCTCGTTGCGTTTCTGTTCTTCATTTGGCAAGTAAGGAGGAGGTCCCAAAAAATGGTGAAGGTTTTTTGTGTTAATTTTGGTTTTTTCCTTCTTTGCTTGCCTACCGGCACCGGTCCCGATCGAGGCCGGGGCAGAAAGGTTTTCTGCCACTCGCCTTGCCACTTTTCTACAAATAGAAGCCAATTCTCTCTCGAGGTTTCGAAGACCTGCTTCCTGAGTATATTGCGAGATCAACAGGAGGATGGCTTTGTCAGAAATCTCAAGCTTCTTCGGATCGATTCCATTTTCTTCCATCTGCCGGGGGAGAAGGAAGGTTCGTGCGATCTTCAGTTTTTCCAGATCGGTGTATCCAGGAAGGTTAATTACCTCCATTCGATCTTTTAGGGCAGAGGGAATGGGGTCGGTCAAGTTCCCCGTGGTGATGAACATCACCTGAGAGAGGTCAAAAGGGACATTGAGGTAATGGTCGCTAAAAGCATGGTTCTGTTCCGGGTCCAGAACTTCTAAGAGAGCAGAGGCTGGATCTCCACGGAAATCGATACCGATTTTATCCACCTCATCCATCATAAAAACGGGATTGTTGCTCCCGGACTGTTTAATCGACTGAATGATTCGGCCCGGCAAGGCGCCAACATAGGTGCGGCGGTGGCCCCGAATCTCTGCTTCGTCTCTTATCCCACCCAAAGAAATTCTTACGAATTTTCTCCCCAAAGCCCTAGCGATCGATCTGCCCAAAGAAGTTTTTCCCACCCCAGGAGGTCCGATAAAGCAGAGGATGGGACCCTTCATCTTTTTTTTCAGCTTATGAACGCTCAAGTATTCTAAAATTCGTTCCTTCACTTTTTCTAAATTGTAATGGTCCTCCTCCAGGACCTTTTTTGCTTGATGAAGATCGAGGCTATCCATGGTCGATATTGACCAGGGCATATCGACTAACCAGTTGAGATAGGTTCGCACCATGGAGGCCTCTATCGCATCCGGGTGCATCTGCTCTAACCGCTCCAGCTCTTGTCGTGCCTCCTTCTCAACCTCTTTAGGCATCTTGGCCTTTTTGATCTTCTGCCGGAAGGATTTAATTTCTTCGGTCCGTTCATCCATCTCACCCAGCTCACTCCGGATTGCCCTCATCTGCTCTCTAAGAAAATATTCTCTCTGCGTTTTGGTGATCTCTTCTTTGGCCTGGGACTGAATCTTGGCCTGCATGGTGAGGACTTGGACCTCTTTTCCAAGAAGCTCATTCAGCGTCTTGAGCCTTTCTATCGGGTCAAGAATTTCTAAAATCTCCTGGGCTTTTTCAACGGTGAGGTCCAAGTTAGAGGCCACTAAGTCCGCTAACCTCCCTGGATCGTCAACGCTTTCGAGAATAAACATCAGATCCGGGGAGAGAAGTTTTCCATAGGAAACAATCCTCTCCAGTTGTTCCCTGACATTTCTCATCAAGGCTTCGGTCTCAAGGGTAATCTCGGTGATAAAGGGATCCTTAATATTTTCTACCTTCACGAGGAGATAGGGAGTCGTCTGAAGGATTTCTTTGATGGATGCTTTGGAAAGACCTTGAACAAGAATCTTGACCTTTCCATCAGGTAGTTTGAGCATCTTCATGACAACGCCAACCGTACCTACCCGATAGAGGTCCTTGGGAGAAGGGTCTTCTTCAGAGACTTTTCTCTGAGCGACCAGGAAGATCAGGCGATCTTTGGAAAGGGCTTCCTCTAAAGATTTGATCGATTTTTCCCGACTAACAAAAAGGGGAAGGACCATGTAGGGAAATACAACAAAATCCCTAACAGGAAGGAGAGGGATCTTCTCCGGGAGGGAAAGCAGATCTTTTTCAAGTTCTTTTTTCATATCGTTTTAATATGGTTTCAATAAGATTTGAGGTAGAAACCCCCTGGACAAAGGGAATGATGACCACTTCTCCTCCCGACTTTTCAACCACCTCCCCTCCCACGATCTGTTCTTTTGTCCAATCGCCTCCCTTAACAAGCACATTTGGCAAGAAAGAGGTGATGAGTTCCAAGGGATCGGCTTCATCAAAAGCGGCCACATAATCCACGCACTCAAGGCCGGAAAGAATCTCAATCCTCTCTTCTACAGGGAGGATGGGTCTTTCAGGGCCTTTTATCTTTCGGACTGAAGAATCACTGTTGACCCCTATGACCAGGACATCTCCGAGGGCTTTGGCTTCCTCAAGATAACGGACATGACCGACGTGTAGGAGGTCAAAACAACCGTTGGTAAAGATAATCCGCTTCCCCTTTGCCTTGAGGTTTTTGATAATCTTCGTAAGGTCTTTTCTTTCTTTGATTTTTTGTTTCATTCTAAACCCTTTCTATTTAAGTATCAGATTTAAACCTTAGAGTCAACCCTCCAACCCTCTTCCAACTATCTTAACTTGAAAGCTGAAGTTTGCCTTCGACCAGAGCCACTCAGCTTAGCTCGCCGAAGTTTCAGGCCGAGAGAAACCCCCAACCTTCCAATCGGAAAGTCGAAGGGTTGACAAATAAAAAAGTGTGATTATTTTTTGGTTAATAAATAGAATTAGGAAGGAGGGATGATGTATGATATGGGAAGTTATACCTTGGAGACCGTTTGAGTTTGACCGAATAAGGAGAGAAATGGACCGGCTTTGGGATCCTTTTTTAGAAGGGAGACCAATGAGGAGAGTTGAAGATAGCAGGGAATGGCATCCTTCGCTCGATGTTTCAGAGACAAAGAATGACCTTGTCATTAAAGCTGAACTTCCGGGTATGGACCCAAACGATATTGATATTTCTCTGAACAATGGTTTTCTCATGATAAAAGGGGAGAAAAAACAGGAGAAAGAAGAGAAGGATGAAAATTACCATCTCCTCGAGAGGAGTTATGGATCCTTTACCCGTTCGGTTCGTCTTCCCCGAGAGGTCCAAAGTGATAAGATCACAGCTTCTTTTAAAAACGGGGTCTTAAAAATCACCCTTCCAAAACCCGAGGGGGCTAAGAAAAAGGAAATTAAAATTAAGGTTGAATAAACCTAACTCACCATTTCATCTAATCAAGGAAAAGGCGTCCTAAATGTGACGCCTTTTTTATTTGTCTTGTTTTCAATAGAGTTTTTCTAAAAGGCCTGTAAAAAAGTTTTTAAATTTTAAAAAGAGAAATAATCTTTCCATTTCAAACTTGACAAACCTTTGGGATTCCTTTAGTTTTTAAAAAATGGGTAGTCGACTTATCTTGGCCTCTAAATCTCCCCGTCGTTATGAGTTGCTAAAACAAGTGGGTCTTGATTTTGAGGTGTTCCCAAGTAGAGTGTTGGAGGATTTTGTTCAGAAAGTCTCCCCTCAAGAGCACGTTATTCGATTAGCAGAAGCCAAAGCAAGAGATGTCGCAAGTGTTTATCCAAATTCCTGGGTGATTGCTGCAGATACAATTGTTACTATTGATGTTGGGTCCATTTTAGGCAAGCCAAGAAATCGAGAAGAAGCCATGGAGATGTTAGGGTACCTAAGTGGCCGGGAACATTGGGTATTAACGGGGATTTCTGTCTGCCATTTGAAGAAAAGAAAGGGCGATAGAGAAGCAGTCCAAACAGCTGTGAAGGTGAAAATGCTTACTTCCGCAGAGATGGAATGGTATGTCCAGACAGGGGAATTCTATGATAAAGCCGGAGGATATGCTATCCAGGGAATCGGATCTTTTATGATCGAATCGATTCGGGGTTCTTATACGAACGTCGTGGGCCTTCCTCTATGTGAGTTGATTCAGATGCTCAGTCGTCTGGGAGCCCTTACGATTTCGGAATTCGGATTGCGGATTGTAGATTGAAGAGATGTCAGAAATCACAAAAAACTTATTAAGAGTGAAAGAGAGAATAGAGGAGGCGGCTCGAAGAGTATGTAGAGATCCAAATGAGATTAAACTGGTCGCAGTCTCCAAGACCGTTGAGGCAGCTCGAATCAAGGAGGCAATTGAAGCGGGAGTCTCTATTCTGGGTGAAAATTATGTCCAGGAGGCGCAGAAAAAAATTGAGGAGATTGGGCACCCTGTCTCTTGGCACTTCATTGGACACCTTCAGTCGAATAAGGCAAAATATGCCATTCGCCTTTTTGATATGATACACTCTATAGACAGTCTCCCCTTAGCTAAGGAATTGAATCGCAGGGCTGAGCAGGCAAATCAAATAATCAAAGTGTTGATTGAAGTAAATCTTTCTAAAGAGGCAACTAAATTTGGGACGGAAGAGAAAATGGTGATGAATCTTGCCAAGGGGATTCAAAATCTTAGTCATCTCTCCTTGGAAGGGTTGATGACCATGCCACCCTATTTCGATTCGCCAGAAATGAGTCGGCCTTATTATGTAGCCTTGCGAGAATTAAAGGAGAGAATGGCCAAAGAAGGGATTTTAATGAAGGAACTCTCCATGGGAATGTCGAATGACTATGAGATCGCGATTGAGGAAGGAGCCACCTATGTACGAGTGGGGACAGCGATCTTTGGAGCAAGAAAATAGGCAAAGGATCGCTCCGTTTAAGGGTGGAGGCAAAAGATTATTAGCCTCAGACCTCAAGTGCCGCCTTTCGGGACTCTTCTCCCACCCCGAGCGAAGAGGAGTACTTCAAGACAGAGGCTTAGCTTCATCTTTGAACCGATGAATACGAAAAAACTCATTTTATTCCTGGTCATGTTATTCCTGGCCTCGGCTTGTGCCAAAAAGGCTCCTCCTGTGCCCTGGGAGTCCATTGTTCCTAAAAG
>Ga0068714_10004271_pt1 | contig 16168 bp, 15 predicted proteins | sample MTBNYHSulfiMetaG_FD_62988 | JGI IMG/M metagenome (GOLD analysis project Ga0068714, IMG submission 62988) | Enrichment culture microbial communities from rom New York Harbor, USA that are MTBE-degrading - MTBE-NYH (New York Harbor Sulfidogenic)... | ecosystem: Environmental > Aquatic > Marine >...
TGGATAAGTTCTGGTCTGAGCGAGGATGCGTCGTCCAGCAGCCTTACGATCTGGAAGTTGGCGCAGGCACATTCAATCCCGCCACTTTTTTGCGGGTACTGGGGCCGGAACCTTACAAAGTGGCCTATGTCGAGCCTTCCCGCCGGCCCACCGACGGTCGCTACGGTGAAAATCCCAATCGACTGCAGCATTATTACCAGTATCAAGTCATCATTAAGCCATCTCCACCCGATTCGCAGGGATTATACCTGGAGAGCCTCAAGAGCTTCGGCATCGACCCGCTGGATCACGATATCCGCTTTGTGGAAGACGACTGGGAATCACCCACGCTGGGGGCTTCCGGGTTAGGCTGGGAGGTATGGCTGGACGGGATGGAGATCACCCAGTTCACCTACTTCCAGCAAGTGGGGGGAATTCCCTTAAGTCCGGTCAGTCTGGAGCTCACTTACGGTCTCGAACGTATCGCCATGTACCTGCAGGGCATTGACAATGTCTACGACCTCATCTGGAGCGGCAACGTCACCTATGGAGACGTCCATCACAAGGGCGAGGTGGAATGGTGCCACTATAACTTTGAGGCAGCCGATGTGGATATGCTGCTGCAGCTGTTCAACATGTATGAAGCGGAATCCCTCAAAATGCACGAGCGCGGGCTGGTTCTCCCCTGTTATGATTACTGTCTGAAGTGCTCGCATACTTTCAATCTGCTGGACGCCAGAGGAGCCATCAGTGTGACCGAGCGCACCAACTACATTGCCCGCGTGCGCAACCTGGCGCGACTGGTGGCGCACGATTATGTGGCTCAACGGGAAGCAATGGGATTTCCCCTGCTTAAGAAATGGGACTAGATCCAAGCTTTGGAGGGAACCGTGGGAAAAGAGCTCTATCTAGAAATAGGAAGTGAAGAAATTCCAACCAGTTATATTCAGCCGGCAATGGCGGCCATGGCAACGCAAATGGTCTGGTTTTTGGACGAGAATCGTATCAGCCACGGCGAACCGTTCACCACTGCGACCCCAAGACGCCTGGTGCTGGTCATGCCGAATGTGGCGGTGCAGCAGGAAGCTTATGCCACTGAAATCATCGGCCCGCCGAAGAATGTTGCCTATGACGCCGAAGGGCGCCCGACCAAAGCCGCAGAAGGATTTGCGCGGGGACAGGGGGTAACGGTCGAGGATATCAAAGTCAAACAAACGGCCAAGGGCGAATATCTGTGTATCGTTCGCGAACAAGCAGGGCTGCCCACCAGGGAGCATCTGGAGACAATGCTGCCCGACTTCATCGCCCACATCCCGTTTCCGAAGTCCATGCGCTGGGGGAGCCTGAGTGTCACCTATACTCGCCCGGTGCACTCGATAACGGCACTTTTGGGCGATGAGGTGCTGCATTTTCAATACGGTGACGTGAGCAGCGGCGACAAATCCTTCGGCCATCGCTTCATGAGCCCTCAGTGGCTGACCGTAACAGACTACGCGAGTCACCGGCAGAACCTGACAAAGCATTTTGTGGTGGTGGATCTGGAGGAGAGGAGACAAAGCATTCGCGATGGCATCCGGGCAACCGCCGGGAAGGTTGGGGGAGCCATCCTGGAAGACGAGGAGCTTCTGGATGAAGTGACTAACCTGGTCGAGTATCCGGAACCTTTATTGGGCGAGTTTGAAGAGAGATACCTGCAGCTTCCGCCGGAATTGTTGATCACAGTGATTAAGAAGCATCAACGTTATTTCGCGGTTACCGACGGTGAGGGGAAGCTGCTGCCCTATTTTGTGACGGTGGCCAATACCGTTCCAAAGGATGCCAAATTGGTTGCCGCGGGAAACGCCCGCGTCGTTCGGGCCCGACTCGAAGACGCTCGCTTTTATTACGAAGAGGATCAAAAGATTCGTTTAGATGCGCGAGCCGAGCAACTGAAAAAGGTTGTGTTTCATTCCAAGCTCGGCACCAGCTGGGAAAAGGTCGAACGCTTTACGGCATTGGTCCGCTGGCTGGGAGAACGGCTGGCGCCCGATTCAATCGACACACTGGTGCGGGCCGCTTACTTGTGCAAAGCGGATCTTGTGACCGGCATGGTTGGAGAGTTCCCGGAATTGCAGGGGGTGATGGGAAGAGCCTATGCACGTCTGCAGGGCGAGCCCGAAGCGGTGGCCGAAGCGATCTTCGAACACTACCTTCCCACTCGAGCCGGCGGCCCCATTCCGGAAGAAACCGCGGGGGCCTTGCTCAGCATAGCGGATAAGATGGATACCATTGTGGGGTGTTTCGGCGTCGGCCTCATTCCAACAGGGACTGCGGACCCGTTTGCATTGCGCCGGCAGACTCTGGGCATCATTCGCATCATATTGGAAAAACCGTTTCGCATATCGCTTTCCATGCTAATCGATGAGGCTTTGCCGCTCTTGAAGCTGCAGCTGATTGAGCCCGCAAAAACAGTCAGGTCGACGGTCCTTGAATTCTTCCAGGGACGATTGCACCACTGGCTTGTGAGTCAGGAAGGCTATAGCGCGGATGTGGTGGATGCCGCACTTGCCGTCGGGATGGATGACCTGGTGGACGCCGTCGCCCGCACCAAGGCTCTGGCTGCTTTCAAAACCCGTGCCGATTTCGACACCCTGGCCGCCGCTTTCAAACGTGTGGTGAACATCATCAAGGCGCCTGAAAAGACCCCGGTGTCTGCGGACCTCTTTGGTGGTGCAGCCGAACAGGAGCTCTTTGCGGTGCTTCAGGATACCGAAGGCGTGGTGAACGAATGTGTCGACCAGTCCAATTATGATAGCTCGCTGGAGGCCATGGCGAAGCTCAAGGGTCCCATTGACGCCTTTTTTGATTCGGTGCTGGTGATGGATAAATATGAAGCCGTCCGTCGCAACCGACTCGCTCTGCTGACGCGCATCCACGATCTATTCGCCAGGGTTGGAGACTTCCGCAAAATCCAAACCGGCTGATTCGTTGTCGAACAAGGAAATGCGAGGAGCTCCTCGGCGTAGTCTCAGGTTCGCGAGCAAACTTGCGAGCACATTCACCCGAGCGGGAGATTAACGTGGTGCTGCCGGAAAAGCTTCTCGATGCGTCGTAGAGATTGCTGATGAAGGATTGAAGCGGAGCTCTCCGCACTCAACGTATTGCGAAGCGCTTCGTACAGGGGTTCGATATTCTCGTGGTCCTGGCATAGAAGAAAGAAATCCAGCGTAGAATAAATCCCCTGCCTGACGACGTCTTGCCAGGCATAATTACCGGCAACGGCCGCCATATCCAGGTCGTCACTGAACAGCACTCCATCGAAATGGAGTCGGTTGCGCAGCCACTCGCGGTTGATGCCGGGCGACAGGGTTGCCGGCCATTCAGCGTCGAGAAAAGGATAGCGGGCGTGGGATGTCATGACACCGTGGACACCCGCCTTGACTGCTTCACGAAAGGGCAGCAGCGCCATTTCCATTGCTTTCCGGTTTTCCCAGTGAATCACCGGCGCGAAATGGTGCGGATCGGATTGAGCCAGACCAAGTCCTGGATAATGTTTTGCCGTGGCAGAAATTCCGTTTTTCTGCAAAATATCGATCCATAACCTTCCCAGCTCGGCCACACGGTGGGGGTCCGATCCCAGGGAGCGCTCCCGCATGAAATGATATTCTACTTCGGGCAGTACGTCCAGAACCGGCGCGAAGTTGATCTGAATACCGCATTGGCGCAAGTCCAACGCGCCCCTGGTGGACCACTCGATCAATGCCCGTGTGCCCTGGGCGGCCAAATCGTGGGCCGAAGGGAGTTGCGTAAAAGGGGGGACGAGCCGTTGCACCGGCCCGCCTTCCTGGTCGATGGCTACCCACAGAGGCCGCCCCAGGGTTTCTCGTGCATATGCTTGCGCCTCATGCAAAAGATCCAGCAGTTGCTCGCGCGTCTCGATGTTCCGTTTAAAAAGAACAATGCCGCCAATACGGAAATCTTTGATGATCGACCTAAGTTCTTCTTCCATTCCAAGGCCGCGAAATCCTATCAAAAGATGGATACCTGCAAGTGAATTCGACTCTGCTCTGCCGGGCACGGTTTCCCTTTCTGCTGCTGCAATGTCTGGGTCAGCGATTTCGAAGCTGAACGGTTCCAACGGGTCGTAAGTGTAACAGAATGAACTGAACAGAGCAATTACAAGAAAGGTATGGTATGGACAGTCCAAGCGTATTTATCGGCCTGGGAGAGAGCCCCCTGCACCTTCTACTTTCACGCGCCAACCGTCACGGCTTGATTACCGGCGCCACCGGCACCGGCAAAACGGTGACCCTGCAGATCCTGACGGAAGGATTTTCCTCTCATGGCGTACCGGTATTTCTTGCGGACGTAAAGGGGGATCTTGCGGGTATCAGCCAGATAGGCGATGCCAGGCCCCGGATAGTGAAAAGAGCACAAAAAGTCGGCATGGGAGAATTTAAGCCGCGCGCTTTTCCCACTTTATTCTGGGATTTGGTCGGAGGACAGGGCCATCCGGTGCGCACCACAATTTCCGATATGGGGCCGCTTTTGCTGGCACGTCTGCTCGATTTGAACGAGACCCAGGAGGGAATGCTCAACATCGCCTTCAAGGCAGCCGATGATCAGGGGCTCCTGCTGTTGGATTTCAAGGATCTTCGAGCGATTCTCAACCATATTTCGGAGAATGCCAGGGCGCTCTCCGCAGATTATGGCAGTGTCCATTCCGGCTCGGTCGGAACCATCCAACGCAAGCTTTTGCTATTGGAGCAGCAGGGCGGCGAACGATTTTTCGGAGAGCCCGCGCTGGAGTTGGCGGATTTGATGCAAACCGACTTTTACGGCTCCGGTGTGGTGAGCATCCTGGCAGCCGACCAGCTGATGCAGAGCCCGAGAGTCTATGCCTGCTTCCTTTTGTGGCTCCTTTCGGAGCTGTTTGAAGAATTGCCTGAAGTGGGCGATCTGGAAAAGCCACGCCTGATCTTTTTCTTTGATGAGGCCCACCTGTTATTTGATGACGCGCCGAAGGCCCTGGTCGATAAGATTGAACAAGTTGTCAGGCTGATCCGCTCAAAAGGCGTGGGTGTCTATTTTGTGACTCAAAACCCCGCGGATATTCCGGACAGTGTCCTCGGACAGCTGGGAAACCGCATCCAACATGCTCTGCGCGCCTTCACGCCGAAAGAACAGAAAGCGGTGCGGACCGCCGCCGAAACATTTCGGCCCAACCCAAAACTGAATGTGATCCAGGCCATCACCCAACTGGGAGTGGGTGAGGCGCTGGTTTCACTGCTTGACGACCAGGGCAGGCCGGGGATCGTGCAATCTGCAGTGATCCGTCCTCCTGAATCACGCATGGGCCTGATAACAGCGGCAGAGCGTGGAGCGATAATGGCAAACAGTCCGATAAGAGGCAGATATGATCGAACGGTGGACCGCCAATCCGCCTATGAAATGCTGCTGGCCAGAGCCGAGCAGAAGGCGCCGGAAAATGTAGAAAGAAGGCATTCCCCCACGGGCAGGAGCGAGCAGAGAGCACCCCGCTCGGCCAGTCGGCAAAGTTTTGGCGAAGCCATGGCCAAGAGCGTAGTGCGGAGCATTGGCAGCCAGTTGGGGCGCCAGATCGTGCGCGGTATTTTGGGTTCGATCTTCAAAGGGAAATAAGCCGTCAGGATCGACCGAACAATATGTCGCGGGCTTTCGGCCCGCAATTAAAAATAAAATCGAGTGCCGACAGGTTGGGGATGAAATCTCCCCACAATTGCGGATAAATCAATGGAGGGGGCCTGAAATAGTCTACCTTTATGCCGGCGGCCTCAAACGATTCTTCATCGAGATACTTTGCCGCCGCGCTCTGTGCCAGGAATCGAGCACCTCCCAGGGTCAGGCATATCTCCACCAGCAGCCGGCTTCCCTTGGACTCGAGCCCGAGATCCGACAGCAGCACGATTTTGGCTCTAATGTTGAGGTGTTCAGCAAGGTGTTGGATTATTTTCAAGTTCAAGTCCAGAATTTTGTCATATTTCGATGAAAAGATGTCCCGCACCAACTCCAGATGATCCTCGAAATAAGGGGCGTGGGCATAAGCGGTGCGCAGACTCTCCAAGTGTTTTCTTTGCCGGCGGCCTTCGTGACAGATTCTAACCTCGCTGATCTTTTGCAGTCCCAAACCCTTCTTCCACACCGGCACCGTGATCCAAAGGGTTCCTTGATCATTCTTGAATCGATTTCTGTTGAGCCAGGTGGTTCCCCGGGGAAACTGGACCTGGTCAAGAATCACAAAAATATCGCATAGCTGGATTTTGTAGAAAAAACCGGGGTACGGACAAAAATACGGCTGATTGGTAGCTATGATCATTCCGACCTACTTGCGAAATATACGAAGCAGCCAAATCACCAGCGACAAAACGACGCTCAGGACAACCATGCTGGTTACGGGTATATAGAGTTTAAGGTTAGGCCTGTTCACTATGATATCTCCGGGTAGACGCCCCAAGGGAAGCTTCCCCGGCCATGGCCATAGCAGACCGGCGACCAAAAGGGCGATGTCGATGGTAATGAGAGCTTTTTGCATTGTCTGCGCCAGGTTTTGCGTGCGGGCATGCCGTCGCCGGCTCCAACGGGTGCGCATGCCACTTGCTTAACAGAATCAATTTTCGTAAATTGCCTCGACCGTTTCACTCAGGTGAAATGAAATCATTCCAGTCAGGTGAAGTCAAGAATTTCATATGAATCTTGCTTGGATCTTCGAGGTGATGTTATGAGCATGGAAGTTGAATGCATGTGCCTTGAGTGTGGAATATCCCTCTACCTGCAAACGGACGCTCTTGTCTTGGGTACTTTTATCGAAGGCGGGAAGAGGGTGGTCGACAACGCCTTCTGTTCACAGTGCGGCGGTCCGCTGGTTGTAGTGGGCAAAGCCGGTGAACAGCCTCATTACATAGTGAACAGCGGCGATGGCAGCGAATAGAATTCCGGAGAAAGGATCGGGTCGGGGTCTGTCAGAAGAAATGCGTTTGATAGAGATGGAAAATATCCGCCTCTTCGTCTGCATGAAGAAGGTTAACAGGCCTTGCACCAACTTTGCACAGATAGTTGGGAGAGGTCCCGTATAAACGACATGTGAACGGCCGGACCGGGTATATGGTGCAGCCGCTGGCGGAGACGTACGGACAGGTTGTTCCTTTGGCCGGTTGCAGCCCCAGGCCGCGAGATTGCAGATAGTCTCTGATACGTTCGTCCTCAACCCGCGTTCTGGAGGGCACTCCGAAGCTGCGGCAGCATTCCGTGCAACCCGGGATGCACTGAAAAACAGGCAACAGGGCATAAATGTCTTCGATGTCCATCGGCTTCCCCTACGCGATTCGATTGGAGGGATTTAAGCTCAAAATTTCCCTTTGGCAAGATACAGCCAGAAAGCCGCGCAGAATCCCCACACTGCGTTATATAAAAAGACAAAAACCGGAGTCAGCTTGCCGAGAGCGAGCCCCATCATGCCTTTGCCGCCCAATGACGGGAAAACGTACAGAAGCTGAAAGAGGGTCGGAAAAATGCTGAATAAAATGCCCCTGCTGAACACCCCGGTCCAGAAGCCGCTTTGCCACACGGGTAAAATAAAAAGAAGTCCCCATAGGCCTCCCCAGGCCAACCGGGAGTAAAGAAAGGCGGCATTCCAGGCGGGCGCAATGTTCACTCCGAACTGTTGCGGAATGCCCTTTTCCCCCATATACCATACCAGCCAGGCGTTAATCAGGGCGCCAGCGCAGCCTGCAGCGAAGGCGATACTGGCGCGGGTTATGAATGAGCCCATCGGCTTGAGTCTCCTTGACTTATCACTCCTTCATTCAAACTTCCATATTCCGGATTCCGGCCCCTGCATTTTTCATAGGAACTTTGCCACACCGGCGTGTTGATACCACAGATGGAAAAGTATATAAAGGTGTGTAAGGATTTGTCGAAGATTTACTGTGAGTTATTGGTGCACGGAAGGATAAATGAAGCTTGCAGCACGACTAGTCACAAAACCGATGAAAAAAGCCGCCTTTGGTATAATCACCTTCTGCACCCTGCTGGTGCTGTGCGGATTCGTGCAGCAGGCCGGGGCGACCCAGGTTCATGCCGAGCCGGAAGGTCTTTGGGCACACCAGATCGCACATCTGTTCTTCATCTTCTCAATGGGCATACTGATTTACTGGCTGCGTGAATGGAAGCTGGTCAAGGAAACCGGCTGGCGACTGGTGCAATATTCGGCTCTTTTTTTTATCCTGTGGAATATTGACGCGATAATCGTGCACTATCTGGACGAACGGGACGATATTTTCAGGACGATCAATGCCGGAACCTGGCATGCCAGTGTTGTGATGGCAAACGGGACCGAGGGGTTGGGTTTTCTTTATTACATCGTCAAGCTGGATCATCTGTTGTGCGTACCTGCCATCCTCTTTCTTTATGCCGGTCTGCGTCAATTGTTCAAACAGGCGCAATCAATCAAACCCGTGGACAAGAGCTCATGACCCTGCCTTTATCTCCCATCTGGATTGTGGATTTGCTGGGCTCCAGCCTCATGATTCTTTTGTCCTTCCTGTGCGTAAGGCTGGCCCAAAAGCTCAAAAACCAGGATCAAAACAACGTAATTTGGACTTATCTGCTGTGGCTGTGTTATGCCCTTGCAGGCTTTGCCGTGTCCCGCTCGGTCGGCCACATTGCAAAGCGCATCCTGCTCACGGCCGGTCACAATGACATCTGGAATTTTCTGAGGCCTTACAGCGGCGCCATCAATACTCTCATGTTTGTGGTGGTTGCTTCCATCACGCTTTTTTTTGAAAGGACATGGAAGGTTTATCAGCTGATTCTGAAGGACCAGAGAGCCCTGCAGGATGCCCACGCAAAGCTCATCTACTTGAACCGCAATCTGGAAAATCTGGTCGCAGCAAGAACCGGGGAGCTTGCTCTCTCTGAAAGAAAATATCGAAGAATTTTTGAAGTATCGCGCGATGTGATCATGTTGGTGGATGCGAAGGGCGCAATCATTGACCTGAATCCAGCCGGCTTTGAGTTGCTGGGGCTTTCCGGTTTGACCGCAGACGGAGCAGGAATTCGGTTTCCCGACTTTTTCCATAACCAGCAAGACTGGACTTACGTCGAGGATGCCCTTCGGGCCCAGGGCTATGTCTCGGATACCGAAGTCTTGCTAAAACGTCAGAGCGGCGGTCATTTTAGCGCCCTGCTGAGCGGCACTGCCGAGGCGGGAAATGATGGGAAAGTCGATTCCGTGCAATTTCTCATCAAAGACATCAGCCAGCGTAAGGCCATGGAAAAGCAGCTATTGCAGGCCGACAAACTGGCATCCATCGGGCAGCTGGCAGCTGGAATCGCCCATGAAATCAACAATCCTTTAAGCATGATCCTCGGTTATACGCAGCTGCTGCTGCGCAATGAGCAAGATGACACTCAGCGGTATGACGATCTCAAGATCATAGAAAAGCACACTCGCAGCTGCAAGACCATCGTCGGCGATTTGCTCAGTTTTGCCCGAAGCACCCAAACCAGGCAGGAAGACGGCCATCTACATGGGGCGATAGATGAAGTCCTTAGTGTAGTCCGCCACCACTTTGAACTGGATGGAATAAAGATCGAAAAGCATTTCGATGCGAATATCCCCAGGATGACTCTGGATGAGGAAAAGATGAAGCAGGTTTTCATGAATCTCATCATGAATGCAAAACAGGCTATAGGGAAAAAGGGAACTATTAGTCTTCACACGCAATACGATCAGCTCAATTCGCAGGCCATCGTTCAGGTCGTCGATACCGGCATGGGCATCCCCGCTGCGCATCTGTCGCGCATTTTCGATCCGTTCTTTACCACCAAGCCCACCGGAGAAGGCACCGGATTGGGGCTATCCGTCAGTTATGGAATCGTCAAAGACCACGGCGGCGAGATCCTGGTTGAAAGTGAGCCCGGCAAGGGCTCAACTTTTACCCTGATCTTACCGGTAGATTCCACAAGAAATGAAGAAACCGACAATGGCAGACGAAACGCTGTTAATTATAGATGACGAACAGGACATGTTGCAGCTCCTTAAAAGAAGCCTGGAACCGGAAATGGGCTGCAAGGTGAAGACCGCTTCCAGCGGTGAAGAGGGCCTTAAACTACTCGATTCCGAACCGCTCGACCTGGTTTTGCTCGACATGAAAATGCCCGGCATGGACGGGCTCGAAGTTTTGCAGCGGATTCGCAGCAGGCACTCGTGGCTGACAGTCATCATGATGACTGCCCATGGCTGTATCGAGCTGGCGGTGCAGGCCATTAAGATGGGAGCCTATGATTTCATCACCAAACCGTTCGATCACGAAGCACTGGTGTGGAGCCTGGAAAAGGCGCTGGAAAGGAGTCGCCTGCTGCGTGAGAATCTCAAGCTGCAGCGACATGTACAGTGTCATGAGGCTTTCCAGAATCTGGTGGGAAGAAGCGCTCGAATGCAGCGTGTTTATGAAGCCGTTCAGATGGTGGCCAAAACCGATTTGACGGTCTTCATCAGTGGCGAATCGGGAACGGGTAAGGACCTTGTTTCACGCGCCATTCACGCCTTGAGCGATCGCCGCGAGCAGGCTTATGTGGCAGTGAATTGCCCGACGGTGCCGGAACCTATTCTGGAAAGCGAGCTGTTCGGCTACAAAAAAGGAGCTTTCACCCACGCGACTCAGAACAAGATCGGCCTCTTTCAAGAGGCTCACCGCGGCACCATTTTTCTTGACGAGATCGGCGACATCAGCCCGGCCATTCAAACCAAGCTCCTGCGGGTTCTGCAGGAAAAGGAAATCAAGCCGCTGGGTGACACCAAGTCAATCCACGTGGATGTCCGCGTGATTGCTTCCACGAACCGAAATCTGCCTGAAAAGATCAAACGCGCAGAATTCAGAGAGGATCTTTTCTATCGGCTGAACGTCCTGCCCATCGAATTGCCCCCGCTCAGGGAGCGTCGCGAGGATATTCCTCTGCTGGTCGATCATTTTCTGGAAAAACATTGCAGCGATCTGAAGAAAGCACGCAAATCCGTTTCCGCGGCATTGATGGACCGGTTTTTGCGAGCCCCCTGGGAAGGGAATGTGCGAGAGCTGGAAAACATAATCTTGAGGGGCATTTTGTTTTCCCCGGAAGACGAAATTCGCCCCGAGCATGTGGGTTTTCAGGCTCCAGTCGAAGACACCGATGCGTCATTTGATGGTACCGTGAACAACCTCGATTACCGCGAAGCTAAGGAAGAAGTATTGCGGCGCTTTCACGCCGCCTACATCGGAAACCTACTCGCCCACACCCGGGGAAATGTCAGCCAGGCCGCTCGTCTCTGTGGGCTGGAGCGCCAGGGGCTGCAACAACTCATGCGCCGTTATGGCATTCGTTCCGACGCGTTCCGCAACAACGATTGAAAGGCAGCGAATGGATCTCAGCGTAAAGGAAACAGCGCGCATTTTGGCTACCAGCGAAAGAGCCGTGCGAAATTACATTTCCTGCGGCAGACTGCCGGCAAAACGCAAAGGGCGGCAGCTGTTTGTGCCGGAGGAAGCGCTTCAGATCTTCATGCAGGCAGCGGTGCAGCCGGCGCATGAAGACCTCACCGGCAACACCGGCATGCAGCCATCCCTTTACAGTGAAGCACTGGAACCGGTTCTCGATCGCTTTTCCGGGCTGGAGAAAAAGCTCGAGCAGCTTCTTCTGGAGAACCAACGAATGCTGGAGGAATCCAGAAAGAAAGAGCAGGCTCTGGCTAAAAAGGACCTGGAAATTGAAAAACTGCAGCGCGAGCTGGTCTACCAAAAACGTCTGTTCGAAAAAGAGCTCGAAGATCAGCACAGGTTTCTCGACGAAAAGTGGAGTATACTGCAGAAGGAAAACGAAGAAAAAATCGATCTGGAGAGAAAGCACTTTGAAGAAAAATTGATGCTGGAGCAACATCGCTGGTCTGAACGGCTGGCAAATCAAAAAGAACAGCACGCACAAATGATGGTCGAAGTTCAGAACCGGGAAGGCTTTTGGTCGAAACTGATCAAGATGATGACATGGAACTAGTGACTAAAGTAAAGCAGCAAGCCAGCGATCGTGGCCGGCATTGATTTTCTGTCGGCTCCCGACAAGAAAGGAAGTCACTCATGAGAGACCACCTGAGGGAAATGATTCTGCAACACGCCTTCCAGTTTTCGGATACGCCGATTTTCAAACTGGTGCATGGAGGAAAGAGCCGTTTTTATTTCAACTGCAAAAGGGTGACCCTGGATCCCGAAGGGCAGTATCTGATAGGAAACCTGCTGTTCAGATCCATTCAAGATCTTAATGTGCAAGCGATAGGGGGGCTTACCTTGGGGGCGGATCCCATTGCCAATGCGGTGGCTTACACCTCTTGGGTGGAACAAAAGCCCATCCAGTCTTTTGTGGTTCGCAAGAAAGAAAAAGACCATGGTGCGGTAAATCTGATTGAAGGCAAAGTGAAAGCGGGAGATCGGGTGGTTGTTGTCGACGACGTGATCACTACCGGCGGATCCACACTGCAGGCCATTTCCGCTTGCCGCTTCGCAGAACTGGAAGTAGTTAAGGTGGTGGTCCTGGTGGATCGGCAAGAAATGAACGGGAGAGAAAATATTCTCAAAGAAGTTTCCGATGTGGAAGCTCTTTTTACCAGAGACGAAATCATGGCTCTTTACCAACAGAGGGTATAGGTGGGTCTGAAGCATATTTTATCTGGCGCTGGAAAGAAACAGGCATGAAACCGGAGAAGAAAGGAAAAAAGGATGAGAATCATTAAGCTGACCACTCAATTGATTCTACTATCCCTGCTCTGTTTTGCATTGAGCGTGACCGATGCCGGTGCTCAATTCAGTCGTGAAGACAACTCGGGGTTCAGGATTCCACTCCCCATGGGCATGTTGACAGGGGGAGACGGCAAGAAAACAGTGACTCTGCAGCTGGAAACCGTCCTCCAGGAAAATTTCATCGGTGATCAGCTGGCCGTTGACGGCTATATGTTCTATTGGATTAATCGAGGGGGCAGCACCACCTTGCGTTATGGCAAGCTTAGAGCCGGTCAACTGGACATTGGGGGTTATCTGGATAAGAACTTCTCCGGCCATCTGATCGTTGCCGATCAGGGAAAGCTCTACTGGGTGGATGCGACCGGTAGGTTGTATCAGGGCGATATAGAGGCTGGGGGCCTGCGCAATGAGAAGCTTGTGGCGGAAAAGTTCAATGTAAAACTGTTTGCAGTCGACAATGGGACGCTCTATTGGCAGGAGGATGGAAGCAATGCTCTGCACACAGGGATGCTCGTCGATGGCAAGCTGCAAGATGAGGGAATCGTCCGCGATAATTTGCGGGCTAAACTGTTGGCAGCCGATAAGGGAGTCCTTTACTGGGTGGAGCGTAATTCCAGAGCACTTCGTCATGGTCAGGTTACAGAAGGTAAAATGAAGGAGCTCGGTGTGCTGAGCAGCAATTTCACGGGCAAACTGCTGGCTGTTGAAAATGCCAATTTTTTCTGGCTGGAGCAGAGGCAGGAAGAATTGTGCTACGGACGGGTTCGCTGAAACCAGCCTGCAACTTACAATCACTGAACCGGATAGGAAAGGATTCATACATGAGAGAGATACTGCATCTTAGGGACGACGGCTGGTGTTTTGCTGCCGTTCTGTGCGTTCTAATTGCCGGTTGGTTAATCTCGACAGGGGGTTGCGCCACTGTGCCCGATGAGCGTCCTGCGCCCGTTTCAGTGCAGGAAATCATTGATATGAGCAAATCCGGCATGCCGCCCGATCAGATCATTCAGGAAATAAGTGAATCTCAGACGGTCTATCGGTTGCAAGCCAGTCAGCTTGCCGAATTGGAGAACAAGGGCGTCTCCCCGGCGGTCATCGATTATATGCAGCAGACCTATCTTGACTCGGTGCGCAATAACTCGGATTTGCAGGATTTTGACTACTGGACGCAGGAAGAAGACGGCTATTGGTACGGCGGCATGCCGTACGGGTGGGATCCGAACATTTTGCCCTGACCATCTTTTTCACCCCTACCTCGGCTAAATGGCGGGAGCTCTTGTTTCTCCACGCTGTTACGAGGCTCGTGAAGAAGAGCATGGCACAACGGCCAAAAGAGGGGATGTGTCCTGTTTGTGGAGCCGCGGCTGAAAGAATACCGCGAAAATTCTGGATGCGGTTATGCTCAGGCAGCAGGCATTATAGGTGTAGAGAATGCTATATTAAATATATCGTGATATTCGGCTTCGTTACAATCCGGAGGTGAATTGTTAAGAATGGGAGGAAGCAACAACTGAGTCAGAAAAAAAGTTGTTATTTGTTGAAAAGAAGCATCCTTCAAAACAGCTTAAGCTGGTGCCGAAGGCCGGATTATGGCCAAGTAACCGAATTTATTTACCTGTTCTTGCCTGCCAAACCTTTGGTCCACAACGGCTCACAATGGACCATCTTGACTTTTTATGCCAGTTTGTGATCCATTCTGTAAACGTCTCCAATATAAACACAAAAATTACAAATCCAAGACCTTTTGCAAAAGTCAGCAGAGATCGCGATCAATTGCAGCTAAAAAACATGTATTTCTACTAAGTCGGCAGTGATCTGATTTGGATTTTGTGCAGAGCTTTTATTTTCAATTTTGATTGTGTTAGCAAGGCTGCTGAATCAATTCGCCTGTCTTTGGCGAGTTAGAAGGCAGGTAGTATGGATCTTCTCCTGCCTTCTTGTTATCAGACTCCAATTCCATCATGGACATCCCAACGCGTCCATCAATTCCATTATATTGTGAGCAAGTTCGGTAGCTGCAGCACCTTCTACAAAATCAGGTGGCTTAGGGTTTCCGTCAGTTTTTTTGTACGCTGCTGAAAGCTGATCGCACGCCTCTTGGATATAGTCATTCGCGATGAGATAACGTGCATATTCGAGCATGTTTCTAAAGGCATTTATCTTTCCGTCGGAAGATGTGGGCGTCTTACCACTGCCAAAGATGGTCCCGTCAGCGAGTGATTGATCGAAGAACTCTATTACTTGCTGAATGTCACTTCCCGACGTAAGCGGAGTTGCTATGAAGCCTTTCATGGTATCTCCATCAAAGCCAGTTCCTACCACGGCACCGCTATCATTGATGCCGAAAGCATGAACCCAATCCCATCCATCTGGGTAGATTATTGTGAAGGTCCCGTTCTCGTAGACAAAACCTTTAGAAATTCCTCCCTCAACACCCCACCCTACTACGATACCACTATCATTGATGCCTGTAGCCTCAGCACCACTCCAGCCATCCGGAAGAATTAGTGCGAAGGTACCATTCTCGTAGACAAAACCTTTACTCATACCTCCTTGAATGCCATAACCCACTACGGCACCACTATCATTTATGCCGACAGCGTACGCATAACTCCAACCTGCCGGTAGGAGTGGCGTGAAGGTACCATTCTCGTAGATGAAACCTTTCTGGGTACCTTCCCCGTAGCCCCAACCCACTGCGGCACCGCTATCATTTACGTCGAGGGCGTATGCATAACTCCAACCTGCCGGTAGGAGTGGCGTGAAGGTACCATTCTCGTAGATGAAACCTTTCCTGATAGCTCCCTCAATGCCATAACCCACTACTGTGCCTATATCATTGATGGCTAGTGCGTATGCGAGACTCCACCCATCCGGCAGCAGTGCCGTGAAATTGTCATTCTCGTAAATGAAACCTTTGAAGGTTTCTCCCTCAGCCCCACCTCCTACTACAGCACCACTATTATTGATGCCATATACCTCAACCTCAGTCCAGCTCAAACCATCTGGCGGAAGTGCTGTGAAGTCACCATTTTCGTAGATGAAACCTTGATAACCCAAGCAATGCCCTACTACGGCGCCGCTGTTATTGATGGCGTTAGCTTGGGCACAAGACCAGCCATCAGGTAAAAGAGCGGTATACTCATATGCTGCCCATACCGTTACAGGGCTAAACAGGCAAACCAAGGTGAGAAGGCAAAGAACTGCTAATACTCTCATGCGATTAATGGCAAACAAACTGCGGCCCTTCACTCTTTTCTGAAGCATTCCCCTCTCCTTTCTAATATATGCCTTTTTTCGCTAGACTTATATGGGATATAATAAAAGAAACGGGCTATCCACTTCGCTCAAGTTGATGTAGAGATGAGCGCAATGAGCGCGCACTGGCTGCTGGCGGCGGTCCTGCT